>ERZ772819.536-NODE-536-length-32543-cov-16.105947_pt1 | contig 32543 bp, 24 predicted proteins | sample MGYA00580860_ERZ772819 | MGnify/ENA primary metagenome ERZ772819 (study PRJEB29015, sample SAMEA2737683) | human gut metagenome | biome: human gut; feature: human-associated habitat; material: faeces | place: China | collected 2012 ...
GATCCAGATGATGCCGGCGTTGCCGAGCATCGTGAGCTTTGGGACCACGGCGTCGGGACGGAACTGCGCTCCGTCATCGTCTTGGCGCAGGAGAGGAGCAGCTGCATGGCGTTCGGGCGTTAAGCTGCGGAGCAGGGGATGCCGAGCGCTTCGACGCGCGCGGCGATGGCCTGCAACTCCTCTTTGGTGACTTTTTCGAGCGTCGGGCAGGGGGTGTCGCGGTCGAGCGAATAGACCATCACCTGTCGCGGGCGGATTTCGGCGACGAGCCGGAGCCAGGCCGAGACTTCCTCTTCGGTGGTGTTGTCGACGGGCTGTCCGCCGCACTCCCCGCGCAGGAACATCGTTTGCAGAATCATGCGCCCGTCGAAGCGTTTCATCTCTTCGACGATGCCCCGCACCGTGTAGGACGCGCTTTGCGGGTTGTTCATCCGCCGCACCGTCGCGTCGAACGCCGAATCGAGTTTGAGGATGTTGTTGTCCACGCGCAGCAGGGCGCGGCGGACGCTGTCGCGGTGGATCTGCGTGGCGTTGGAGAGCACCGAGACCTTCGCCGCAGGGCACAGCGCGTCGCGCAGGGCGATCGTGTCGCCGATGACGGCTTCGAAATCGGGGTGCATGGTCGGTTCGCCGTTGCCGGCGAAGGTGATCACGTCGGGCGGCGTGGAGTCGGCCGCCATGCGCCGCAGGGTGGCTTCGAGCTGCGTGCGCACGTCCTCGCGGCTGTTGAAGCGTCGTCCGCCCGGGTGCTCGGCATTCCAGCCGCACTCGCAGTAGATGCAGTCGAACGAGCAGAGTTTCGAGGAGAGCGGGAGCAGGTTGACTCCCAGCGAAAGGCCCAGCCGCCGCGAATGCACCGGGCCGAAGATAATGTCGTGAAATAGCGCTGTCATGGTGCGAAATTAAGAATTAAGAATTAGGAATTCAAAATTAATTCCTAATTTTACCAAAATACCGTTTTATGAAATTCAAATTCGGACTTTTGCCGCGCGTCGTGCTGGCCATTGCGCTGGGCGTCGCCTGCGGATTCTTCCTCCCCGGCTGGGCGACGCGCATTGCGCTGACCTTCAATGCGATTTTCGGACAGTTCCTGGGTTTCGCCATTCCGCTGCTGATTCTCGGGCTGGTGGCTCCGGGCATCGCCGATCTGGGCCGGAACGCCGGGCGTCTGCTGGCCCTGACCGCCGCGCTGGCCTATGCCTTCACGCTCTTTTCGGGGTTCGGGACCTATCTGACGGGGCGGCTTCTCTTTCCGGCGCTGCTCGAAGGCTCCGCCGCCGTATTGCCCGAGGAAGGGGCGGCCCTTGCGCCCTATTTCACGGTCGAAATGCCTCCCGTGATGGGTGTGATGTCGGCGCTGGTCCTCGCCTTCGTGCTGGGGCTGGGCATGGCCTATATCCGTTCGGTGACGCTCAAGGCGGCGATGGACGATTTCAAGCGGATCATCGAGCTGGTGATTCTGCGCGTCATCATTCCGCTGCTGCCCTTCTACATTTTCGGCATCTTTCTGTCGATGACCCAGTCGGGGCAGGTGGCCGGGGTGCTGGACGTCTTCGTGAAACTGATCGCGGTGATCTTCTGCATGACGGTCGTGCTGCTTCTCGTGCAGTTCTCCGTCGCGGGGCTTGCGGCGCGTAAAAATCCGCTGAAGATGCTCCGCACGATGCTCACCGCCTACATGACGGCCCTCGGAACGCAGTCGTCCGCCGCGACGATCCCCGTGACGCTGGCCCAGACCGTGAAGCTCGGCGTGCGGCCCGAACTGGCGTCGTTCGTCGTGCCGCTGTGCGCCACGATCCACCTCTCGGGTTCGATGATGAAGATCACGGCCTGTGCGCTGGCCGTGTCGATGATCGCCGAGCTGGATATTCCGGCGTCGACCTTCGCGGGGTTCATCCTGCTGCTGGCCGTGACGATGGTGGCGGCTCCGGGCGTGCCGGGAGGGGCGATCATGGCGGCGCTGGGACTGTTGGAGTCGATGCTCGGTTTCGACGAGACCCTCGCGGGGCTGATGATCGCCACCTACATCGCCATGGACAGCTTCGGAACGGCGACCAACGTGACGGGCGACGGCGCCGTGGCGGTGATCGTCGATGCGATCGACCGGCGGCGTTGAAAAACTCCGTTTCCCGGGCCGCCGACGGCGGCCCTTTTCCTTATTTAGAACTGAAATAAGTATAAATAGGTATAAATTTGAAAATTTGCATCCAATGTATTGTTAATCATGTAGTTGTGTTTTTGTGTCTTTGTTTCGAGTAACAAGCTGGTAACAAAAATATCTAATTTCAATGATTTTTTCACAAATATAAGATATTAATACATAGATTCTTACAAATCCTCAACCTTGACTGGTTGGGGATTTTTTGTTGCAATTTTTTAATCAAAAGCAAAAACCGATGATATACTATATATAAATATTAATTAAAAATTAAAATTTCATAAATATGAGAACAGAATTACAAACCGAACTACAAGAGATTAAACAATTGTTGTTGTTGAACAACAAAACCGTATTGACACCCGACGAAGTATCGTTGATGTACGGATTGAGTAAAGACTACTTGTATCACCTGACCAGTGAACGGGTGATCCCGTTTCATAAACCGAACGGCAAAAAAATTTTCTTCGACAAGGAGGAGGTAGAGAATTGGTTGTTGCAGAACCGACAGGATACCGTCGAAGAAACACAGCAAAAAGCAACGTTGTACAATTTGAAAAATAAGGGAGGAGTACGATGACGAATATATATTATAAATCAACGTATCGAACGACCATGACGAACAACATCAATATCATGCAGTGGATTTGTACCGGGAATTACTCGATGACCTCCGACGAATCCGTTGCACATATTAATATTGTTTTTAATACAAAATATTTGTTTGAATCATGTTCGATACTATCAATATAAACCTTCGATCAATTGATACCCAACAATTGAATTTTGTCAAGACGGTTACTCGTGATCTGAATGTCGATACAACCACATCCCGATATGGAACCACATATACCTCCCATATTGACAACCTGACTATCCGAACAACAACGCAAGGAGTATCTATTGGCAACGGCAGTCTTTGCAAGTTTCTTCACGGGAACAATATTGTCAACTTTACGAGGACTGACACCCGACTTGCATTTGAAAAATTGTCCGACACGTTGCATATCTCGTTGAACAATGCAACCGTTTCCCGGATGGATGTTGCATACAACTTTGAGGTTACCCACCCTCCGGAATCCTATTTCTATCACTTGGGGAACTTACCTTACTATAAACGTTTGGAACAGATGTTCTACAAGGGGGTCGAAGGATTGTATTACAGTTCGGTCTCCGACAAAAAACAATTGGTGTTCTACGACAAGATCAAGGAAACAACCAATCGCAAAGATTACGTTCCACCGGAATATCAAAACAAAAATTTATTGCGGTATGAACTTCGTTTGAAAAATCACATCAAACAAATTTTCAAAGTGAACAAGGTGACTGTTCCGATGTTGTATGATGTACAGTTCTACAATCGAATTGTCGATTATTGGAGATCGGAATATCAGAAAATTGTTAAAGTCAATGAATACGAGATCGATATTGCCGATTGCAAAGGGATTAGAGACTTGAACAAAATCGGAATGTTATTGTTGGTCGAACAACAGGGAGGGATGAACGAGTTCTTCAAAAAATTGGATCAACAATACAACACAGGGAGACTGGATAAACGACAACGTTCGGAAATCAAACGGCAAACCAAAGAATTGATGCAAAACAAATCGATAGGAGTAGTCCGTAGTCCTCTTATCGAGGAGTTGAATACATTCGTTGAGGGGGTGTAAACAAATATACAATCACAAGAAAAACCGAGAAAAATTCGTCAAAAAATGAGGATTTTTCTCGGTTTTTCAATTGATTTTTGTTATGAATATCAAATCAAAAATGAAACGATTTGGATTTGCTATTGATATATCACTTGTAGATCACATTTGTTTGATTATCGGTACATTCGGTTGTGAATAAGATGATGTTTCACAAAATTGTTTTCCATAAGATGTAATTGTCAATTCTATATGATTACCTCGATACGACGAAATCATATATCCTTCACGAGAAAGAATATCGACATAATAATCTTGAGAATTATATTGACCAGTAAAAATCTCATTCAGAGAATACCACCCTTGCATATTGCCACTTGCTAATTCTCTTTCATATAATTCCAATAGGATATGATCCAAATGTTCATTCTCTTTGTTCCTAAGGTGATCTAATAGTTCTGACATTTTTTCTGCTAATGGTAGATATTTATTATATAACCTCGTTAGATTACCAGTTGCGTCTCTTGAGTGACATATTTCGGCAAAGATACCTTTGTCAAAACAATCCTAATGCAGACCCAAATTGCTGCTGTTTTTCCCATACAGCATATTGCATAAGTTGGGTAAATATTAAACCTTTATTATGGGCAATATTTCCTTCGATAGACAATTTTGTCAATTCAGGAACCATATCTTTAATGTTTCTATTGTCTTTTAATTGAATGTCAAAATATAGTTTCTTTGTACTATTGGGGTTTTTTGTTTCTGTCAAGAATTTATCGACACCCATAACGACATAATTATCTGCTATTTTCTCATCCTTTTTGTTACTTATAGACCCACAGAGATTGAATTTGGATTTGTATTTTGAATAATATTTTTCATTATCTAAAGAATCTACTCTAATCCTATCAATTGTATATGTGTATTTTTTAGGGTTAAATATTTCAGATGTTGGAAATTCAAAACTATTTTTTTCAAACGTTACTTCTACTAAATATTTTTTCGGTTTTAAAAAACCTTGGGGAATCGCAATAATATTGGCATCTATTACATTATAGTACATCCCCATTAATCCCGTTATTTTTTCATTTACATCAATAGACGATATTAACCAACTACCATCTTGACGTTTAGTTCCTTCATTATTACAACTTGTGAGGATGATTGCAAAAACCAATATGTAAATTATCTTTTTCATATGATTATAATAAATTAGTAATACTTAATTTTCTTTCTTTTCAATATCCTGTTTTGATATTTTGATTGTTAATAGAGTGAATAATATTGCACTCCCGATAAAAATCCAAATTCCAATTCCCGGAGACATTCCGAAACTTGCACCAATCTCTCCTAATCCATATTCATCTCCACCTAAATTACTTAAATCGTAGCTAAATGAACTCCCAAACATATCATGTGCAAATAATGTCACTCCTCCAAGAATTATATTGACAATACCCGCAAAAATTGAGTACGGATGGTTAAAATAAACTAATCCAATCCCTGCAATTGCAGCAATTAATCCTAAAATACCTTCAGTAAACTTCAAACCAGACAAACTGGTTTCAGAATCAAAAAAACTGGATGTTGCTTGCATTGATGTCCATGGTAATGCAGTTCCAACAATCATCAAGATTGCACAAAAAATAGAAATTGATTTTTTATTCATAATCTAAAAAGTTTAGGTTACCATTCAACTCCCAAATGGTGGATTCAATCAAAAAAGAAAGTGTGGAGTTATTTGTTTATCTGACAGGAGGTTCTGACAAAACCCGAATACAAATAAACAATACCCCACACCTGAATAGTATATATCCGAACGATACATAGCTATACAAGTGATGAGTGCCATTGTTATCCTTGTATTCTTGAAAACTGTCAGATTTCCTGTCAAGGATAAAAGCAAAACACTTTCATCAATAATATGTTGTTCCCACGGGAACACCACAAAGGTATAAAAATGTTTGCTAATATCAATACACTCAACGGGGTATTGCCGAACAAATTTAACCCGAATATTCCAAAAAATCACTATTTTACTTTCAGTATCTTCTCTGTATGTTTCCGGTTTTTCGTTCGATAAATACAAAAAACGAATCTACCTATGGATTTTCCTACTTACAAAGTCACCGAACGAACTTATCGATACGGAGTTCGTATCCCCGATTCCAATTTCTTCGATTATCTGGTCAGTACCTATGATCTCGTCGTCGATAAAGATGGCAAAATCTCCCCCTACGATACTTTACGAATTACGAAGATAGATTGTTCCCACCGAGGGATCGAGTCGTTTGCAGGGATCGAATCGTTCCCGAATCTGACCTATTTGAATTGCGGATGGAATCCCGTCAAAAAACTCGAATTACGGAATCACTATAAACTGAATTATTTGTTTTGTCACGGATGTGAATTGTCCCACCTCGATGTCATGTTGTGTCATTTCCTTACGGTTCTGAATTGCAGGTTCAATCGTCTCCGAACTTTGAATCTCGACTATTGTTATTCCCTACGATTTTTGTCGTGTTGCAACAATTTACTTAAAACACTCGATGTCACACCTTGTTCCGACTCGATACGGGTCAACTGTAACGACAATCCCGGTCTTTTTGAGATAATACACCAGGTTCAACAAAGATCAATATAGGACAGGGATGCTATTGACTGCTTCTCGTTTCGTTTTGTCAACGACCTTTGCATATTGCATGCTGGTTCCGATATCGGTATGTCCCAATATCTCCTTGACGGTATAGATGTCAACCCCGGAATTCAGCAACAGAGTTGCGCAGGTGTGTCTTGCACAATGAAATGTGATGTGTTTGTCGATACCGGAATCCGATACCCACTTTTTCAATACTTTGCGAATTGTCGATTCCTTCGGTAGATCGAAAACCGAATCTGTCTCTGTATTCTCTCTCTTGGAAGGAAGAACCGATATTGCGTTTTCGGACAAAGGAACGTAATTCTCAATTTTTGTTTTTTTCTGCCGAAAGTTGATATAGGTTTCATTATTGGTCGTCACCACCTCTTTCCATATTAGTTTTTGAACATCCGAAATTCGTAATCCGGTAAAACAGCAAAACAAAAATGACCTCTTGACCATCTCTTTCGGACATGGGGTTTGAATCAATCTCTTCAACTCTTCTTCCGTCAGGTGTTCCTTGTGGGGTAGAACCATTCGGGGAGGATCGACCGATTTGGTCGGATCGGATGTCACCAGTTCATCCTTGATTGCCTGATGGATGATTATTTTGAGACTGGTGTAGATGTTGTGTTGGGATGATGATTTCAATACCTCACCACTTGTCCTTGCAATTGCTGTCGACAGGTATTGTACGAATCCTTTAACATAACGGATGTCAATATCTTGCAGTGCAATCTTATCCCCATGATATTTTGTCAAATGGTAAACCAGAGTGTCGAAAGTTCCCTTGATTCCGATTCTTCCCTGTTTCAGTTTGTTTGCGGCAACCAGTTGTATATACTCTATCAGATTGACATCCGGTTTTTCCGTTGCAAATCCGTATTTGTTGTTGAACAGTTCGATCGTTCTCCGGGATTTGATTGCAATTGCCAGTCGGAGTGTTTGTTCGTTTTTGAGTCGGTCTGCTTTTGTCCGTTCCGGAATGAGATACAGACGCAAAAATTCGTACCGACGTTTTCCTTTGAAATAAATGTCGAGGTAGAGGGATTCTCCTGATTGGGTTGCTTTCCTGCGTAATCTTATGACTTCTTTTTCTTTCATATGCCATTATTTTAAAATTCATAGATTATATTCGAGGAAAAACAAAACGATTCGATTCTGCCGCAACTTTTTTCGATTTTTCGAGTAACAAGCAAGTAACAAGCAAGTAACAAAACAAGGGAACCATCGAGTAACAAACGAGTAACAGAATGCAACCAAAGAAGAGCAGACAAAGACCGTCTGTCAGCAGGTTGTCCGTTGATTCATAAAATATTGACATTGAATTGTTGCCGGTTTCTGCCCATGTATGTTTGTGGATGTGCTGCCGGGATTCTTTGGAAAATAAGTATAAATGCGTATCCTTGTGGAATAAAAAACGGCTACTTTTGAATGCCGATTCCGTTTTATGTATACTTTTGTGCGTCCAAAACGGAAAAAAGAGACACAAACTCATAATTACAAGACAAATATGGTTGATATTTTTGCACGCCTCGAGAAAAATGCGGGCGGACCGATCGGTCAGTACATGTCGTACGCCCACGGTTATTATGCCTTTCCCAAACTCGAAGGCGACATCGGTCCCCACATGGTTTTCCGGGGCAAGAAGATGCTCAACTGGAGCCTGAACAATTACCTCGGACTGGCCAACCACCCCGAGGTGCGCAAGGCCGACGCCGAAGGCGCTGCGCAGTTCGGTATGGCGGCCCCGATGGGCGCCCGCATGATGAGCGGACAGACCGTTTACCACGAGCGTCTGGAGCGTGAGCTGGCCGCGTTTGTCGGCAAGGAGGATGCCTTCCTGCTCAATTTCGGTTACCAGGGCATGATCTCGATCATCGACTGCCTGCTGACCCCCCGCGACGTGGTCGTCTACGATGCCGAGGCGCACGCCTGCATCATCGACGGACTGCGCCTGCACAAGGGCAAACGCTTCGTTTTCGGTCATAACGACATGGAGTCGCTGCGCCTGCAGTTGCAGCATGCCACGGATCTGGCCGAGGAGCAGAACGGCGGCGTGCTGGTGATCACCGAGGGCGTGTTCGGCATGAAGGGCGACCTGGGCAAGCTCGACGAGATCGTGGCGCTGAAGAAGGATTTCCAGTTCCGTCTGCTGGTGGACGACGCCCACGGCTTCGGTACGATGGGCCCGGGCGGTCGCGGCACGGCGGCGCATTTCGACGTTGTCGACGGCGTGGACGTGCTCTTCAACACCTTCGCCAAGTCGATGGCCGGGATCGGCGCTTTCGTGAGCGGTCCCCGCTGGCTGATTAACCTGCTGCGCTACAACATGCGTTCGCAGCTTTACGCCAAGTCGCTCCCGATGCCGATGGTGATCGGCGCGCTGAAGCGTCTGGAGCTGATCCGCAACCATCCCGAATTCCAGGAGAAGCTCTGGGAGAACGTCCGTGCGCTTCAAAGCAGCCTGAAAGAGAACGGGTTCGAGATCGGTGTGACCAACTCGCCGGTGACGCCCGTCTTCCTGAAGGGCGGTATTCCCGAGGCCACGAATCTGGTCGTGGACCTGCGCGAGAACCACGGTATTTTCTGCTCGATGGTGGTTTATCCCGTGATTCCGAAGGGTGAGATCATCCTGCGCATCATCCCGACGGCGGTGCATACGCTGGAGGATGTGAAGGTTACGATTGAGGCTTTCAAGGCCGTTCGCGAGAAACTCGAAACCGGCGTATACGCTTCGATGCCCATTCCGGCACGTGCCGACGAAGGGTTTATGGTCCGCTAAAGGCGGTTTCCGATACGGATGTCCCCGGCTTTGCGGCCGGGGACATTTTGTTTTTGACAAAAGTAGCCGAAAAATTTTGCAGAATAAATTTTTCATTTTATATTTGCAGTCCCGAAACGCAGGAAACGATGTTTTCCCGGGGCGGGGAAGATAGATTTTGCGGAAATAGCTCAGTTGGTAGAGCGCAACCTTGCCAAGGTTGAGGTCGCGGGTCCGAGTCCCGTTTTCCGCTCTTAATAAACGAGTGATAATCAATGAATTATCGCTCGTTTTTCTTTTTCTGCCATGTGTTACAGATGTCCGTTGTGTAACACAAAATGCCTTGAAATCGCCGTTTGTGATACAGAGTGTGATACATAAAATCGTGTAACACACGAATCGCATTTTGTTGCTTGCGTAATCCGTAAAGATTATGACAATCAACGTCGTATGTCGCAAAGACGCTATCAACAGAAACCGTTTAGCCCCTCTTGCTCTTGTCTTTACCCATGACCGCCGCCGTAAGTTCGTAGGATTGGGCATATCCGTTGCGCTGGAACATTGGGATTTTGAGAAACAACAACCTACCACCGACTGCCCCGATAGAGCAGAAATACAGTTTCAAATAACCTCCAAAATACGTGAATACGAAAAGAAGATTAAGAAGTTGGAGGTGCTGGAAATTCCCGTTACATTCGATAATCTTTTTGAACAGAACGGTAAACGAATCAACTGCACCGTAGGGGACTTTTTCAGACAGATAATCGACAGATTGGAAAAGGTCGAGAAATATGGTTCTGCCAGCAAACATAAGGTAACGCTTGCTTTGATGCAACATTTCAAAAGTACGAACATGCGTTTTGATGAATTGGATTTAACCTACCTGCGTGAGTTTGAAATCTTCCTGCGTCAGCGTGGTAATGTCAATAACAGCCTTGCTACCAAGTTCAGCGTGTTGAAAGCCGTCTATAACAAGGCTGTTTCAGAGGGCGTATTCGTGCCTAAATCGAATCCTTTCCAGCAATTCAAAGTGGGCAGTTTGTGGACGAATACCCGCAAGCGGGCCATTACAAAGGAGGATATACATAGGCTGATTGAGTTGGATTTATCGGGCAGGGACTTTTACACCCAGCTTGCCAAAGACATCTTTCTGTTCTCGTATTTCATGGCAGGTATCAATTTCAAAGATATTGCCCTGCTCACATACGGGGACATCGAGAATGGCAGAATCTACTATGCAAGACGCAAGACGGGTAAGATGATGAACTGCTGTCTTACGGAACAGGCACAGGAAATCATCGACAAATACCACACCGACCAAGTGGAGGAAGATTATCTGTTTCCTATTCTCAACCGCCAAATTCACACGACCGAGAAGCAGATATTGGAACGCGTTAAGAAAACGTTGAAACACGTAAACAAACGCCTGCACGAATTGAGTGAGGAAATAGGACTGCATACGCCCTTAACGACCTATGTAGCAAGACATACATACGCAACGGTCTTAAAACGGTCAGGCGTAAGCGTAGCCTTGATTTCCGAATCGTTGGGACATTCAGACCTATCCACTACACAGATTTATTTGGATAGTTTCGAGAATAGCCAAATCGACGCTGCAATGCAACATCTATTGTAAAGGTAAAAAGGAGGTCGGGAACCAATAAATAATCCCGACCTCCACAAACCTTATACAGTTGTTATTTTTAACCGAGATACTGTGTCAGCATATCCATAATCAACTGCTCCCGTGCCATACCTTCTGTTTTGTGAGGATTCATAATCTGATCTGCTTGGTCGCGCGTGAGGTCGTTTATCTTCCGCTCCATTTCCGCTGTGAACACCTCGAAATCTTCATCGGGTTTCTGTTGCTTGATGATAAAATCTATCAAATACCTGTTCATCAAAAACTTATCCTTGAATATCTTCTGTGCAGACATAAACCACCTGCTGCTGGCACGAAACCATGTTTTATCCTCAAAGATTTCAGGCAGTTTCTTCGTGTTCAGACACTCCACCAAGTCTTTTGCTTGCAGGGATTTCTTGCCAAAGCACCATAGCGAAATCGTGGAGAGGGGACAAGCCTTACTGTGCAGGAACATGGCGAAATCGAATACCTCGTTTGCTTCTTGGAGCATCATGGCAGGTGCGGCCATGTAATCCGATTTTTTCCAAACGGTGGTGCAGATGTTCATTTGTGCTATGACCTCTGTAATGGATAATTCAGCATTGAGGGGTTCGCAAATTACAAGGTCATTCAAATCCAACTGCAAATTCTGATAAGCCACCAATCGGTGCTGGCCGTCCAATACGGCGTAATACTTTTCTGCATCCTCATTGGGGATTTCTCTCCCTTTCAAATCCATCAGACGACCGCCCATCTGAATCACCTTTTCTCCATCGGTTACCGTGATAGGGGTTAGCTGTCCATAGGCTTTCATGGATTTCTCTTTCTGTTTCACGGTTCTGACGTTTACAGGCCGATTGCCTTTGACAAATGCAAACTGACGCTGTGCGTCATCCATTGAAATAACCATCTTTTTCATGGCTTTTACATACTCTGTCCTTTACGCAGAGGGGCTGATAATGACTGCAATCCCCGCCCAAAGATTGCAGACCGCAAAGAACACCCTTACGGCAGGACAAAGGTCTGAATAAAATGAAATCGTTATATCCTCTTAAATAGCGAGTTATCGACGATGCACAGGCTTGTTCAGATTATATAGTAAAAATATTTATCAAATTACTTGACTTTTGGTTAAATATTTTATATCTTTGCAGGGCAATTCAGTAAAGACATCCACACTACAAATTGAGCAGTTCCTATAAGGGCAGATTCGTCTGCCTTTTCTTTGCGTGGTGTTACCACATTTTTTGAGTGCGAAATGAACATTCCCTTTAATAAGATAGTTTCAGAATCAAAAAATGTGGAATCATTAAAAAGTGCATTCACTAAAAACAGCCACTTTTAATGACACATCATGTAATAGTGAGAACAATTTATTTGTGCTGAAAAACTTTTCATCGAAAAAACGATGCACGATTTTTTACGATAATTTTTTTCTCACAACTCATGTGATGAAAAACTTTTTTTGCCTGTTTTTTTATTCACGCATTTTTGCGTGTAAAAAAATATCGCTAAAAAAAGTATTCATCTTACTTGGTTGATGAATCTATTTTTCGTGATTAAAACTGTTCTTCATTTATCGGTTACCACATTTTTTGAGTACGAAATTGATATTTCCTATATAAGTATCTATTCAGAATCAGAAAATGTGGAAGATTCCAATTAAAGAGATAGTAGGTTTTTGAATGACGGAATAGAGAGTTGCTCAAATCTGTCCTATGCAAACTGCTCAAAAGTGTCCTATATATACATTACCTACTTATACACTACCTATTAAAGTCGTACCGACCATGTACTACCACATCAAAGACCGCAAGTGATTCGATAACCGCAAACAAGCCAAAGACCATTACGGCGTTGCCTGCTTTCGCAAATTGCTATACTTAAAAGAGATTATATTTACGAACAATCCAAATTCCATTGCTAACGATGAATTATACAGTAATCCCCAAATCAATCGTAAACTTTCAGACGGGCAACAGTAAGCCTATTGATATTTACGTGTGAGCGACCATTAAATATTGCTCCAATCACAAGACGAACATATCCCATATAACAGAGGAAAAACTATCCTTACTGACGGGATTGGATGAACGAACCATACGACGGAGTATTAAACGCTTAAAAGACGCAGGTTATCTGACCGTGCAGACTACCGTTAAAGAAGATGCAGACAGAGGTTTTATAAAGCGAAATACCTATTATATAAAGCCAGAAAAGAGCAACTATTTCTTCCTCGATAACAGTTACTTTAAGAGGAACTATCCCGCCAAGATTGCAGGCTTTCTGCTCTTATTAAAGGCAATATGCCTTAATAATACGGATACCATTCAATGAAGTATATCCCAAATTGCAAAGGGTATCGGATTATCGAGAAATACGACCACTGCATTATTAAATGAATGCCTGCAATTAAGGCTTATAAAGCCTATTTCTAACGGCTACGAACTGACGGCAGGCTGTTTTATCAATTCCTCTGTTAAAAAGACCAATGCAGGGATTTATAAGGAGATATGCGATTTCTGCAAGGTGAAAGGTGTTGCCGTTCCCAAGTGGGATAAACGGTCGATGTCCGTACTGCTTACCAAGTATAATGCAATAGGCTTATCGAATATAGAGCCAATAAGCATAGCCTACCAACTCGATAAACGATGCAAGAACCTACCCGAAAAGGTATCGTTGCCCTACTTTATAAAGGTTCTCGATATGCAGGAACAATATAAGGCAGTTATAGAACAGGTAGAGCAAAACAAACTCGATAAGGAAGATTTTAATGGTTTTGAGTTTTAGATAGTCAGCAAATAAATCATTCATATACAGCCCTCATGCTAACGCATGCAGGGCTTTCCCCATTTAATAAGAGAATGACATATTTTGCGGATATTCGATTTATATAGACCTTTTAATTGTGTTATTCATCTTTATATGGCGTGCCGTGAGGCACTCACTCAATAAGCCCAAGATTATAAAAATTGCATATATACTGCCCACGAACAGAGTAACAGATCAAAGCCCCTCCCCCTTATTGAATGTGAAAATTAAATCAAAACCATGAAAACATTGGACAGAAAGGCGTCAGAAATCCTGCGTGGATTACTGGCTCTGCAAAAATCGAAAATCGACAACTCGGATGGTACATATATGCCTATCCATATCGAGATTATCGAGAAGACAGACAAGTACAACCACATTTCGCTGGCTCATTATGGGCAACAGAACGGAGATGCCATGCGCGATCCCGAAATGATTATCGCCCTGCACAAAGAAAGCCAGCAATTCGTTCCCTACTATTACCGTAACGATTATATGGGTATAGAGCAGTACAGCGTTAGATGGACGGACGAGGGCATTTTGCTGAACCGTCGTTTACAGGCAGACCACACGACGTTCGCTAATCAATGGTTACGCAACATAGCCACACAACAGCACCTCTTATGACAGCACGGCGATTAGTGGAGAACTGCGTACTGACGAATCAAACCGCAGTTGTGGATGAAATGCTGAACAAGCACCTGCTACCAGAAGAATATATCTATCCCTTTGTGGGTGATGTGATGGAATGGTGGTTGGTTGACAGCTGGCTGGCAGAACGTCTGAAGCGAGAGGGAGAGGTTATCATTGAGGAATACGGTTGCTGTTGGTGGGGCAGGTTAGCGAGCGGACAGGCAATCTATATGGATAGCGTTATACAAGAGATAGCCGCAGGATAACGCATAGCACATTCTATATACGCTGTCGGTCGGTTGGCTGATTATCGGCTACTTGTAATCCTTACGGCTATTACCAAACCGTCAAAACTGATTTTAAGTCGGCATATTCCCAATAATTGAGGGTTGGAATGTTTTGCAACTCCCGATTTGAGGGAATATGTCGGCTTATTCTTTATAACGGAATATCCCAACCAATGAAGAACTTTTTAGAATATCAATCTTGATTTTCTGAAAGTTTAGCGCGTTCTTTGTAACTACAATACCCCACGAGTGTTGCGTATTGAGAAACATTTTTTAACTTTGTGGCATCGTCCTAATGGGCGGTAACATATTAGTTTAGTGAAAGTGTTTCGCTAATCCTTACCGAGAAAATTTGGCGATTTTTAAGTAAGCAAGGATAGGCAATACAAACACTCATCACCGTATATAGGCATATATCATTCTCGATATATACTATTCGGTGTGGGGTATTGTTTATTTGCTTACGGGCTACGCCAAATGCCTCTCGGTAGATAAACGAACAACTCCACACTTTCTTTTTTGTATTAATCCACCGCATAGGAGTTGTACGGTAAAACGTGCGTCACTTGTTTTACTTAAATAATCTCATTATGAAAAAACTATTGGCCTTTGCCGCATTATTTGCGGTGGTTGCGCTCACATCGTGTAAATACGATGATGATGACCTTTGGAACAGCGTTCACGGATTGGAAAACCGTGTCGCAAAATTAGAGGAACTCTGCAAACAGATGAACACCAATATTGCATCGTTGCAGACCATCGTAACAGCATTACAGAACAACGTCTATGTTACGGGGACTACACCTTTTATGCAAGACGGTAAAGAAATCGGTTATACAATTACTTTCAGCAAAGGTAATCCTATTACCATTTATCACGGCAAGGACGGACAAGACGGACAAGACGGTGAAGACGGGACAACACCCACCATCGGCGTAAAAAAAGATACTGATGGTGTCTATTATTGGACGTTGAACGGTGAATTTATTGTGGTTGATGGTGGGAAAATTAAAGCCGAGGGCAAAGACGGCACAAACGGAACCAACGGCACGACCCCGCAATTCAAGATCGAAAATGATTATTGGTTTATCTCCTACGACGACGGCGATACTTGGACACAGTTGGGCAAAGCCACAGGGGAAGATGGCAAGGATGGACAAGATGGTGTAGGTGGTGATTCGATGTTTTCAGGCGTGGATTATGAAACCAGCACGGACTATGTAATTTTCACTTTATCGAACGGTACGCAAATCAAACTACCCACATGGTCAGCATTTGAAGCCTTACAGCGTCTTTGCAACGAAACGAATACAAACCTTTCAGCCTTACAGACGATTGTAACAGCACTCCAAAACAACGATTATATCACGAGTGTAGACCCGCTGACCGAGGACGGCAAGGTGGTAGGCTATACAATTAAGTTTGCCAAGAGTAACCCGATTGTGATTTACAACGGTAAAGACGGTGCAGATGGAAACACTCCCGTTATCGGTGTGAAGAAAGACACGGACGGCATCTATTATTGGACGCTGGACGGAGAGTTTATCGTTGTAGACGGACAGAAGATAAAAGCACAGGGAACAGACGGTAATAATGGCGCGGATGGTTCAGACGGTGTTACGCCGAAACTCGAAATTCGAGAGGGCTATTGGTGGATTTCCTATGACAACGGAACGAATTGGACGCAATTAGGCAAAGCTACGGGAGAGGACGGCAAGGATGCAGATAGCATTAAAATCACGCAGGACGAGAACAATGTTTATTTTGAGTTGACAGATGGAACGGTTATAACAATTTCCAAAACAGGACAATCGGCAGACCCGAATGTCATTCAATTTGAAGATGAAAATGTCAAGAAACTATGTGTGGCTATTTGGGACACGGACGGCGACCATGAGCTGTCCTATGATGAAGCTGCAAAGGTTACGACACTTGGTGCAACATTCAAGGGGAATACGGAAATTCAATTATTCAATGAATTGCAACATTTTACTGGATTGGCAGCTCTTGATGATACATTTAGCGGCTGTTCCAATCTTTGGAGAGTTACGATTCCTGTAAATGTAGAAACTATTAGTACCACAACCTTTAATGGATGTTCTCAATTAAAACGTGTAATATTTGAAAAGGGTTCTAAACTCAAACTTATTGCAGGTAGTTCAGGTAATAATTCTAAAACAGGTGGTACTTTTTCTGGAACTGCCCTTACAAGCATTGAGATTCCTGCAAGTGTAGAATCAATAGAGGCTTGCGCTTTTCGGAATTGCACACAACTAACAGCTATCTCATTTGAAGAAAATTCCATGCTCAAATTAATTGGAGGTGGTTATTATTATTCAAGCGGTGGATGGATTCGCAAAGGAGCATTTTGTGGTTGTACGTCATTAAATACTATAAAAATCCCAGCAAATGTAGAAACCATTGAGGCGACTGCCTTTACAGGATGTTCAACTTTACATAAAGTTACTTTTGAAACAGGTTCACAACTCAAAATAATCGAGGGAGGTAACAATTCACCCAATAACGAATATTTTGGAGCTTTCTCAAATCTCAAAGCATTAACCACATTCGATGCTTCTGCTTGCACACAAATAGAAGATATTAAAGACAGCGCATTTTGGGGAGATTCTAATTTGACAGATGTTAGAATTGGTACAAAAGTTCCACCACATTATGGTTTTGCAAGTACAACAACATATGCATTTTATGGAATATCTCCCAATGCGATACTCCAAGTTCCAACTGGGTGTGTAGACGCATATAAGGAAGAATTTGGATGGAATAAGTTTTCGAATATTATTGAGTTGGAGAAATAATATTTGATTTTATAGGACAGACTTGGAAAGACGGTCTATAATTAACCGTTCTGCCCAAGTTTGTCCTTTTTATATTACTTGCATATTTCACAAATTTTTCGTATATTTACATCATAATCAAAGATTTAATAACAATATAAATTTTAGCTAAAATGAAAAGAAAAACACCAAGTATTGATTGAAAAACGGGCACAGAGACTATCGACGATATTCAAATATCGTATATCTCCAAAGGGGTATCTTATGATAATGACCACGGCGTCTGTCTGTTCGTAGGACGTAGAACTGATGATCCTACACCACGAGAATTTCACTATATCTTTGAACTCGACATCGACCCTGCAAAAGATATGACCATCTGTTTTCAGAAACGGGGTCGTTATATGGCAGGATTCTCCTATCTGCTAAATCCAAAAGCCGTAGAGGAGGGTTATCTCGCCATTGTATTGCCCAACATGGTAGATATTCCCAAGTCCAACTGTATGCTCAATCTCTTTGAAGCCCATATAAAGAGTGATACGGTCATATTCGACTATACGACAAAAGAGGGCAAACAGAACGTTTTCAAATTTCCACTCACGGGTTTTAACGAGAAATATTTAGAGCAGTTCATATAAATCAATAAATGTAATCCTTAAAAAACAATAATATAGTTTCAAAACTCTGCTTTGGAAATAACTCTTTAAGGCGAGATGAGCACGAAAGACTATCCATTTGCATCCATTTTATTTCAAACCTCTGGATCATGGGATGCGTATCGACTTTCACGGCATTACATGGCAAAGATGTGTGATAACCATCCCATTCACACGATATTGCATTATTTATGCAATTAGAGAATCTAAACCTGCATTTTGAAGAATTAGAATCTATATTTAACTGTGGGTAAATCAACCAACATTGACCAATAAATTGACATAATTGACCATAAAATTGATCTACATAGGAATCTAAAAACTCGTCAATGGATATTCCAAAGTTTTCTAATATACATAATAAGTGGGTAACCTGATTGTAGGTGGAGATATAATAATTATGGCCATTGTATTCATTTGGCCAGCTATACGGTGGAATATCCTCTTTTCTGATATTGTAATCGGATTGGGTTAAGAAATGGGTAATGTGTCGAATGTTGGTAATTATATTTTCACAATTCTTATATTTCTGCATAATAAGGTCTGCCAACCGCTTGCAAATAGCAGGAAAAGTATCTTTACTAAAAGGTATTTTCTGTAAAATCCATTCTTCAATTACATCATTCAATGAATATTCATAGGGCGTGGAAGACGAGAATTTATGGATATAACCCGTAAAATCTGTTCTCTCTCCATAAAAATGATGAAAGATATTCTTGATGTTTTGAAAATGACAAACCAACAATATTTTATCGAAATTGTATTTATTCAAAGGGTTGCCATGAGCAAGTTTTTGTTCTGAATAATCTTGCATATCCCAATGTGCAGAAAATACATTGAGGATGCGGAATATATGGGCAGGATCAATTCTATCCATATCTTCAATAACAAGGATAACTTGCCTGCCACTATTTTCTTTAATATCTGTTATTAGTTGATAAATAATCCGTGATATAGGGTCAAATTCATATATCCCTCCTTTTTGGCTTGCAAATTCATCCAAATATGATTCAATACTATCGGACTGGGAATGATTGGCTCTCTCTGAAAAGTCTTTGAATTTTGCAATATTGTTGCGAAACACTTTTATAGCATCTTGGGGGATATTTGCCAAAGAGGATGCAATTAAAGAAACAATATCCGATACAAGGTCTTTTCCATTTTGATTAAGAAATCCCCATAATCTCAATGAAAAGCCGTATTTTTCATCCGAGAAATCAATCTCTGATGTCATCAAGATTTGCAACAATATGTCTCGCTTGATATACTCAAAAATATCTTTGTTTTCAGCAACCTGATAATTGACAGGATATATTGTTAAGAATAAATACTTATTGGATAATTGTTTCTTAACTTCATTCAGAAAGAAACTCTTTCCGTCCCCAAATCGTGCAGACAGAATACCTCGACAATTATTATTAAGATATTCAGAAAAAGTCGTGACTTCGGAATCTATCGGAATAATATCGTTCATAATGTTTGAGTTAAGAGTTTCTCAAAATTACAATATTTCCTTTACAGATACAAAAGCAACACAACATTCTTAAAAGGAGAGAGCAGGGGAGAGGAAAGAAATTTCCTCTTTTTTTCTGAACCGAGGTTGGGGTCGGTTGCAGAGAAATCCAATAAATGAATACGCTTAATTCTCTATCAACTAATAATATAATTGCTTATGATTGACACGAGTTAAATGCTTTATGTAGCACAAGGAATGAATTTTTATCTAACAAATTAAGAATCTGCAAATTACAAACAATTTACAAGCAAGAAAATGTGATACAGAGTGTGTTACAGACCGATTTTTAAGGTATAAAACAGCTATCTAAACGTTCGTAAGCTGCTGATTATTTGCGGATTGCGGAAATAGCTCAGTTGGTAGAGCGCAACCTTGCCAAGGTTGAGGTCGCGGGTCCGAGTCCCGTTTTCCGCTCAAAAAATCAGCAACTTACAGAAATGAGGTTGCTGATTTTTTGTTTACATAGGGTAGAAAAAGAGGGCTGAAACAGCCTTTTCACGGCCTTGCCTCTCCATTAAACTCTCCATTGGAAATGTGTTTTTTCTCCTGTATCTAATGATGCAAAACAATGACTTTCAGAGTAATACTCCGCAAGGACGTAATCTACAAGAACAACACCAGCCCTTTATGCCTGCTTTTCTTCCATGATAACCGCAAGAAATCGGTTGGTTTGGGTGTTTCCGTAGTCCGTTCCTGCTGGGATGCACAAGCACAAAAGGTAACGGACGACTGCCCTGACAGGGACGATATTCAGTTTCAGATAACAGCCAAAATCAAAGAGTACGAGAAGAAGATTAAGAAACTGGAAGCCCTCGAAATCCCTGTAACCTTTGAAGCGCTGTTTGAGACCATTGGTAAGCGTATGGATTGTACGGTAGGCTATTATTTCAGACAGATAATCGACAGATTGGAAAAGGTCGAAAAGTATGGTTCCGCCAGCAAACACAAGGTAACACTTGCCCTTATGTCGCAATTCCGCTCGGTCAATATGCGTTTTGATGAATTGGATTTGACGTGTTTAAGGGAGTTTGAAATCTTCTTGAGTCAAAAGGGTAATGTAAACAACAGCTGCAATTATGCAGCATTCCAATACTGACAGTTGTATCTTATTGAAATTCTACATCAAACCACAACAAAATCGAATGCACTGCAAAATCTGCTAAAGTTGTATCTTATTGAAATTCTACATCAAACCACAACAGGGTCTGTGGCTATTCATCCGGCCGCAGAGTTGTATCTTATTGAAATTCTACATCAAACCACAACGACCACATTGATTGGAACGAAAACACGACGTTGTATCTTATTGAAATTCTACATCAAACCACAACAAGCATTTTGGACGCTCGTTTCGTCTATAAGTTGTATCTTATTGAAATTCTACATCAAACCACAACTATGGCGGACAATTACCGTTTGATGCGTTGTTGTATCTTATTGAAATTCTACATCAAACCACAACGCTGGCGCTGCCTATGTTGGTCGCAAGGCTGTTGTATCTTATTGAAATTCTACATCAAACCACAACAAAATGTCGAACGTGAAATTGCCTATATTTGTTGTATCTTATTGAAATTCTACATCAAACCACAACAAAATGTCGAACGTGAAATTGCCTATATTTGTTGTATCTTATTGAAATTCTACATCAAACCACAACTTCGCTCCCGGCGATTCTACTGCTATTGCGTTGTATCTTATTGAAATTCTACATCAAACCACAACAACGTGCTCTATAATACGATTCGTTCTACGTTGTATCTTATTGAAATTCTACATCAAACCACAACGACGAAGCGCGTCTTGTAAATGCAGCTAAGTTGTATCTTATTGAAATTCTACATCAAACCACAACGGAGGTAGCCGTTATAGTGATTGGCTGGAGGTTGTATCTTATTGAAATTCTACATCAAACCACAACGCGTACGCTGTTCGAACGTGCGGGGTTCTGTTGTATCTTATTGAAATTCTACATCAAACCACAACGGAGCTGGAGATAGCTTCTTCACGTCCTGGTTGTATCTTATTGAAATTCTACATCAAACCACAACTCCTTTTTTGGCTCCCTTCTTGGGAGTTTCGTTGTATCTTATTGAAATTCTACATCAAACCACAACAAAAGCAAATGATGCGTTTCTCTGCGTCTGTTGTATCTTATTGAAATTCTACATCAAACCACAACTACACCCGCCGCAGCATGTTTGGGAAGAAAGTTGTATCTTATTGAAATTCTACATCAAACCACAACAAAAAGGCATCTCCCTCGTCCCAACATATGGTTGTATCTTATTGAAATTCTACATCAAACCACAACTTCGTCGGCAGTGTTCGGATTTTTGTTGTGTTGTATCTTATTGAAATTCTACATCAAACCACAACTAGAACCGAGATGATGACGATCGGCACCGAGTTGTATCTTATTGAAATTCTACATCAAACCACAACTCATCGGAGATAGTCTTCGACGAAGTAGTGTTGTATCTTATTGAAATTCTACATCAAACCACAACATAGCTTCGATCGGTTTTTTCTCTTCTGCGTTGTATCTTATTGAAATTCTACATCAAACCACAACCTGTGGACAACAAAGAGTGCCGCAGAAATCGTTGTATCTTATTGAAATTCTACATCAAACCACAACCCCGCCTCTGCTCCTCCTGTTTCGCCTTGTGTTGTATCTTATTGAAATTCTACATCAAACCACAACCTGTGGACAACAAAGAGTGCCGCAGAAATCGTTGTATCTTATTGAAATTCTACATCAAACCACAACTGGAAGTCGTTCATTGTTTGAAGTCTCGTCGTTGTATCTTATTGAAATTCTACATCAAACCACAACCTATCCCTGCCATGCCTTTTTCGTCGTATCGTTGTATCTTATTGAAATTCTACATCAAACCACAACGTCGCTGTGCTCGCCGCGGTTTTTGTACTGTTGTATCTTATTGAAATTCTACATCAAACCACAACTAACGGACAAGTCAAATTCGTGTAGTCATGGTTGTATCTTATTGAAATTCTACATCAAACCACAACTGATAACCTTCGTGGTAATACTCATACGCGGTTGTATCTTATTGAAATTCTACATCAAACCACAACTCGTCCCGTACTTCTGCGACATCGGACTAAGTTGTATCTTATTGAAATTCTACATCAAACCACAACGATGGTGATCGAATTGGTGCCACATATACGTTGTATCTTATTGAAATTCTACATCAAACCACAACGTTTCGCAGGAAATTCGTGATCGTTATTAGTTGTATCTTATTGAAATTCTACATCAAACCACAACAATGTCATCTATCAGACGACAGGCGCGGGTGTTGTATCTTATTGAAATTCTACATCAAACCACAACGTCGGGCCTCATATTGATTGATAAAGTGTTACTTACGGGCTGTCTGCCACTATAAAAATACGATCGGGTGTTCCGACGAAGCCAGTTTGATGCATTTTCCGTATTTCAAAGAACGAAAATAACGATTTATCAGAAAAATTCCAATTGTTGCGGAATTTCCGGTTTTGCTCGTTCGCTTTTACCCCAAAAATTTAATATGTCTCCATACTGTTTGTCCGTTACAGCAAGAATACTTGTAAATCCTGTCGGAGGCATCGATCGTCGAACCCGCTTAATGTGAACCTGCATATTCTCCTTCGATGCACAATGGCGCACATAGACTGAATACTGCATCATTGTGAAACCATCTTTTTCCAACGCCTTGCGAAATTGCACCGCATGACGTCGTTCCGTTTTTGTATTGGTTGGCAAATCAAAAAAGACAAACAACCACATGATTCGATAAGCATTCAAGCGTACTTCTGACATTCGACTACTCCAATAAAGGATATGCAATCTTTTTTTGGGTTCCAGCAAAGCATTTAGCCAGGGAAGAGGCTGAAAACATAAGTCCTACTTCGAGAGGTCGCACAACCTTGTCGAAACGAGTATCGACAAACAGGAGCCGCAACAGTTCGCCTTTCACCTTTTTGGTCAGTTGTGTATTCCCGTTCCTGTAAAGTTGGTAGACCAATTCGTCGGCATACGGTCGATAGGGTTCCATTACGTCATCGGCCAGCGGAAAGGAGTTGTAACGATTCCGATGGAAGATCCCGAATGCTGGGAACAGTCCGGAGCCCATGATCGCACGGGCCACGGCGGCTCGCAGGATCGTATAGCCGTAATTGAGCAGGTTGTTGGGCGGCGAACCTTCGCGGGAACGGTAAAATTCGGCACCGAACAGTTCTGACCAGTAGATTCTCGCTGCTATGCCCTCCCGGTTGTCGGCGTCGGCGCTCTTGACATTCATGTAGCAGGGTTTCAGTTTGTCTCCGTCATATCCCAGCTTCCGCAGCAAGGCAGCCTGGTTGCGGATTTTGGTCTCGACGATCTGTTTCCAAAGGCCCTTCTTCAGCGGTTCGGATGCAGCGATCTGCATCCGATAATGTTCACCTTGCGTTCTGTTTGAATCCAAATTCATCAACAAGGCGTTCGGCATTCGGTTCTCTCCGCACAGGATAACTGCCACGTTGTTGTCCGACAGCGCATTCAAGAGCGGCAGCGTGATGGAGGTCTGCTGGTCCTCCAGCACCACGAAGCCGATATCCTCGATCGGGATGCTTTTCCGTTGGTCGGGGGCCTCGCGCGTGTGGATGATCATCTGGCCGTTGCGCAGGCTCAAACAGTAGGGTGTCGAAAAAAACAAGGTTCGTTTCAGCATGGCCGGTCATCTTTGAATTTTATCTCGCCCGTTACGGTCAGTTCGAAATCATAACCTTCCACCAACATGTTAAAATTGGAAACGCTGAGACGCAATTTCGGTGATGGATTGGATTGGCAGAATTGAGAGGTCCCAGCTCCATATAAGGAGGTAAGTGTTTTCTGATCTCGGGCCTCCTGATGAAAGAGGAACTGTACCCGTCCTTCTGCAGCCATTGCTGTTACCTTGTAGAGTCGTTTCGTCAGTTCCTTATGCGAACAGTCGTAAAGTTCCGCCGGCGAATTTTCATAAAACAGGACCATGGTCCCCGTTTTTAAGATGCATTTCAAGGGGAAACCGTTCGTGTCGGTCTGCGGTACCAGATCGGGGCGGGCTTCCCGGTCAGCGCTGGCTTTGAAATATTGGGCAGCTTCGAGGTTGCTGACGAGTTCAAAGGTGCGTTTCGTTTTGCCCTTTTTGTCCTGGCCCTCATAGATGACCGTGCAATAGTTCCCCTCATTTACGACATGATAATCCCGCTTGTACTCTTTTGCAGATAGGTCGCGCTGTTTTTTTAGCGCGATCGGATGTTTGACACTCGGTGTGAAGATCCGCACCTTGCGGATGGGAATGCCCTTTTCCCGGTTCATCCAGATCGTGTATTCATCGGGATTCATCGCCGTCTTGAATCCGACCTCGTCGATTGCCTCCCGTACGCGATCCCGGACTGCATCGTCGATAATCTTGTCGATGTCCGTCGGCTGTAACTGCGTGAGCGATTTGCGGATGACATAGCGGATCTCTCCATCCTGCTTAATAGCGCCGTAGAAGGTATCCTGATGCAACCGGCAGCGAGCCGTGTCTCCTTGCTGGTAGATTGGTTCCCCGTCGGCATTCAACTTTATCCGGCCGCGAACCCGTAACTTCCTGCGCGTCTGTTTGGTCATGTTGTCGGGCGTGTGGTGGGCAACGAGCAGTTCGTCGGCCGCCGCCTTGACATCTTCGGTAAAGGTCGGCCAGGGTTTCTCGAAGCGGGGTTTGCCGCTTTCGCCGTAGCCGTATCGCTCCTCGTCGGCGACATATTGCGCCCAGCGGTCGTACTCCCGGCGGCCGATACAGGCGATCGTGATGGCGTCGATGCAGTGGTGGACGTGGTTCGTGCGCTCCTTGCGGGCATACTCCTCCTGCAGTCCCCACATCTTGCGGAACGCGGCGGTCGTGGAACCTTTGACCGTATAGATTCGGTCAAAAACCGTCTTCAGATAGAGCCGTGCATATTTGCCGATGATGCCGATGTCGACTCCCTGCCGATTGCTGAATCCTTCGGGAATCTCGGCCATGGTGAAGCGTTCGTATTTCCCGCGCCAGTAGTCGAGTTGCATCTGCAAATAGTGACGGCGCTGAATGGCGTCGTCCTTTTCGGATTTAATCGCTGCGCTTTTGCTCCTGCGAACCTGGGCTTCAATCTGCTTTTGCAGACTCTCCATTTTTTCCCGCCAACCAAACGATTCGATCCGCTCCATGATCTCGACATGATTGGACAACTCGGCCGGCAGTTTCGCCCGTTTTGTCTCCCGGTTGAACCGGTTTTCGCAGAGCGTCTTGTTCATCTGCGAGTCATCGCCGCCGCGAGCCTGCGGGAGCGTGTGCTCGATGTCGAAATCCGGAGCCGACCCGACGAAGTCCGAAATGCGGATTTGCCGCCCGGTATAGGGACAGACGTGCTGCTGTTCTTCCCACAGCCGGTATTTCAGCACTTCGTCGTCCGAGGGTTTTATCTCGCGGCCGGTTTCGGCGGCATACTGGCTGTGGATCTCTTCGGCATATTTCCGATTCTCAACCTCCCGTTCCCGCTGATACTGCTCGATGGCCTTCCGCCTGTTCGCATCATTGAGTCCGCGGGCGAATTCAATCCGGATCTTCGTGTCTCGGTCGATCCTGCCTTCGCGTAACAGCGTGTTTATCAGGTTGCGCAATCGGAACAGGGCCCGCATGGCCATCGGGTTGCGAATGGTCGCAGTACGTGGAGAGCCGAGTTGCAGAATGCCATTTGCCTTGGGTTGCGCATCCGGATAGGTCTCGATTTTCGAGGGATGATAAAGACGGATCAGACGAGAGGCATCCAATCCATGATCGCTGAAATAGTCGGCAATGCGGTGCTCCTTTGAATCGAACTTGTTATACGGATTTCGCTTGTAGTCAAGCAGCAGCGAGGCGATGTCCTGTTCGATTTCATGCCGACGGCTTTCGTCGGCATAGACCTCCTTCGGAAGTGCCGCCCGCAGGTTGGCCAGGAATACCGCCTCGTCGTACCGATAGCCACAGCGCAGATAGACCAGAATCTTGCCGATGGCATTTAGGCTCAACGCCGCGTAATCCTGCGGGAGTTTGATGGCTGCAAACGCTTTGGCTTGTTCATCCGTGAGTTGCAATTTTTCGCAGGCCCAGCTACGCAGCCGACCTTCGTCGTTGAACGAAAAGAGGGCGTGCCATACGTCATTCAACATCTGGTCCTCGTTTTTTCCTGCTCCAAGCAGGTAAAGGCTGCGAATCTCCGTAATCCAGTCGTCTCCGAAGATCGCTTGCAGCGATGCCGTGACGGGGCATCCCGATACGGTGGCCGTGCGGGCGAAATTGAAACGATAAGGAGCTTCTGTACGCTCCTCTTTGCAGGCATATTTCCCTTTGCCGGCGATTCTGCGGGCGATCTCTTCGAAATCGAAATAAGGCTTGCTTTTCCGGAAGAAGAGCGAACGAATCGTCTCGAACTCTTCCTGTGTCAAAGGTCGTGGAGCATTGTCGCCCGGTCCTGTAATCCGGATGTTGTTGACGAACGACAGCATCCGGAACTCCTCAAAACGGGGATGCGAAACGGGGCACCGACTCTTCGTCGGCTCGAAGGTGCATCGGCCGACTGACCCCTTCTGCGATTTGAGGTCGCGCTGGAAAAAGATTGCCCGATGCAGCGCCTTACGCCATTCGTCGGGCAATTGCTGCCGGTCGCAGATGGCATTGAACTCGGCCAGGTAGTGTTCGTTGCGCGAGGTGTATTTGTCGCGGATTCGTTCCTTGTGTTGGTACAGTCCGTAGAAATATTCTCCGAGGTACCGACACCCTGCCGCTGCTATTTCAGCCGACAGATTTTTGATACACTCCTTGACCGTGCCGTCTTCTTTCTCATTTCCTGCTTCCTTGCGATTGCTGAGGAATCCGCGTCGCTGTGCCAAATGATAAAGCGCCCGGCCAAGCAGCCAGCGCTGTGTGCGATTCCCGAGATCGAGCCGCTCGGACAGGGCTACATAACGATCGTGGTAAGGATTTCGATCCCCATTGTCGTCGGTTCGCTGCCAACGGAGGAATTCATTGTCCTGCGGGTAACGTTTCTCTTTTTGCCAGGCGGTCAACAGCTCCTCGGGCAACGGCGGGCAAAGGTCGTAACGGATGAGTATTTTGAGCAGTTCGATTTTTCGCAGACGCCGCCGGAAATAGTGGCGGCGCAGTGCCCGGGCGCTCGTCCGATCCTGAACGGCAGGTTTTTCATTGTTTTTGTCGCGGGCAACTCCCTCCTGGAAAATGTCTACACCTTTGTCAATCAGCGTATATTCGTTCTCCGATTCATCGACAAGGGCCCATCCCAGTGAGTTGGTGCCAAGGTCCAAACCCAATACTTTTGCCATATGAAGAAAGTGTTTTCTGTAAAATTAAATAAAAAATTGCAGAAATTCATCTTTTTTTACTATATTTGTGGTGTAAGAATTCTACATCTTATCACAATAAGGCTATATGCCGAAGGTTTTCAACCTATTGTCTCCGCGTACTCCGTGGAGACTTTTTTATATTTCGTGAATAATTTAAAAACCGTCGGTTGCTATTGCGGAGTGTGCCGGCGCTGTGGCTTTTTGCCTTCGGGAGTTCATGGTGCCGAAAACAGAAGGTCGCATGTCGGACCGTCCGCCACTCGCCGTGCGACGCACCGACATGAAGCATCTCCAATTGCAGCGTTCATCAAGGGCATATCGTTGGAATATGCAGGAATACTTTATATCGAGACTCTGAAACCGGGAAAACACGCGAATAGAAATTCAGCGACGCCTTCTGTTTCCGGGCGCATTCGTGCACGAGGCTCTGCCGCGGGCGGACGATGACGAACCGGATAAAAAGCGCACCCCGAAAATCCGGAAAGGGATTTCGGGGTGCGCTTCATTCGGGCGGGCGGCTGTCCGGCGCGTTATCGGGCGGGATGTTCCGGGCGTTTGCTGAAAATGGCCTTGATCCGGTCCATGTCGAACTTGGCCGAACGGTCGTAGCAATAGATGCCGTTCTGTTCCTGTTCCACGTCCGTGAGCTGGGTGTAGCAATAGCCCCACACCTGTCCGGAGAGCGAGAGCAGCGCGTCTACCTGGCCTTCGAGCCGCGTGTAGAACTCTTCGAGCGTACGGGGCGCCTGTCCGTAACCCCACGATTCGGTCTGGGAATCCGTGGCCTGCTTCTCCTGGTCCTTCACCCATTTGATGCCGCCGAATTCATCGACCAGGTAGGGGCACGAGCCATCGTACTGCGGCCAGGCGTAGTTTGCGGTCGCCTTCACCTCGTTGAATCCGATGTTGCGCGTCTGGTCGCGGGTCGTCCGCAGGCGGGGATGGAAGAACGTGCCGTCGCTGAAGATTTTCTCTTTCAGTTTGGCCGGGTTCTGCTCGTAATTGTGGACGGCCCAGATGTCGGTCCTGACGACGGCGCCGCCGCTGACGGTGTTGACGGGGCGCGTCGGGTCGAGGCGCCCCGTCAGGTCGTAGACGTCGGAGGCGAAGCGCGGGAACTGCGTGTTGTCGGGCCACCACTCCTCGTTCATCGGCGTCCACGTCAGCAGCGAGGGGTGGTTCCGGTCGCGGACCACGCATTCGGCCCATTCGGAGAGGAAGTTGCGGGCCGTCTCCACGTCGTTGGCATCCATTCCCCAGCTGGGGCTTTCGCCCCAGGTGATGTAGCCGAGTCTGTCGGCCCAGTAATAGTAGCGTTCCTCGAAAACCTTCTGATGCAGGCGCGCGCCGTTGAACCCGGCGGCCAGTCCCAGCTCGATGTCGCGGCGCAGGGCGTCGTCCGACGGGGCGGTCCAGATACCGTCGGGGTAGAAACCCTGGTCGAGCACCAGCCGCTGGTAATAGGGTTCGTTGTTGAGGTAGATTTTGTTGCCTTCGATGTGGACCTTGCGCATCCCGACATAGGATTTCACGGCGTCGAGCACCTGGCCGTCGGGGGCGACCATCTCGTAGGTCAGGTCGTAGAGGAACGGGTCTTCGGGACTCCAAAGCCGGGCCTTTTTGACCGGGATGACGACGACGCTGCTGTTCGACGCCCGGACCTGCCGCGTGCCGACGACCTTGCCGCCGTCCCGAAGGGTCACCCGTAGCGTGTTCGGGCTTTCCCGGAAGAACTGCGGGGCGACGATCAGCTGCTGCTGGTCGATGTCGGTCGTCATTTGGACGCGTGCGAGGGCCTCGGGAGCCACGGCCTCCATCCACACCGTCTGCCAGATGCCTGTCGTGCGGGTGTAGTCGCAACTGTGCGAGGCGTATTGCAGCGACTGTTTGCCGGCAGTCTGTTTGCCGCTGCGCAGGTCGCTCGTGGCGAAGACGACCAGACTGTGGCTGCCGCCCGGCTTCACGAATGCGGTGATGTCGTAGGAGAATGACGTGCTGCCCCCGAAGTGGCGGCCGACGAAGCGGCCGTCGACATACACCTCGGAGGTGTAGTACACGGCTCCGAAGTTGAGCATCACGTTGCGTCCCGACCAGTCTGCCGGAATGTCGATCGTACGCTGGTACCAGATGCGGCCGATGAAGTCCGTGTGGCCGACGCCCGAGAGCTTGCTCTCCGGGGCGAACGGCACGATGATTTTGCCGTCGAATCCCTTCGAGCCGACGTAGCCGCGTTCCAGGCCGCTTGCGCCGAAATCGAACGTGTAGGTCCATTCGCCGTTCAGGTTGATCCAGTCCGTCCGCTCGAACTGCGGGCGGGGATATTCCGGGCGGGGGATCTGCGAAAACAGACACGCGGCCTGAAGCAGGAAAAAGAGGGTGATTGCGGTTTTCTTCATGGTTGTTTTTGGTTGGTTTGCTTGTTTTCGGGGTGGTTATTCCGGTGCGATGTCGAACCGGCCGGGCGGCTCCGTGCGCTGCGCCCCGGCGAGCGGCGGCAGCATGCCGCAAGGGAGCAGCAGCAGGATGTGCGCATGTTTCATGGCTTCGTCTATGGGTTTGCTGTGCCGAAGTTACGAAACTTTTTCGGAATACGGAGCGGGTCAGAGGTTAATTTTGCAGGGGAACAGGCTGAAGACCCGAAAAAAATAGACTATATTCGTACGATCAAAACTGCCCGACTGATAGGAAAAAGAGACTCTTGCACTGTTGGGGACCCTGCACCTTCGTCGGAGCGCAGGTCCCGTGGCCGACGCTTTTCAACGGCCGGAACCTGAAAGGCTGGAAGACGGTCGGCGGGACGGAATCGTTTTTGTGTTATATTTACGGATAAAACGAATGCGGTTATGGAACGGGAGAACGTCTTTTATATCAAAAACATGGTTTGCAACCGCTGCATTCTGGTCGTCACCCGGCTGCTCGAAAAAGCGGGGTTCACGCCCCTCGATGTCGGACTGGGAACGGTCGTCGTGCAGGAGAAGCCCGGCCGGGAGCAGCGGGAGGCGTTCCGCAAACTGCTCGAAGCCTACGGGTTCGAACTGATCGACGACAGCCGGATGCGCCTCATCGAGCAGATCCGGACGGCCGTGATCGAATTGGTGCATTACAGCGAAGATGCCTCGAAAGTCAACCTGTCGGATTACCTGCGCGAACGCTGCCACCGTGATTACAGTGCGTTGAGCAAGCTCTTTTCGGAGGTCAACGGCATCAGCATCGAGAAATACTTCCTCGCCCAGCGGATCGAGCGGGTCAAGGAACTGCTGGCCTACGGCGACCTGACCGTCAGCGAGATCGCCGACAAACTCCGTTATTCGAGCGTGGCGCACCTCAGCGCCCAGTTCCGCGCCCAGACCGGGATGTCGCCCACTGAATTCCGCCGGCTGAAAGGACGCGGCCTGAAACCGCTGGATGAAGTGTAGGTATAAATCATATCCATAATTCTGTAACACCCGGAGCGTGTCGGGACCTTACCTTTGTTCCCATGGAAAAGAGTAAGATCGTCACGAATACGTTCCCGGTCGCAGGCATGAGCTGCGCCTCGTGCGCCGTCCGGGTCGATAAGGCGCTCAACGGCCTGCCGGGCGTCGAGTCTGCGCATGTGAACTACGCTTCCGCTACGGCGCGGGTGGCCTACCGTCCGGGCGAGTGCTCTCCCGGGGTGCTGAAGCGGGCCGTGCAGGCGGCCGGTTACGACCTGCTGACCGACGCGGAAGGCCCGGCGGAGGACGAGGCGGCGCACGTCCGTGCGACGCATTACCGGGCGCTCAAACGGCGGACTCTTTGGGCGGCGGGGCTTTGTCTTCCGATCGTGGCCGGAGGCATGCTGTTCATGGACGCTCCGGCCGTGAAATACGCCGTGTGGGCGCTCTCCACCCCGGTCGTTTTCGGACTGGGACGGGAGTTCTTCGTCAACGCCTGGAAACAGCTCCGCCACGGGGCGGCCAACATGGATACGCTGGTTGCCGTCAGTACCGGAATCGCCTATCTGTTCAGCCTTTTCAACCTGTTTTTCCCGGAATTCTGGTTGTCGAGGGGCATCGAGCCGCACGTCTATTTCGAGTCGACGGCCGTCATCGTCGCCTTCATCCTGCTGGGGCGGCTGCTTGAGGAGCGGGCGAAGCGCGGCACGACGACGGCCATCGCGAAACTGATGGGCCTGCAACCGAAAACCGTCACGGTGATCACCCCTTCGGGCGAACGCTCCGTGCCCGTTGCGGAGCTTCGCGCCGGGGATCTGGTCGCCGTGCATCCCGGCGAACGCATCGCCGTGGACGGCACGGTGGCCGAAGGCGCGTCGTATGTCGACGAGAGCATGCTCAGCGGGGAACCGCTCCCTGTCTGCAAGCAGGAGGGTGCGGCGGTGTTCGCCGGAACGATGAATGGCAACGGTGCGTTCCGTTTCCGGGCCGACAGGGTGGGGCAGGACACGGTGCTGGCCCGGATCATCCGCATGGTGCGGGATGCGCAGGGCAGCAAGGCCCCCGTGCAGCGGACCGTCGACCGGATCGCCGGCGTTTTCGTTCCCGCCATCATCGTCCTCGCCGTGCTGACCTTCGCGGCGTGGATGCTCTTCGCGCCGGAGGAGGGCTTCACCCGCGGGCTGCTGGCGCT
>ERZ772819.541-NODE-541-length-32400-cov-29.643160_pt1 | contig 32400 bp, 31 predicted proteins | sample MGYA00580860_ERZ772819 | MGnify/ENA primary metagenome ERZ772819 (study PRJEB29015, sample SAMEA2737683) | human gut metagenome | biome: human gut; feature: human-associated habitat; material: faeces | place: China | collected 2012 ...
ACAAGGATGCAGATTACACAAAGGTAGATGCAGCCATTGCCAAAGCAAATGCACTAAACAAGAATGACTACAAAGATTTCTCCGGTGTGGAAACCGCTGTCAAAGCTGTTGTCCATGGTAAAAATATTACGGAGCAATCTGAAGTAGACAAGATGGCAAAGACTATCGAAGATGCGATTGCTGCTCTTGAGAAAAAGCCTGCCAGTACTAAATTGGGAACATCCGATAAGAGTCCGCTGACTGGCAATACAAGCAACCTTGCACTGTGGATTTCCCTGCTGTTTGCCAGCGGTGGCGCAGGAATTCTCACAACCGTTTACGGCAGAAAGAAAAAGTACAACAGATAATTGAATAGCATTCCCTTGCTCCATCTTCTGAGCAAGGCAAAAGCGTCGTAGAAATACGGCGCTTTTTTGTTACCTAATTATTGAATAGAATATACGAGACTTGAGTTTGGATTAAATCTGATTGAATAATGACCTTTTATATTCTTCGTCATCAAATGGTGCAGTACCCTACTGTAAATAATAATGCGGATTTAGAGTTTCTTTCGACACCTCAGTGTAAGGTTCGCAATTCTTCATACGAATTTGCGGTTATAAGCAAAAATAAAATTCTGAGAGATTTTTGAGAGACGCAAAGCCTGAAAAATGGCTTAAATAGGCGGTTTTGAAAAAAGATTGTGAGCCTCTGACTCCGTCATTTAAGGTTCGAATCCTTATACCTCTGCCAATACCTCGGAACATTCGTGTTCCGAGGTTTTTTTATGCCCGAATACTGCTTTTTATGGCGGTATTCGGGCACTTTTTCTTTGCCTCAAAATCTTGTGAGAGTCTTTGAGAGATTCTAAGAGACAGCAAATTTCAAAATTCTAAAGTCATTTTAGTGCTATTTAGGGCATTTATGACTGAGACTTTTGAGAGACATCGCTCAAATCGAAATCGTAACACGAATTGAAATGGAGAAAAAATTTGAGAGACATTTCAAAAAATAATGAGGGCTTAAAGTAATAAAACTTTAAACCCTCACTTTAAGTTTACCCTTTTATATTGTTTATCCATCAAAAATGCAAAGGTAGATTTTTTTGATGTTATTATCGAATGTTTGTTTGCAAGAGTTCACTTTTTGGTACATTTGTCATTTATTTGTTGATATCGCACGATTTCTAATATATAATTGTATTTGTAGTATTATATGTTACTCATATACAAAAATCATTCGAGGTTAATTTTATGACTGATTTAGAGCTAAAAAAATTAAAAGACGATTTGTGGCATTCAGCAGATATGCTGCGTGCCAGTGCGCACCTTTCAGCAAATAAATATGGTCAGCCTATTTTAGGATTAATTTTCTTAAGATATGCTGATGTTCTTTATAAACAGCACAAAAACGAAATTGAAGAAGAATATAACAAACTAAAAGGCACAAGAAGAGAACGATGCATTGAAGAAATTGCAAAGGAAAAATGTGGTTTCTATCTACCCAATTGTGCTTATTATGATTATATCAATGACGCTCCTGACACTGCAGAAAAAGCAACACTCGTAAAAGAAGCAATGGAAGCAATTGAAGCTCATAATCCGAGTATTGATGGCGTATTGCCAAAAGAAGTTTATGGTCAGCTTGTTCCGGAAGAAGAACCTGAATTACTTTCTAATATTGTTAGGGTATTTAAGGATATACCTGAAACTATTAGTATTGACCTTTTTGGTCAAATTTACGAATACTTTCTTGGTAATTTTGCTTTGGCTGAAGGTAAAGACGGTGGCACATTCTACACCCCAGCCTCAGTCGTTCAATATATGGTTGAGGTTATTAAACCTGAAGCAGGATGCGAAAAGAAATTTCTTGATCCAGCCTGTGGTTCTGGAGGTATGTTTGTTCAAACCGCCAGATATATGCATAGTCACAATTCTTCTAATGATGATTTAATGAAGTTTCGTTGCTACGGAGTTGAAAAAGAGCCGGATACTGTAAAACTTGCAAAAATGAACTTGCTGCTCAATAATGTTCGTGGTGAAGTCATCGAGGCAAATTCCTTTTATTCAGACCCTTATGATGCAGTAGGCAATTTTGATTATGTAATGGCTAATCCGCCATTCAATGTTGACGAGGTCGTTTACGAACGTGTCAAAGATGACGAGCGTTTTAATAGATACGGTATTCCAAAGAACAAAACGAAATCTGCAAAGAAAAATAGCGATAAAAAAGAAACCGTTCCTAATGCAAATTACCTTTGGATTAATTATTTCGCAACATCACTTAATGAACATGGCAAAGCAGGCCTTGTTATGGCTAATTCGGCATCAGATGCAGGCAAGAGCGAATTAGAGATTAGAAAGGCTCTTATTGATTAAGGCGTAATTAAGCAAATGGTTACTCTGCCTTCAAATATGTTTTCATCCGTTACACTTCCTGCAACATTATGGTTTTTTGATAAGGAAAAAGCATCAACAGACAAAAAAGACGAAATCCTATTTGTTGATGCTCGCAATGTGTTTACTCAAGTCGACAGAGCACACCGAAAATTCAGTGATGAACAAATAAAAAATCTCGGCATAATCACTCGTTTGTACGAGGGCGATACCGAAGCTTTTGATAACCTTATTGCTGAATATAAGCAAGCAATTGACGAAGCACCTGCCGAGACTGATGATAATGATAAAAAAACGAAGGCGTATTATCAAGAACAAATTGATTGGCTAATGGAACACTTTCCAAATGGTGAATATCAAGATGTCATAGGTCTTTGCAAAGTGGCTAAACTTGAAGGTGAAGACGGAATAATTGATCAAGATTATTCGCTTAATGCAGGTAGATATGTTGGCGTTGTTATTGAAGATGATGGCATGACAGAAGATGAATTTAAAAACACTATACTTTCTCTTAACGCTGAACTTATAGAACTTAATGCACAAGCACAAGAATTAGAAAAACAAATTGCTCACAATTTAGCAAATTTATTTGGTGAATAATATATGTTTAAAGAATATAGAATTTCCGACATTGGAGAGGTAATAGGAGGAGGAACTCCATCCACAAAAAATGATGAGTATTGGAATGGTAATATTCCTTGGATCTCTCCAAAAGACCTAACAGGATACAATTCGGTTTATATTAGTTATGGCAAAAATTTTATAACAGATAAAGGACTAAAATCAGGAACAAGACTTTTACCAAAAGATACTGTGCTGTTTTCTTCAAGAGCACCGATTGGTTATATAGCATTAGCAGCAAATGATATATGTACAAATCAAGGTTTTAAAAGTATAGTATGTGACCATTCGAAAGTAAATCCATTATATCTATACTACTATTTAAAATCCAATATTAACTATATAAAACTATTCGGTAGTGGAGCTACCTTTCCTGAAATTTCAGGTAGTTCGATGAAAAAGATTAAAATCAATATTTTTAAAAGCATTGATTATCAGAAAAAAGTTGCAAATTCAATTTATAAATACGATGAATTGATTGAGGTTAATAATAAGCGCATTAAATTATTGGAGCAAGCTGCAGAAGAATTATATAAAGAATGGTTTGTTCGTTTTCGTTTTCCAAATTATCAAAGTGCACAATTTGAAGCTGGAAAGCCAAATGGCTGGCATTTTGGTGATGAATCAAATATGAAACGACCAAAGGATTGGGAATATACAAAATTCAAAAAATTAGGTTTGTTTAAACGAGGGAAAAATATAACAGCTCCGGAAATGGTAGAAGGAAATATTCCGGTAATATCAGCCGGGATTGAACCTTCAGGTTATCATAACAAACCTAATGTTTATGGAAATTCGCTTACAATAAGCGCATCAGGTGCAAATGCAGGTTTTTTAAAATATAACCTAAAAAACATTTGGGCTGCAGATTGCTTATATTATCAAGATGATGAATTATTATGGTATGTATATAATGCTTTGAAATTTCTTCAACCTGTTATAAGCAATATGCAATGTGGTGCAGCTCAGCCTCATGTATATCCAAAAAATATAAGTAAATTATGTATCATTATTCCTCCAAAATCATTAATAAAAAAGTTCTGTAACACTGTAACTCCATTTTATAATGAAATCAAACAATTAAATCAAAAAAATGAAATCCTTGTAAATCAACGAGATTTATTACTTCCTCGTTTAATGAGTGGTAAATTAGAGGTGAAATGATTGCCTTTTTTAGATATTGCTATTTGCAATGAGCTAAGAGATACGATAAATAGCTCTCCAATATTTACTGAAATTGAAGAATACTCAAAGCATTTTAATCAAATTTGTGCTATTATGGACAGAGTGCAAACATCTGTAAATTATTTAAATAACCATAACTATTACCCAAAGTCCGAAGAAGAATTAATATGCTTTATGGTGTTTTCTTGTATGATAGTTGATGCTTCAAAGTATTTGTTCAAAGATATTCTTAACAATATTGCTCCAAATAGAAAAAGAAGCGAGTTTTTTAAAGAAATATGCAAAAATACGCCATTTTCACTATCAGATGAAGAATGTTTAACCGATGATGAATTTTTTGAGTATATTAGATCCTTAATTTTTGCTCATCCTTATGAAACAAGTCGAAATAAAACATTAAGGCAAAAATTCGGAAAACAAGTTTCTCCATGGGTTTTCTTGGATTGTCGTTTATTAAAGAATAATAGTGATAATTGTATCGGGATAAGAATGTACACTTCCAAAAAAGACGAATACGATATGGATTCACATTCAATTTATATTCCATTTTCACTATTAAAAGATTATATCAGTTCTCGATATTCAGATTTAAAACTTGTTATTGAATGGTTGAAACAACAAATCCAATTGCATGAAGACAAGTGGAAAAAGCATAAAATTGATAGAACAAAAAATAAAGAAGAAATACTTAATCAAATAATAACTGTATTACAAGAAAGATTTGTTGAAACTTATGAAATAGAAGAAATTAAATCTTTACTGTTTTGTGATATCTCTTTAGATGAGAATAAACATTACATAAATCAATTTCGTAAAAATATCGAAAGCAAACTAGTTTCTTTGTATGATTCTGTGGATAATATGGATTATGATAGCTTTTTTGCTATTATACGTGAAATGTTAAGTTATTATCCAAAAAACTTGCACGAAGGTGGACATTACCAATTAGAAAAGATTTTTTCATATTTAAAAGCAGAGTATGAAGATTCCATTTATGAGGGTAGTAATGCTGAATGGGGATTAATTCAAGCAGAAGCTTTCTATAAACAATTTGCATATAAATGGGTAAAAATCGACGTTAGAAAAATGTCATTTGCAGAGATAAGACTTTTGGTATCAGTAGCGTGTTTCATGCAAATACAAGAAGAAAAACTAATAGGAAGTGATTAAATGAAGGAATATTTACCTTATTTAGTATCGATACTTACAGCTGTTTTATCTGCAATAGTAAGTATTACTGTTTGCAAAAAGCAAACTAAAACAGAAATAGATAAAATTAAAGAACAATCAAAAGCTAATATAGAATTAGAACGAGAAAAGCTCCAACTAGAAAAAGAAAAAATAGAACTTGAACATAAGCTTGAATTAGAGAAAATACACACTCAGAACGATGATGCTTTTGCAAGTGGAATAACAGATAAGTTACTTGATATGGCTTTCCAAAATCCTGATGTACAAAAACAATTTGCAGATGGAATAAAAAAAGGATTAAAGAAAAAGTAATCAACGAGGAAGTGATTAAATGGCAAATTACATATCTGAAGATGATATTGAAAGAGCTATACTGGAGAAGTTGAATAATTCACCATTTAACTACGATATATTAAGATGCCCTGCTGATGCTGAAAGCAGAGATAATCTTAATGATGGAACTGGTAGAAATAGCAAACGACAATGCGTTCTGCCGGTAGTGTTAACTGATGCTTTATACAGAATCAATCCTGCTATCGATAAAAGTATTATCGATGGTATTGTTCGTGATTTATCAAGAGATTTTACAGGCACTGATTTAACCGATACTAATTATAAGAACTATAAAAAAATCAGAGACAAAATCAAAGTTAAAGTTAAGAAAAACGGCAAGGATGATTTCGATTTTGTCCAACTAATTGATTTTGATAATCCTGAAAACAACACATTTACTGCCGTGTCACAAATGTGGATTCAGGGACATTATAATTATAGAAGACCTGATATACTCATATTCGTTAATGGATTGCCTCTTGTTTTCATTGAACTTAAAAATAGTATTGTTAAGGTTGAAGAAGCTTATAATAAAAATTTACTAAATTACAAAAAAGATGTTCCTAATTTATTTGCATTTAACCAGATTTGCGTTTTGTCAAATGGACTTGAAACGAAACTTGGTGCGTTTAATGCAACATATGATTATTTCTTTGAGTGGCTAAAAGTTGAAAATGAAAATGAGACAATCAATAGAGAAGAACTAAATGATACAGATAAAAAAATATCCGTTGAACGCTTTGTTGATGGTATGCTCAACAAAAACAGGCTCATTGACTATATAGAAAACTTCATTTTATTTGAAAATCAGCGTGTTAAAATTATTGCAAAAAACCACCAATTCTTTGGTGTAAACAATCTTATGCAGTCTGTTGAAAAAAGAAAAGAACTACAAGGTAAACTTGGTGTATTTTGGCACACCCAAGGGTCTGGTAAATCCTATTCAATGGTTATGTTTGCACGTAAGGTTAAGCGTAAGATAAATGGCAATTTTACATTTTTAATTATCACCGACAGAGATGATTTAGATACACAAATTCACAAAAATTTTGTTAGAACAGAAGTTATTGGCGACAAAGTTGAATGCCAACCAAAGAACAGTTCACAACTCAGAGAATATCTTCAATCTAATAAAGAGTTTGTATTTACCTTGATTCAAAAATTCAGATATGATAAGTCTAAAGCCTATCCTGTATTATCGACTCGTGACGATATAATTGTTATGGTTGATGAAGCACACAGAACACAATATAAGGATTTGGCAGAAAATATGCGTGCCGGACTACCAAATGCAAACTATATTGCTTTTACCGGTACTCCGCTTTTGGGTGCAAAACGATTAACCAACCAATGGTTTGGTAATTATGTATCTGAATACAATTTTGCACAATCAGTAGAAGAAGGTTCGACCGTTCCTTTGTTTTATTCTCGTAGAGTTCCAACTGTTGAACTTGAAAACAATTATCTCGATGATGAAGTTCTTGATATTATTGAGGACGAAAATCTGACGGAAGAGGAAGCTAAAAAAGTTGAAAATTCAGCTTCTAAAGTTCTTGAAGTTATCAAACGTGAAGATAGACTTGACAAAATCGCACAAGATATTGCACATCATTTTCCACGAAGAGGATTTCTTGGTAAGGCTATGGTTGTAAGTGTTGATAAATTTACAACCGTCAAGATGTATGATAAGGTTCAACATTATTGGCAAATTGAGATACAGAATCTTGTAAAAGAACGCAATCAAGCAAAGACAAAAGAAGATCGAGACGATTTAACCAATCGCATCAATTATATGCGAAATGTTGAAATGGCAGTCGTTATTTCTGATACAAATGCTGATGAAGAGCGATTTACAAAGCAGGGATTAGATATCTCTAAACATAAGGCAAAAATGGCAGAAATATCCCCTGAAGGACTTGATCTTGAGGATAGATTTAAAACTCCTCATGATCCTTTAAGTTTAGTGTTTGTATGCGCTATGTGGCTAACGGGATTTGATGTTAAAAACCTTTCAACATTATACCTTGATAAGCCAATGAAAAGTCATACTCTTATGCAAGCCATTGCAAGAGCAAACAGAGTATATCCAGGTAAACCTTGTGGAATTATTGTGGATTATGTAAATGTGTTCAAATATATGAAACAAGCTTTATCCGACTATGGAAGTGGTAATGACGATGATGATTACCCTGCTAAAGATATCGAATCACTAAAAACAATGATTGACGACAGTGTCAAAGAAGGCGAAGAATTTCTCAGTAGCATTGGCATTGATCTTAATGAAATGATGGCAGAAAAAGGCACATTTAATAAATCTTCTGCTATTTTAAACGCTTACAATACTATAATTGCAACGGATGATGGAAAAGAAAAATTCAAAGTTATAACTAACACCATGTGTAACTTGTACGAAGCTTCAAAACCGGAAATCTTTGAGCAACATTGGCGAAACCCTAAATTTGCCCCATTAAAATACATTCATGATCTGTTCGATAACTCTATAAGAGACGATAGGGTTGAAGAAGCAAAGCAACGAATTAGTGATGTACTTGATGGTAGTATTAGTTCAAGTGATGTTGAAGAAAATAGCGATATCGTTATTCACGAAGGAAAGGTTATAGATTTAAGTAAATTAGACGTGGATGACCTAAAAAAGGAAATTAAACATGCACCTTATAAAGCTATTGAAATTAATGACTTGAAAGAATATCTTGAAAAAGCTTTAGAACAAATGATAAATAAGAATGTTGAACGAGTAAAGTTTTCTGAAAGATTCAAAGGAATTGTTGATAGGTATAACTCTGGTAGTTCAGAAAATGAGGATTACTATGATCAATTGCTTCAACTCATAGAAGATTTAAAGAAAGAATCGACTAGAGCAAATTTCGAAGGTTTAACAGAAGAAGAACTTGAATTGTTTGATCTGCTCATAAAAGATAAAAAATTAACAAAAGCAGAAGAACAATCAGTCAAGTTAGCTGCCAAGAGCATCTATTCTAAATTAACTGAAGAAAAATCCGACTTGTTTGTTGTTGATTGGTACAAAGATGAACAACCAAAACTCAAAGTTAAGCAAGTAATAGAACAAGTTCTGGATGAAGGTTTACCAGATTGTTACGATAAGGAGATCTTTGCTGTGAAAACAAATCTATTGTTAAATCATTTTGTTGATATGACAGTACAACATTATGGTTGGGTTTGTGCTTAAATTACAGCATAATTGCTCTCGCTCTATAATAGAGTGAGGGCAATTTGTTTTGTTAACAATCTATTTGACTTGCAGATACCCTTAATAGTATAATCATCTTGCCAGGAAAATTTCATATTCATAGTTTTCGGAGAACTAAGCGTGTGTTTTCCAGACTATGAAATTTTCGTCACAGAAAGTTTGAAGCAAGTGTTTTTTGGGCGTAGCTTCGGCTACGCTCTTTTTGCTTTTCTGCGGTGATTTCAATGGATTATAAAAGCCAAACATGTTGTTTTACAGGGCATCGCAACATTGCCCCATATACGCCCGACACGGTCTTTGAACAGACAAAGGCTGTCGTTACCCTGCTTGTTTCTAAAGGTTTCAAATACTTCGGCACAGGCGGTGCTTTGGGGTTTGATACCATTGCTGCACAGGCTGTTTTGTCGGTGAAAGAAACTCATCCCGTAGTTAAACTCATCTTAGTATTGCCATGTGAAAACCAAACGAAATATTGGAAGCAACAAGATGTTGATGTGTATAATGATATTAAATTGAGAGCCGATAAGGTGAAGATCCTTGCTCCGCATTACTATAACGGATGTATGCAAAAAAGAAACAGACACCTTGTTGATTGTAGTTCTGCTTGCATTTGCTTTCTGACAAAGCACGAGGGAGGCACGGCATATACTGTTGATTATGCAAAACAAAAGGGTCTTTATTTAGTAAATGTTGTTGAAAAAATTAAAGGATAGCCGAGTTTATTTCTCGACTATCCTTTTATTTTTTGTATATCAGTTTGTTGCGGTCAGGCTTTCAACTTGTTGAGATTTGGTTACTGCATATTGAGCCATTCTAATTCGGTTCTGCTCGAATACTTCGTCTACCATATGTGTATAGATTTTTGCGGTTACCGATATGTCAGAGTGCCCCATCCATTCTTTTGCCACATTGATTGGTACTCCGGCTGCTTGACAATCGGTGCAGAAGGTGTGGCGCAGTAGGTATGGCTCGAAGTCAGGTGCTATGATTGAGTTCTTTACTTGATTGCGATATAGGTGAGCTCCATTTGCTAAGTCCATTTCTTTTACGAAGTTTTTCCAGCTTTGATAGAAGGCATTGTCATCCATGCGTGTGTGTTTTTCGTACTTTACGAATACATATTCATTGTTGAGTTCTTTTGCTTTATGTTCCTTTAATGCATCTAAAAGTACAGGCGGAATTGGTATTTTTCGTCCTGTTCCTGCTTCCGTTTTGGATTTGCCGACTGTTAGAATTGCGTTTTCAAAATCTATCCAATCCCACTTCATTCTTCGGATTTCTATCGGTCTAAGTCCGCAGCATAACATTGTAAGCACCATTGTTCCGGCATAGTGTTTTGGTATGGTTTCAAGTATCATTCGGCGTTCATCATCAGTGATTGGTCTGTGCTTGTTCTCGTACACAGGCACCCTCCCCTTTTTGCAAAAATGCATAGAATTCTAATACAAGTGTGCCACACCCGACCGTCTTTTGCAACACAGCATTAGCACACAGGATGCAAAAGCGACGCACCGTTTGGTGCGCCGCTGCGTAGAGTCCTATTTACCTGTCAAATCGGCGACGATCCTAGCGCCAAACGCCGGCGCATCCTCCATAACGAACCGCTTCTCCCGGGCGTTTATATTTACACATTTCCGCATAAATGGCAAATAAATTCAGCTTACCTATCTAAATACTTTGCGATAAAATCCTCGACTGTACGCCAATACAGCGTGGGCGCAACAGAAGACGAGAGCGCATGGCCTGCGCCTTCTACGGTAAGTTCCTCTTTTTCGCAGGCTGCAGCCGCATACAATTCGCCCAGCATACTGTACGGCACAAGCTCATCCGACGAGCCGTGAATAAACAGCGTTGGTATGCGGCTCTTTTTCACCTGCGCAAGGGCGCTGGCCTGCTTAAAATCATACCCGTCACGAATCTTTGACAATACCGATGTGGCGTTGAGCACGGGGAACCACGGAATATGCAGGGCATCCGCCTCCCGTTGGAACTCATCCCATTCCGACGTGTAGCCGCAATCTGCAATAACAGCCTTCACATTTCCGGGTAAATCTTCACCTGACGCCATCAAAACCGTTGCCGCCCCCATGGATACACCGTGTAGAACGATCCGGGCGTTCGGCTCCCATGAAAGGATCAGGTTTATCCACTTTATAATATCCACACGCTCCGGCCAGCCCATACCGATTTTTGTTCCCTCGCTGTCGCCGTGGGCTCTTGCATCTACTGCCAAAACATTATAACCAAGCGTGTAAAATTTATGAACAAATCCGGCCATATGCTTGGCCTTGCTTGTGTAGCCGTGGCATACGAGAACATATTTTGTGCCGGTATTTTTGAACCGTTTTCCGTGCAGGCGCAGCGAATCAGACAGAATATACACATCCTCTCCGTGTGTAGCATACCATTCTTTAATTTCCGGCGTGCCTGTCATACCGCTGTATTTTGCACTTGCTTCCTCTTCATTGCCGGCAGTATCCGTGGCTTTTTGAACCAAGTTGTTGAGTTTGCTCATATGGATAGGCGATTTCGTGTTGATTGAGATATCATAGAATATTTCCGCTGCCGTTGCAGTTAAAGCTGCCAGACCACAAAGCGCGCCAAAAGCTATACCTATATTCTTTCTATTCATAAAAATCTCCTCCTGCTGTCAAAAGCATAACATTGTCGCAAAATGTCATTTTGCAATCTGAAGCTGTTTTGTGCGCGCCCCGGCTGTCTTTACAATACCAAAGCGCTCTGTGTATATCAAATCACATTTTTGAACGGATATCAATAAAACCGCTGCTTTTTTTGCTTTTTCCTTCATTTTTTCGTTTTCGCCGGGAGCGGCATTGTTGTGCTGCTGCAGGCTACACATAATACTTTGCCTGCGCGTTCCACAGCGCTGCATATTGGCCGTCGGCAGCCAAAAGCGCTGTATGTGTGCCGCTTTCCACCAGCCTTGCGTGATCAAACACGGCGATGGTATCGCAAAAGCCGCAGATTTTCATTAAAAAATCATCTTTTTTTCATTCACTTTTTTCATTCCGGGCTTTTATATTACTTATGCATCAAAAATGCAAAGGTAGCCATCAGCAAGATTCTTTTTTCATATTTAAACCTCTTTAATACCATTTATTTACCCAACCTTTATCATCGGTGAATGATTGGGTAGTGGATTTTGTATTTGATGTGCTTTGAGCTTTTTTTGTAGTTGTTTCATTGTTTTTTGAAGTGGCTTCTAATGTTTCTGTGTTATTATTATTTTTAGGAATTTCTGATTCAAATGAAGTTATATTATCCGATTCTCTTTTAGAAGAATGGTTTTGAATATTGGAAGATGATTCTTTTTGAGTAACAGTTTCTGTAATATTTGAATGATTTTTTGTTGTGTTATCCTTATCACTTGTTGATGGCTCTTGATTTTTTGTATACATGCCACCGTATTTATTTGTAACAGTAGCAGAATTATTGCTACTGTTGTTATTTGAGCAAGCAACAAATGAACAAATTATAACCATAATAGAAATCATAACTAAAATTTGTTTTTTCATGTAATATATTATTTGTTTTGTTGATTGTTTTAAATGTTTATATGGTAACGGCGATATATCGCCGTTACCATTTTTTAAGAATGAACGCTAACAGGTGATATATCCATCAATCCAATATTTTTGATTTACTACATATTTTTCAATTTGATATGATTTTTGGCTCATATCATTTTCATCTGAATATTTTTTTAAATGTATATTAGCGGCTTCTTTATTTGCAAAGAGTTCTTCTAATATAACTTCTTCATCATTGTTTTTATTCCAAATTTGCAGTAAAAATACAAAATTATTATTAGAACAAATTGATTTGGATATATCAAATCCGCTTGTATTTGAAGAAAAACCGGGTAAGTGCGAATAATATTTAATGATATTAACGATATCATCCGCATAAAAAAGTCCTAATATTTTACTATCATGATTTAAACTATCATGTTTTAAGAGAATTATTTTTTTCATAAAATCAAACTCCTGAATAGTTAATTGAAACATGGCAAATTATTGAAATTGTTATAGAAATTAGTGCTAAAAAATAAAATTTATATAAATTGGATTGGTAATGGAACTTCTATTTTTTAATATTTTTTCAGATAATTGTTTTTCTGTTTCTAATTCATAACGGACATTTTTTTCTTTGTTTATTAAAAGCAATGTGATTAACGATAAAGGTATTGCAATTTGCCAAGTAAATAACAAATTTATTAATAGCATGCAAAAACAATTCAGCATCAATATTTCACAAGCAATCATTTTTAATCTTAGATTTGATTTTTTTTATTTTTTTGATAAATAATAAAAAAAGTGTTGTAACTATTGAAGATAAACAGAAAAAATATTATTACTATATAAATTGTTGTATTTGTTCTTGTGCAATCAATAAAAAAGTTTATCATATTAACAAAGAAATCTGATGATATATGTTGGCTGGCTGTCACTATTATCTTCTCCTCCTGTAAACAATATTTTTACCAGAAAGTAATTCGACTAATATTTGCATTACCATTAAAACCGCCAAAAGTCTTCTTGTGATTTACTTAATGTCATAATCATTTTACTCTTAAAAATTTTTTTGTGTTTTGATTTGTTGTACATAACTACAAAGTTTTTCTTTTTCTTTTGCAAATTCATTATTATCAGGATCTATTTGTAAAACATAGTTAATTCTGCCTAAAAGGCTATTGATATATTTTACGTCCAGTGTATTGCCATTGGAAATGTAATCGGTATAATTGTTTTTCAAAATAACATTGTTTGCACCGAATCTGTAGAGATAATATAGTTCTTGTCTTAGCTTTTTTCTGTATTCTATTGGTACTTGTATTTTTTCGTTTACAACAACGCCTGTAATTCTTTGTTGATGTGTGTTTTTTACAAAATGAGTTTTTCTTTTGTTAAGTTTGAATCCTGCTTTTTGCAGTTCTTTTTTTATTCGGTGATATGTCCTGTCCAAAGAAAAGTCTGCTGAAAGTGTAATATCATCACAATAGCGAGTATAAGAAATATTGTTTTCCTTGCAATAACTTTCAACCCGATTATCAAAATCAAGCATAATTATATTTGAAATGGCAGGTGATGTCGGTGCACCTTGAACAAGTTTATCATTATAACAGCAAAGCTCGGTAAACAGCTTTGCATACTTAACAGGGAAATGTTCAAAAAACATTTTGTACACACGACCATATGTTATACTTCCAAAAAAATCTTCAATGTCAAGTTTTAAAACATATTTTTTATTCCTATGCGGTTGAGCATTTGAAACGAGAGTTGAACCTTTATGATAAGCAGTTGCACATTCTGATATTCTGTATTCTGACAAAAACGCATTAAGAATTATTCTTTGCATATACATAAGCTTTTTGCTTGGAATATATAGTATTCTTACACCTTTAGTTTTCTTTGGTATTTCAACCCTTTTGTAATGTTTGGAAATATGGTTAGAAACATAATATATTTCTTTTTCCCTCATATTAAAAATATCTGTCAATGAAAAATCGCTCATAATATATCCTTTAAAAATGCAGCTATGATACTTTCGATAAAACATAAGTTGAGGTGAATTCTGAATTGTGGTAGCAATTTTTAATTCAGCGAAACTTTGTTTATTTGTTGTGCTTAATTGTTTATTATGGGCAACGACTCGCTGTCCAACCTTACACTGCTTAAGGTAATCGCTATCATAGCTGCATTCTATTTACCTGTATCGTTCTGATTTTTTTGTTTGCCATATTTTCCACTTCAAATCTATTTTACAACTTTTAATATAATAATACAATAAGTTATGGGATATTTATCACCCACAGCTTATTGTTGTGAAATTATTTACTTTTAAATTTCCCAACTGATGCAGTTGAGCACACCGCTTTGTTTGGCAATTTCATTTATGTTAACGGGGACAATGGTTTTATTGAAAATATTTTGTGCTGTGTCTATAGCTTTGCTATCCGTATCAACACCGAATACAGGAAAAAATATAGCTTGTTCAGTTTCCAAAAATAAAAACCTATACGCATCTCAAAATAAAAATGCATATAGGTTCATCATAGTTTTATTGAATTTTCTCTCCGTTCTCATATTAGCAAATTCATAATTTTCTGTCAAGACCCCTTGCAGTTAAAAAAATAACTTGAATTCAAATTCAAACAGAATTAACATCACCACAACCTAAAACGAAAGGTGGTGAGGATATGAAAGAGATGACCGAAATTAAAATGGTATATGAGCTTGTGATTTCGAGAGCTAATCCTCTTGACAAATCGACCATATGCACCGCCGGGTGAATACAGTGAAAGTTCTGCACCGCCTGTTAGCGTCGCTATTTTGAATGCTGTTAAGTAAAAACTTGATAAGAATGAAACACAACTTTAAAAGAGGTTTGCCCTAACATTTAGGGCAAACCTCTTTTAACGATATTCGCTTTGTACTTTTATTCTAATTAATTTTATGATATAGTAGTAATATAGGGGGTATTGTAACATGAAAAAGAAAAAGAAAGCAATTACAATTATTCTTATAGTTTTTATTCTTGTATTTGGTTTTATATTTGGTGGATATTTTGCCATAAAAACAGTTATGACTAAAGGTGCAATTAACTATTTACAAGATAAATATAACATGTCATATAATCAAATAACTGTTTTAGATTATGAAATGAAAAAGCCCGGAAACGATACCTCTTTTTTGCCGCTTAATACATATTGGTCGCCCTATAAGTGGGAACTTGAATATAACGATAAATCTTTTTTTGTTAATAGGATTGACGGTAAATATTATGATGATTACCAACTGGATGAAATAGAAAGTGTAGCTACCAAATGGTTTAAGCAAAATATAGATAACAATATTGTGGGAATTAAATTAAGTTCAGTAAATATTATAAATTATCAAGCCCGAATAGCCGGTAACATTACAATTAACGAAAAAAATATAAAAGATTTTCTAAACGATAAAAACACTTATAGTGGTATTAATCGTTTTACTTATTATGATGTAGTTTTAATGCTTGAAAGAACTTATTTTGATACGCTGTCACAAACAGATAAAAACAACTTGCTTGATAGGATTAAACAAAAACTTCCAAATTCGCACATTCAATATGTTATTGGAACAGATGCATCCAAAATATCTAAAGAAAGGAATAAGTTCATTTATTGGTTATCGGAATATAATGAAATGGATTAAATGATATGAAAAAATTGAAATTCTTTATCTCAATATTTCTAAATATAGTACAACAGATATTAACAGCAGTTACGACAATTTGGTGCAGACCCTTAATCATAATGCCACAATTTCAAACTGCACTCTCACGCCGATTTTGTATGGCGGCACTTTAGAACTTGTACGCAATAAAGATTGTTTGTATCTTTTATATAACAAAAACGGAACTGCAATTACAGTTGATGATACCGATTTGAATGATGTAGTATATAATTTTGCAATATACAAAAGAAACTGTTATGAAATTAAACTTGGAAAACATTCCTAACAAATATTCGTCTATATGCGAAAACATTGAAAATAAGCATGTAATATTAGTAAATACTGAAGTTGAATTCACAAGAAAAAAATATGACAATTTTGCAAGTTATTATTATGAAACAAAAATTGGAAATATAAAATTAGAGGAAAAAGGCAAAGCAATAGGATGAATAAAAAAAATCAATACAACATTAAAGACTATATTAACTCGTTTAGTACACAAAAGAAAATTGCTATATATCTCTCTGTTGCACTTTTACTTTTTCATTTATTATCGATAATTATATATTTGATAGAACGTACAGATATAACTATATTAACAGAAAGTAATATAATTTCAGTTATTACAAGTATGTTAACAATTTCATTTTCCATTTCAGAAATTCTTGATGTATATTTGTTTTTATTTCCAATATTTTTTATAATATTTAATTTTGTTATGTTACATAAAAACAAATACAACAAACTTGTTATTATTATAGACTATATTTTCCAAATAATTAACCCTATTACCATAGGTTTTTTCGTGTCTGCATTTTTATTAGTAATAAACAAAGAATATCCAATATAAAATAAAGAAGATAATAGCTATGATTGAAAAAATCCTGTTAATACTTGCGTATTAGCAGGATTTTTTAATAGTGCAATGGGCAAAACTCAGAAAGTTAAAACCACATTCTTCTTTATGTAGTGCGCCCCGACAGGAGCTTTTTTATTTAGCAAAGTAAAGTTAATAATATGAGAGCAATACATTTTTTCGCTATACAAGCCCTACATCCTCAACTACTTCATCATTATAAACATAAACTCTGTTAACACGAGCAGGTATTCTGCAAGGAAGTTCGTAATTGAAAGAGTATGCGCTGTCTGACAATTCTTCTATGGAAATGTGAGCGCCGTTTTGAGCGCCGACTATAACAACTTCATCGTTTATATTACAATCAATATCGCTGACATCCACCATAAATTGGTCCATACAAACTCTGCCGAGAATTTTTGCATATTTGCCGTTAATAATAACCTTGCCTTTGTTAGAAAGACAGCGAGGGAAAGCATCAGCATAGCCGATAGGAATTGTTGCGACTTTAGTTGTTTTCTCGGTTATAAATGTACCGCCGTATGAAATTTCCCTTTTGGGTTCAAGCTCTTTAATATGAGAAATCTTTGTGTACCAGCTCATTATCGGCTCAATATCAAGAAGGCTTTTATCAACCTCCTCCGACGGATAAAGACCGTACGTAACAATACCCATTCTGCACATATCAAAATATTCGTCAAAATTCATAATACCGGCACTGTTGTTCAGATGCTTAATAGGTATTTCAATTTTTCTGTCACTTAGCATCTTGCAAAATTGTTTATACTTGTTTCGCTGCTCAACAGCTTTTGACAAATCAGCTTCATCACTGGTTGCAAAATGAGAGAACATACCTTCTGCAAAAATGTTAGGCAACTCGGTTATGCGCTTGCAAATATCAGCACTTTCCTCGTTGATTTGAAATCCTATTCTGCTCATTCCCGTATCAATACAAAAATGATAAGGCATATTTTTATTTTGCTTTACTGCTTCGTTTGAAAGTGTAACTGCGTCATCATACGAAAAAATAGGTATTCGTATATCATATTTAACAGCCTTTTCAACATCAAACGGAAATACCCTTCCCAAAATCAATATCGGTGTTTTGATTCCCGCTTGTTTAAGTTCAATAGCTTCTTCAATGCATGCAACTCCGAAAAAGTCACACTTATCATCAAGAAATTTGCCTATCTCAACAGCGCCGTTACCGTATGCATTAGCTTTAATTACGCCGAGCAGCTTAATGCCTTTTGGAAGTTTATTGCGTACACTGTTATAATTATGTTCAAGCTTATTCAAATCAATCTTTAAATAAGTACGATGGTCCATTATTTTATCGCCTCGATTAAACTTACTGTTTCTATATTATTTTTTCTAAAAGCCTCGTTTAGCTTTTTAACAAATACAAGCGCTTTTTCGCTGTCGCCGTGAACACAAACAGAGTGCGCCTCAATATTAATTTCCTCGCCCGTGTAGGCAACAACTTTTCCTGTTTGCACCATTTTAATAACCCTTTCAACAGCCAAATTTTCGTCTGTTATCATCGAGTTTTCAAGTGACCTTGCTCTAAGCGAGCCATCCGCCTCGTATGCTCTGTCAGCAAAAACCTCGCTTGCATATTTAATTTTCTTTTCTTTCGCCGACTTAATCATTTGAGAGCCTGAAAGCGCCATTAAAATTAAATCTTTATCGTAATCAATAATTGCATCAACTATTGCGTCTGCCAGTTCTTTATTTTTTGCCGCTTGATTATACATTGCACCGTGCGGTTTAATATGAACTATTTTGCCTTTACTTGCGACAGCGTTACCTAAAGCCTCTAATTGAGCCAATGTGTAATCATAAACCTGTTTAGGAGTTACGTAAAGATTTGTTCTGCCGAAATTTTCCTTGTCGGGATAACCGGGATGTGCACCGATATCAACATTATTATCAATACAAAGCTTTGCAGTAGCATCCATCATATCGTGATTACCTGCGTGAAAACCGCAAGCAATATTAGCGCTGTTAATTAAAGGAATAATTTGTTCATCATAGGCAGCGCCCTCACCTAAATCACAATTTAAATTGATTTTATACATATAATCACCTAATATTTTAAGTCAACATTTTTTATATCGGTTATAAACATATGACCCGGTGAATGTGTTATGGCAATTTCAGGCTTTGTTTGCATCACTGCGTTTTGCGGTGTAACGCCGCAAGCCCAAAACACCGGCACTTCCCCTTCGTTTATTGTTACGCTGTCGCCGTAATCAGGCTTCGTAACATCCTTTATGCCTATAGCTTCGGGATTGCCTATTTGTATCGGCGCACCGTGAACTCTTGGCATAGAGGCGGTAACATTAACCGCTTTTACAACTAAGTCGTTTGGAATAGGTCGCATTGATACAACCATATTCCCGTGAAATTTACCTGACGGTTGAAGTTTGATATTCGTATTAAACATTGGCACATTTTTGTTTTCCTCAATATGCCTGACAGGAACATCAGCTTCTAATAATTCACTTTCAAAGCTAAAAGAACAACCGATAAGAAAATACACAAAATCATCACGCCAATAATCGGTTATATCGGTAACTTCTTTTTCGAGAACGCCGTTTTTCCAAATTCTGTATTTTGGAAAATCCTTACATACATCGCCCTCACTCGCCATTGTTTTAAAACGCTTTGAGCCGACATCTCCGACCTCCAAAATCGGGCACGGCTTCGGATTTCGGACACAAAACAGTAAAAAGTCAAACGCATAATCCTTTGGCAAAATGCAAAGATTAGCCTGAGCATAGCCGTTGCACATACCTGATGTTTGGCAATTTATTTTGCCGTTTCTGATAAGTTTTTTTACTTCCTGCGGCAACATATTTGAATAATCCATAGGCACTCCTAAAATAATTTATCAATATACTTTTTTTGCTTAATTGCTATTTTTTCGGCAGTATTAACGTCAACAATCTCAAAGATGATTTTGTCCCCCGGTTTTGCCTGTGCAAGCTTTGGCAAATCGGCACTTATTACTGTTGCTATTTTTGCATATCCGCCTGTTGTTTGGTGGTCTGCCATAAGCACAATCGGCATACCCGAATTAGTAATTTGTATTGAGCCAAAGGTAATTGCATCTGAAATTATTTCTAATTTTTCCTTACCACGCAAAGCAATTCCCCACAGCCTTATACCCATTCTGTCAATGTCAGAGGTAACAGTGTACTGTTGCTTTGAAAACAGTGCTAAATCATTTTCGCAAAACATATCGTCCTGCGGACCTAATACTACCCTTGCTTTTATTATTTTATCATAAGTATTTTCCGAAAGTTCTCGCTTTTCGATATTTTTAATTTTGCCTGCTTTGCCGATTTTAAGAATATCGCCCGCTTTAAGCTTTCTTCCTTCAAAGCCGCCGACATTTATTTTAAGATTTGTTGAGGCACTGCCCATAAATAAAGGAACATCAAAGCCTCCCGCAACCGCAAGATAACATCTTAATCCTTGCTTAACGCCCTTAATGCTTAAAATATCGCCTTTTTTTGCAACGTACGCTTTATTTGTTTTAATAGGCTTGTTATTAAGCGAAATATCAAAAATTCCGCCTGAAATCGCAAAAATATGCTCATCCGTAAACTTAGCCGTTATTCCGAGCATTGTCATTTCAATAACAGGTGCGTTAACATCGTTTTTGCAAAGTTTGTTTGCAATTTTTGTTGAATAGGCATCCATTACACCGCTTTGAGTAAAGCCATCTTTCATTACTGAAAATCTGCCTAAGTCTTGAATGGTTGAAAGCATACCTGCAGAAATAATTTCTATCATAATTCAACCTCGCTGACTGAAGGAGTGTAAGTGCCGTTTGCAACTTGTTTTTCTATTTCAAGATACTCTGCCTTATCTATGCTGAAAAATTTGATATAATCGCCGGCTTTATACAATATAGGCGACTTTTTTGATTTGTCAAAAACTTTTACGGGCGTTTTTCCAATCAATTGCCAGCCACCCGGTGACGCAATAGGATAAATCCCTGTTTGCTCTCCGCCGATTCCTACAGCCCCTTCAAAAATTTCAAGTCTCGGTGTTTTTAATCTCGGAGTAAAAAGTCTTTCGTCCATACCGCCGAGATAGGCAAATCCGGGTAAAAATCCCAACATATAAATTAAGTAAGGCTTTGATGTGTGAAGTTTGATAACCTCTTCTCTTTCAAGAGCTGTATGGCTACACACATTTTTCATATCCAAAGCAAACTCGTCGTCGTAGCACACAGGTATATTCCAAACCTTAGCCGTGCTTTTTACGTCGCACTCTCCGCCGTTTATAAGCGCTTCAACTTTCTTTTTTAGTTTCTTTGAGCTGATGATTGTGCAGTCGTAAAAAACAGTTAACGAAGCAAACGTCGGTACAAGCTCAACAATTCCGTCAATATGCTTTGCTTCTATTCTGTTGCAAAGACCGGTAACCTGACGGTTAACCTCTTCGCTTATTTCATTTTTAAATTGCACGGTAACAGCGCTGTCGCCGTTTTGCAAAAATGAATAAATCATTTAAAATATCCTTTTTTAATTGTTGTTTCAAACCATTTATCAGTTTTGTCCTCAACCGTGTGAGGATATTCAATAAGCCCACGCATAAGTGAAATAATCGGCAAAACAATATTTTTGCCAATTCCGTCAATGTAAGGTCTTGCTTCTCCGTACATATCAAGCATACCCGCTTTTGCCGCAGCATCCATAACTGCCGCTTCCTCTTTCTCGGTATGAAAAAGGTCTAAATCATTCAAAAGAAATGCCGTGCATGCCATAAGAGCATTCATACCCCAGTCACTTACAGTTGCTGTAATAATGTTGTCGGCAGCCGTATCTGCCAAAATACCAAAGCCTGTTCCTGCCTTGCAACCGCCCTTTTCAGCGTAAGGAATATATTTTCTTATATGTTTTTCAATAGTGCCCATACCAAGCTCATTGCCAAGGTCACCGATAGAAAGATTATAAATACCTCTGCTTTGACATTCCCTAAAAAGAACATCATATTTTGCCTCAATATCGGTTGTGTTTACACCTACTGCATTATGATAATATCCGTTTTTGTTTCTGCCGGGTGCTTCATTAGAAATAACAGCGCACGGCAAGCCGTGAGAAAGTATTTCTTGCGTTTGTTCCTCTTCCCTGCTCTTATCCTTAGTAAATGAAACAATGCAAATGGTGTTATCGGGTATATTGTCAATGTCATATGTAATATCGACACCTAAAACCTCGCTCATAGCCTTAATGGCTTTTTCGCATTGTTCAGGCACTAACATAACAGGCTTTGCGCCAAATGCCCTTATAACAAATCTGGCAAAAACGGTAGAGGAGATAATTCCGTCAGTCTCAGCCTCATTCCAAGGGAGAAGAATAAATCCCGTTAAAATAAACACCTTTTCACCTTTTTTAATATTCTTCACAAGCCCCTCTGCCCCATTGAGTGACAAAGGCTTTCCTGTATATTTGATTGCCCCGTCATAGAGAATTCTGCAAACGCCGTAACCTCTCGGGTCAAGGTTCATAAGCCAATCAAGATTGTATCCGACATTAAGTTTGGTAAGCTCGGTTTTATTCATTATTCTTTGCACTGCTCCTCAAAATCTTTAACTAAAGCGTCTTGAATTGTTTTCAACATTTCAGGTGCTTTTCCGCCTACTTTTTTGCCGTCAACGGTTTTAACCGGAATGCAGAAAGAACCTGTTGAATGAACAACAATTTCATCTGCCGACATTAATTCATCAAGAGTGTAATCTCTTTCTTCAACATCGTATCCAAGCTTTTTAGCAAAAGCAAGAAGCCTTATCCTTGCTGTTCCCGGAAGAACCATATCGTCAAGCTGGTGAGTAATAACCTTACCGTCCTTAAAAATAGAAACATTAGAGTGTGCGCACTCCGTAACAATATTTCCTCTGTGGAAAATTGCTTCTTGGCAACCTGCTCTGTCAGCAGCGGTAGCGGCAAGGCAAGACGGAATAAGATTAAGTGTTTTGCAATTGCAATAATAAAATCTTTTGTCCTCATACGTAATAACATCAATCGGCTTATATGTATCCGCAACGTGGCAAGGCGTAAGTGTAATCCACAAATTGCCCTGCATATTTTCAGGATAAATGTGACCACGAAGCCCATTTCCACGAGTAACCTGCATATAAACAAATTGGTCGCCGTCATCAACCTTTTTAACAAGCTCTCTGAGCAATTTGTCAAGCTCGTCACGCTCTATCGGAATGTTCATACCGAGAAGTTTTGCGGAATTGTAAAATCTTGTAAGGTGCGCATCCATATCAAAAACAATATGATTATGAGCATACGTTGCGTCATAAACACCGTCACCAAACCAACAAACTCTGTCAAGCATCGGAATTTGCATTTTTTCAATCTCGTCATACTTACCGTTATAATAGCCTAAGTTTTTCATTATGAATACCTCCGTATAGCAAATCAGGGGTCTGCCTTGCAGACCCCATTGTCATTATTAAGATTAGCATATTTATATTTACATGTCAATAAAAAACAGCCAACATTAATTAAAATTTCTTTTATAATCATTCCAAAAAAAGATTAGATTATTGATAACTCCGACACTTGTGCTTATATAGGACTTTTTTCACAAATGTTCATATAATTTTTATTGTAATGCTTTATACTATATGATATAATTACAATGCAAAAAATTATATTATAACAAGATTTCAATAGATTGCCTTAAAAAGGAATACATTATGAGCGATAAAACATCAACTTTAAAAAAGCCGATTAAAAACGGCAAAAAGTTCTTTTTACTTTACAGTGCAGCTTTTTTAGTTTGTGCTGCTTTATGTTACTTTTGGTTTATAATAAATAAAAAGACATTAATTATTAACAGCGACGGCTGGAGGCAGCACTTTGCCGCTTTTGTATATTTCGGCAAATACGGACGTGAAATTTTAGAAACGCTGTTTGAAACTCATAAATTTGTATTGCCGCAATGGGATTTTTCAATAGGACTCGGAAGCGATATATTAACCACGCTTCACTTTTATACTATCGGCGACCCGCTTGATTTGTTAAGCATTGCCTGTCCTGCCAAATATGCGGCATATCTTTACAGTTTTTTATCTCTGTTTCGTTTATATCTTGCGGGGCTTAGCTTCGGTGCATTCTGTTTTATTAAAAAGAAAAATCACGTTTCAAGCATAACTGTAGGCTCGCTTGTTTATGTGTTCACCTTATTTGGAATGTTCATAGTGTCGCATCACCCGTTTTTTGCGCTTCCTATGATATTTTTGCCGTTGCTACTTCTCGGTGTAGAGCAAATTACGGCAGGCAAAAGGCCGTATCTTTTTATTGTTACGGTATTTTTAGCAGCTATAAGTAACTTTTACTTTTTCTATATGCTTGCTTTATTTACCGCAATTTATACACTTTTTTTGCTTGTTTGCAGATATCGTCATCGTGCCAAAGAGGCTTTTGGTGTTTTCTTTAAAATCGCAGGCAGTGCAATTTTAGGTGTGATTTTAAGTGCAATTATACTTATACCTGTAATATTAGCCTATATCGGCGACGGACGTTCGTCTGAGAGTTATGTTCATACCTGGATATACAGTATGGATTATTATCGCAATTTCTTAGCTTCTATGATTACCTCTCAAACAAAGTCGCAATATCTTACGCATCTTGGATATAACGCTGTTGCGCTTCCTGCCGTTTGCGTTTTATTCTTTACTAAAAACAAAAGTTGGCGCCCATTAAGATTAATATTTTTAGGCGCTACGGCTATGCTTCTTATCCCTGCATTCGGCTGGGCTTTTAACGGATTTTCATATATGGCTAACCGATGGGTTTGGGCTTACGGGATGATTATTGCATATATTGTTGCAGTAACATGGCAAGACCTTTGCAAAATAGATATTCGCAAGGGCTTAGGTATAATCATAGCAATCGCAGTATATTCCTCAGCCGCCTTATTGATGATGAATGAAATAAATCACAACATTATTTTTTCTCTCATAACAGCGCTGTTAATAGTAATCGTTTGTATGATTTTAAATAAATCGGCAAAGAAGCGTATTGCTCCCGTTTTAGCAGTAATCCTTGTATTTGCCTCATTTGCAGGCAATTCGGCTTATTTTTTCAGCGGTCACGGCAATAACCATATTGCAAGCTATGTAAGTTACGGTGCCGTCAACAATAAGATTAAGCGTTCTGCGGCGAGCAAAGTAAAGAAAGCGGCAAAAAGCGACGATACATTCTATCGCTACAGCGGCGGAAAAATACATTACAACGAAAGCACTTACGTCGGTATGAACGGCACTTCGTTTTATTGGAGTATGGAAAACAAAAATTTAGCCGAGTTTGTCAGCGAAACAGAACAGCCTGCCAATGCGGCATATATGTTCAGAGGATTTAACGATTCAGTCGCAATGAATGCCGTTACAAACGTTAAATATTATGTTAAAAACAAGAAAACTTCGATTCCCTACGGTTTTGAAAAGTTAAAAGGAAAGGTTTATCAAAATAAGAACGCATTACCGTTTGGTTACACAACAAATAACGTTATCAAAAAATCTGATTATGACAAGCTTTCATCATTAGAAAAGCAGCAAGCGTTAATTCAAGGCGTTGTGCTTGACAATGTTCCAAGCGATATGAACACGGTCACACCGACATTTACATACAAAAGTGTTCCTTATACCGTTATAGGCGGTAAAAACGTATCTGTAGACGGAGAAAAAATATACGTCTACAACAATAAAGGCAAGATAAAAATTCAATTTTCAGGTGAAAAAAATCAGGAAACATATTTGCGTTATACATTTAATAACTACAGCAATATTGATGAGGGCAAGAGTAATTCAGACAAAAAGCAAATAGGTAAAAACACATCAAAACATACTTTGCCGTCTAAAATGAAAATGCGTTTTTCCTATCAAACCGATGACGGCAAGAAATACAAAACCGATTTTGTCACCTGCTATTCATCTTCTTACGTGCGTTACACGGGTACTAAAACATATCTTGTTGGGCTTGGCTATACCGAAAATGCGAAAAACAGTATTAAAATAACCTTTGATCAACCGGGAATTTACGACTTATCCGACATCGAGGTTTTTGAACAGCCTATCGACCAAGCATCACAACAGATTGCAGACTTAAAAGCAGACACGATGCAAAATGTCATAATTGGTAAAAACAAAATAACCGGCACAATTGATTTGCAAAAAGCAAAAATGCTCTGCATTTCCATTCCTTACAGCAAGGGTTGGAGCGCCACGGTTGACGGCAAAAAAGCTGAGCTTTTGCAAGCTGACACGGCATTTAGCGCACTTGCTTTAGACAAAGGAAAACACACAATAGAGCTTCAATATCATACTCCTTACTTAAAAGAAGGAGCATATATCAGCACAGCCGGAGTTATCGCTTTTGCAGTTTTAATAATCATTACAGAAAAGCGCAAAAAAGCGGATTATTTATCCTTACATCAATAATATTTCATATGGATGAATAAAGCAAAACATTATTACTTTAATCAAATGGTTAAAATTAAAGCTGTCTCGCTTAAACTGCGAGACAGCTTTTTATATACACAATAAATTTGAATTTAACAAACTCGGCGTTTGCGAAAGCAAAACAATTGCCGAACCGGTTGCGACGGTGGCAACGACAGCAATAATAATTGCTGTTTTTTTACTGAATTTTCGTTTCATCAGCTTGCAAATCAATAAAGCGCAAATTTCACAGAATGCTATAACCAAAATAATTATTGCAATTGATTTCCAAAGCCAAGACAATTCAAGCACAAATTTCATATACCATTCTCCCCTTTCCGGCTTGTTTAAAGCGAAATAACAGCATTTTTAAGTTTAATTATATCCTTTTCGTCAGGGTGAGATAATGCGCTGTCAAAATTATCAATCAACATATCAAGATTAGCAGGCGCATTGGTTAGCTCTTTCATCTTAACATAGCGTTCTCGTACGGATTGAGGCATTTTGCCTTGGCACATATATTCCCCCACAACAACATTGCTTAAATCTAAAGACTGCTTAACCCGACTTAAAATTTTTTTGAAATACTCATCGCTTCCGCCAAATCCCGCTGTACCAAACAAAAATACTTTTCTGTTTTTCAGACTTTGCAAAAGTTTCAATGTATCACAGTCGGCAGTTCCCTTGTCCGTCCAAAAACCGATATAAAGCATTTCGGATTGAGGTATCTGTGTTTTTACATTGCCATAAAAGTCGCAATTTTCTTTTGGTAATACGTCATAAATCGCATCGGCAAGCATTTTTGTATTGCCTGTCAGGCTACTCACTATTATTGAATATTTATAATTTTTCAATTTTCAAGACTTCCTTTACATTTTATTTTTTCACGTTCGTTATAAGCGGCAACATCATCATTTCCCCGCCGTAATATTTTCCGTTCACAGTCAAGCAAACCTTGTTGTTAATCATTATAACTTTTTCACTGAAAAAAACAATTCATACCGAGCAAAATTAACCGTTCATTCATAAAGTCAAAGCACTTATGCAAAAATAAAATCAAAAGTGGCACACTGCATAAAGAACAATTGTATTTTCGTTGACTATTTGCCTATGATATAGTACGATATAGATAAATAGTCATAGATAATAAAAGCAAACTTTAAATTATTCATAAATTAAAAATCACAATAGGATAACAAAACAGAGGCACAAAAATGATTAACAAACTACACTTGGCAATGATAAATTTATACAGCGGAGATTCAAAAAGGATTCAGCATTTTTGCAAAGTTCACAGCTACGCAAAGCTGATAGCAGAAAATGAAAAGGTTGATGATAAAACTTTGTTTATAATCGAAGCCGCTGCCCTCACTCACGACATAGGAATCCACACCTGTGAAAAAAAATACGGAAATTGCGGCGGAAAATTGCAAGAAAAAGAAGGTCCGAAATTGGCTGAAAATCTTCTTGCTGAATTAGGATTTAATATTGAAACATCACAGAGAGTGCAATACTTAATAGCCCATCACCACACATACGACAATATAAACAGCATAGATTGGCAAATACTTGTTGAAGCAGACTTTCTTGTTAATATGTTTGAGGAAAGCCTTCCGAAATCGGCTGTGCAAAACGCTTATGACAAAATATTTAAAACTGCCTGCGGTAAAGAAATTTGCAAAAAAATGTTTTTAATTTGAACATATCTGAATTGTAAAAATTTTTCAATTGTAAAAGCGCATACTTTTCATAAACTATACTTGCAAGAGCGATTTGATATTATGTGATAAATATTTTGAAGAAAATTTTATTCAAAATATCAGCACGCTTTGCGAATTTTTGATAAGAGAGGTGTTTTTACAATGGCAAAGAATACAGTTCCTGAAGCTAAAGAGGCTCTTAACAGATTTAAGATGGAAGCTGCTTCAGAGGTTGGTGTTTTTTTGCATTAAAATTTTTCAAAACGCCCTATTTAAGCCATTTTCGAGACTCGAAAAATATGTATAGTGGGCGGTCAAACACATTAAAAACATAAAATTAACGAAAAAAGGTCTACATACCCATTAGAAAAAGCGTTGAAGAAAGCAAAATCTTCAACGCTTTTTTCACCTTTACAGCCAAAAAATCAAAGTATGAAATATTGACATTAAATGTATAATATAATATAATCAATATAAAGGAGGCGACAGTATGAATATTTTTAATAAATTATCCGCAAAATTTAATACCGATGAGCCGATACTTATCGAGGATATAGAAAAAATGTATCCGCAGCGTTCCCGCCCCTGGATTGATAAAGCAATCAAAACTTTGGTTGACGGCAAACAGTTAAAACGATTCTCAACAGGTGTTTACTACATTCCGAGAAAAACTGTTCTCGGTGATTCTGTATTAAATCCGAGAAAGGTTATAGCAAAAAAATATATTCAAAATTCGCAAGACATATACGGCTATCTCGGCGGCACCTCCCTGTTAAATTCATTTGGACTTACGACGCAGGTACCGAATGTTATTACTGTCATTTCAAATAACGAATCAACCCGTGGAAGAAAAGTAGAAGTCGGCAACCAAAGCGTATATCTCTGTAAACCGCCGACAAAAATCACTAAATCGAATTTCAAAACGCTACAATTTTGCGAACTCATTAGGTTGATTGACCTTGATAAATTAGACAGCATAGAAATAAAAAATCTTGAAAATTACATTAAAGAAAACAATATTTCACTCTCATCCATCAGCAAATATTGTTCCGTATTTCCCGATTCTGTATCCAGAAAAATATTAGGAGGACCGTTAATTGAAAAACTTGCTCAATGATAAAGAAACATTCAACGACATTTTAATTGCAACATCAAATGCTTTAGGTATTGAAATGGCAATCGTTGAAAAAGACTATTATGTTTCTTTGTTGCTCAAAGAAATCAATAAAAACTATCCCGATATTATTTTCAAAGGCGGAACTTCGCTGTCAAAATGCTATAAGATAATCAGCAGATTTTCTGAAGATATTGACATTGGTATCAATGCCGACAAAGCTACCGAGGGTATGCGTAAAAAACTGAAAATTGCAATTAAAAAATCAATTGATGATTTAGGTTTACAGCTTGATAACGAAGAAGAAATAATGACAAGAACTTATTTCAACAAATACCAAGTCACCTATCCGATTATCGACGATACTTTCATAACAATCAAGCCGTATTTATATGTTGAAACTGCCGTGTTTATGAAGCCATTTCCGTATGAAATTAGGAAAGCAGACACCTATATTTATCGTTTTTTGAAACAGCAAAATTTAGATGACATCATTAAAGAATATGACTTAGAGCCGTTTGAATTAAAAGTGCAAACACTCACAAGAACATTCATAGATAAAATTTTTGCCATTGGTGATTATTATTTGAACGGTAATAAAGAACGTACATCAAGGCATTTGTACGACTTATATAAACTCATGTCTCAAATCACATTTAATAATGAATTTTATGCGTTATTTGATGAAGTCAGAGAAATTCGTTCAACAGATTCCGCCTGCCCGTCGGCAAAAAATGACCAAAGCATCAAAAATATAATCGGCAAAATCATAAATGAAGATTACTTCAAAAAAGATTATAACGAAGTCACTTCAAAATTATTGTTTGAGAATGTTGATTATAACGCCGTAAAAAATAATTTGGCAGAAATTTATAACAACTTGAAAAATTAAACTTTTAGCACTAAAAAAAGCGTTGAAGAAAGCAAAATCTTCGACGCTTTTATAATTGAAATAATTATACTTTGTGGTATAATTAAAAAAGTAAATGGAGAATTGACAGATATGAACACTTTGTATTCTTTTGCATCAACGGCTATACGGAAAAAATGCAAAACCTTGCAAAAGAAAATTCAAATATCGTTTTGTACTGAAATAAATATAAATCTTGTGAAACGGCACTGATGCTTAATTGAGCATTGATGCTGTGTTTCTTTTCACCGTGAAAGAACAAAGTCTTTACCTTTCGGCAAAGACTTTGTTTGTATGAGAGTCAATATTTTTTTGGTGTTATTTGCTTTTCTTTTTTGCCTTGATAACGCCTTTTATCGTTTCAATGCCGTGAATGGTACCCACAAGCGGATGATAAAACATAATTCTCGGTCCGGAATAGCGCATAACCTCTTTTATTTTTGAACGCATATCGGGTTTGTAGCAATGGCAGGGACATTGCGAGCAGAAGTTTTTATCGTTTCCCCAGCGGCAATGATCAAGCCTGAAAAGCGCATAATCAGTAAGTTCTTGGCATTCCTTGCAAAGAGTTCCTTTTTTTGATTTATGCACACCGTGGCAATAAATTTTTACCATTTCGGGTAACATTTCTTTTTCTCGTGTGATTCTGTCTTTTTTCATGATAATCTGCCTCTGTATACGGTATAAGCTTCGTCAGCGATTTTTGCCGTTGACTTTCTGTGAGAAACCAAAACAATGCTTTTGCCGTGCTTTGCTTCGTTTATGGATTTTAAGATATTGCCCTCGTTTAAACTGTCCAAATTGCTTGTGGGTTCGTCAAGCATAATCATAGGAGAGTTGCAAAGGAACGCTCTTGCAAGACCTATACGCTGTTTTTCACCGTCCGAAAGCAAATCACCGAGTTCGCCTACATTTGTGTTGTATCCCTTAGGCAAAGTCATTATAAAATCGTGAATTGAGGCTTTTTTTGCGGCAATTTCAACTTTTTCTCTTGTTGCGTTGTAATCTGCAATTTTAATGTTATTTTCAATCGTATCGTTAAACAATTGAGTTTCTTGGCTTACAAGGCTCTGATTGTTACGAAGTGATGATGTTTTAATATTTTTAATGTTTTCACCCGACATATCAATTTCGCCGCTGTTTACATCCCAAAAACGCATCATAAGTTTAAGCGCAGTCGATTTGCCCGAACCGCTCGGTCCGTTTATAGCAATGATTTTGTTTTTTGGAATTTCCATATTGAAATTTTCAAGAATTTCCTCTTTGTCATATGCAAAGCCTACATTTTTACATTCCATACCATCAAATTCAACTTCTTTGCCGCTGATGTTTTCTTCAACAACAGGGCTTTCATCAAGAATTGACAGCACTCTTTCGCCGCTTGCAAGGGTGTGAGTCAAATTGCCTGCAAGGTTTGAAAGTGCGGCAACCGGACCAAATGAACTCATCATTGCAACGGTTGAAACAATAAGTCCGTCAAATCCGATTGTGCCATTTTGGTAAAGGCAAATTGCAACTAAAAGCATTGTGATTGAAAAGAATATAATCGAAATATCCGTAATTGAAATATTATGCCCCTCAATTTTCTTTAACTTCTTTTGAAGTGAATTAAGCTCATCGGTTTTTTCGTTCATTTCATTAAGGCGGGTATCGGTTGAATTGTATCTGATTGATTCCAAAAGTCCACGCATACTGTCAAGCACATAGCCGGAAAGTGAGCCCGAATTTTCACGGTAGGTCATACCGATATTTTTGTTAAATTTGGATGATACAAGCGGAATAATAATACCGACTGTAATATAAGCCGCAAGTGCAACAAGCATAAGCCAAATACTGTATCTTCCTATAAATATCAGCATAACAAGGCTTGTTAAAAACGCAATACAAATCGGAGAAATCGTGTGAGCGTAAAAAACTTCTAAAAGCTCAATATCACTTGTTATGAGCGATATCAGATTGCCTTTATCTTTACCTTCAAGTTTAGCCGGCGTTAACCTGCGAAGCGATTTGAATACTTTATCACGAATAATAGCAAGTAATTTGAATGCAATGTAGTGGTTGCACGCTTGCTCGCCGTAATGAAGAAAACCACGCAAAACCGCAAAAATAATAATGCAAATACATCCCGTTTTTATTGCAAGTCCACCGTTTATACCAGCGGCTGTAAGAAGCGTCATGC
>ERZ772819.564-NODE-564-length-31709-cov-4.905857_pt1 | contig 31709 bp, 23 predicted proteins | sample MGYA00580860_ERZ772819 | MGnify/ENA primary metagenome ERZ772819 (study PRJEB29015, sample SAMEA2737683) | human gut metagenome | biome: human gut; feature: human-associated habitat; material: faeces | place: China | collected 2012 ...
GCCTCCTGAAATTAATATAGAAATAATTGTGTTTTCTCTTCTTAAGGTTGTTTCATCTACATTATTTTCTACTTTTTTTTGTAAATTATACCTTGGTGTTTTTCTTTCCAATATTTTTGTATCTGTTCTATTATTTTTGTATTGAATTTTTTGTATTTCTGAATAGATTGCATCTTTAGAAATTTTATATTCATTTGAAATTTTATCTAAATAAACTTCTCTTTCAATATTATTCGAAACCTTAGACAATGTACTTGCAATTTCATTTAAAAATTTTATTTTGTCACTTGTATTTTCTAAATTTAATTCTTGTTTATATTTTTTTATTTTAAATTCAACTAATGATATGGCTTCTTCAACATATTTATTAAACCTTCCACTTCCATACTTAGTAACAAATTCATCCGGATCTTTAGCTCCTTCTATTTGAAGAATTCGTAAGTCACATCCTAAATTATCTAAAATTTCTAGTCCTCTCATAGTAGCAGCTTGTCCTGCTCCGTCTTGGTCATACCCTATAACTATTTGGTCTGCAACTCTACGTAGTAGTCTACCTTGTGCTTCAGTTAAAGCTGTTCCTAATGAGGCAACTGCAGTTTCTATCCCTCTTTGGTGTAGTGAAACAGCATCCATATATCCTTCAACAATAATTATTTTTTTATTTTGATTTGTATTAACATTGTTTAATCCATATAAATGTCTGCCCTTATTATATACAATTGTGGATGGTGAATTTAAATATTTAGGTTTAGAATCATCTAATACTCTTCCTCCAAAAGCTATTACCTTTCCTCTAATATCTTGTATTGGAAACATAAGTCTATTTTGAAAGCTATCATAAAATTTTCCACTTTTTCCTTTTTTTACTAATGCAGAAGCTAAAATCTCTTCGTCATTAAAACCTTTAGATTTTAAATATTTATATAATTCATCAAAATTACAAGAATATCCAATTAAAAATTTTTTTAAAGTGTTATTGTCTAACTTTCTCTTTTTTACGTATTCTTGTGCTGGCTTTGCTGTTGGTTTATATAAATTTTCGTGATAAAATTGTGCTGTTTCTTTATTAATTTCATATACTCTAGCTTTTAAGTGTTCTGCTTTACTATCTTGACTATTATCTAAAGCTGGTAATGTAATATTAGCTTTTTGTGCTAATAATTGAACACTTTCTCTGAAATTTATTCCTTCTATTTTAGAAATAAAATGAAACACATTTCCACCTACTCCACATCCAAAGCAATGAAAAATTTGCTTATTTGGAGATACAAAAAAAGATGGTGACTTTTCACTATGAAATGGACATAGACCTGAATAGTTACTACCTGTACGTTTTAGTCTTACATATTGTGACACAATATCTACAATATCGTTACTATTTTTTATTTCATCAATTAATTCGTCACTATACCTTAACATTATTCATCCTTTCTTCATACATATTTATTATTCGACGTTTTTTATAAAAATCCTTCTTTTATGTTTACCAAATTTATTTCACATAAAAAAACGGCCATAGGCCGCTATCTTTTTATTAAGCATTTGCACTTCCATCGAATGGAATAAATTTTTTAACTATTGTATCGCTCATTGCAGAAATATTAACATCATTATGTACTTTATATTCTTCAAATGAATTATTAATTTTGTTTTCTACTATATCTTCAATTTCGTCTTGTGTTGCATGCTCTGTTAATACTAACTCACTAACTAATATTTGTTTTGCATTATTAAGCATTTTCTTTTCTCCTGTTGATAATCCTTTTTCTTTTTGTTTAAAGCTTAAATTTCTAACAACATCTGCAACTTCGTAAATATCTCCACTTTTCATCTTTTCCATATTATCTCTATAACGTTTATTCCAATTCATAGACATTTCTGTTTCATTTGCTTCTAATACTCCGAATACTTTTTCTGCAGCACTTTTATCTATTATTCCTCTAACACCAACTTGTTCTGCTTTTGCTGTTGGAACCATAACCTTAACTTCTCCTGGCATTTTTAGAATATAGTATGCTTGTTTTTCTCCAAGTATATCTTTCTCCTCTATTGAATCTACAACCCCTGCTCCATGCATTGGGTATACAACTTTATCACCTATATTAAACAATTAGGTCACTCCTTTCAAAATGTCTATTTCGTTTTTCCCGATGTGTTTATTATAACACAAAAATTACCAAAAGTCAAAGCTTTTGGTAATTAAAATTACATAATATTCTTATTGGTTAGTTGAGCCAAAACCGCCTGTCCTTTCTCCTTCTGCACTATCATTATCTGCTATTAAATATTTTTGAAATATTGCTTGTCCTATGCATTCTCCCTTTTTTATTTCTATATCTTCATCTTTTATATTATAGAATGCAAACATTATATGTCCATCATTATCTGGATTTCCATAATAGTCTTTATCTATTACTCCAATACTATTTGCAAGTATTAAACCTTTTTTACCAGGGTTTGAACTTCTATTTGCAAGTATTAATACTTCATCATCTGCCATATATGCTTTAATTCCTGTTTTTATTAAAGTTGGTTTATTTCCTCTTTTAAAACTTGGAATTATTATATTTTCTGCTGCTTCTACATCATAACCTGCTGAAAATTTTGTTTTTCTAACTGGTAAATTTATTCCTTTATCTTCAAATCCTTTTGCTACTTCAAATCCACGTATTTTTTCCATTTTTTATCTTCCCTTCTTATTTTTATTTCTATATTGTTGTATATTAAAAAAGTTGATTTGTCAATGTGAAACGTTTTTTTATATATTTTAAAATATGTTTCACATTTTTAATTACGAAAAATATAATTTACATTTGCGTGCGGACAGAGGCGTCCGCCCCTACAGTGTTTGACGTTTTTATTTTTGTATTTTTTATTGCGGGTCGACAGAGGCGTCGACCCCTACTAAATCATAATCGCTGTAATCTGTTATTTCTACTTTTATAAATTTCCCTATTAAGCTTGTATCGCTTGACTGAATATATACTACTCCGTCTTCGTCTGGAACATCCATATATGTTCTTCCTACTAGGTATTTTCCATCAAAGGATTTATTTTCTACTAAAACTTCATATGTTTTTCCTATTTTTTCTTTTCCTTTTCGGTCTGATATTTCTTTTTGTATTTTCATTATTTTATTGTATCTTGCTTTTTTTGTGTTTCCATGTATTTGGTTTGGCAATTTTTCTGCTGGTGTTCCATCTTCTTTTGAGTATGTAAATGCTCCCATTCTATCGAATTCTGCTATCTTTACAAATTCGCATAGTTTTTGGAAATCATCTTCTGTTTCTCCCGGGAATCCCACTATTAAAGATGTTCTTATTATTACATTTGGTATTTCTTTTCTTATTTTCTTTATTAATTCTTTTATGCTTTCTTCATTACTTTTTCTGTTCATTTTCTTTAAAACAGAATTTGAAATGTGTTGTATTGGTATATCGAAATAATTACATATTTTTTCGTTGTTTTTCACTACTTCTATTAGTTCATCTGTAATTGTTTCTGGATATGCATATAAGAAACGAATCCATTTAAATTCATCTATTTTGCATAATTTTTCTAACAATTCTGCTAAACGTGGTTTTCCATATAAATCTATTCCATATTTTGTTGTATCTTGTGCAATTACTACTAATTCTTTAACACCTTTTTTTGCAAGTTGCTCCGCTTCTTTTAAAACGTCTTCTATTTTTCTGCTTTCAAAAGGACCTCTTATTGCTGGGATAGCACAATATGTACATCTATTGCTACACCCTTCTGCTATTTTTAAATATGCCATATTTTTTCCTGTTGAAATTTCTCTTTCTAAATATTCCATATTTGTGTATTTTCCTTCTTCTGGAATATTTATTAATTTGCTTATTTCGTCCCAAGCTTTTTCATATTCTTTTATAGATAAAAATAAATCTACTTCTGGCAATAATTTTTGTAAATCCTTTTTATATCTTTCTACCAAACATCCCATAACAATTAGGTATTTGCATTTTTTATTTTTGTATTCTGACATTTCTAAAATTGTATATATTGCTTCTTGTTTTGCTGGCTCTATAAATCCACACGTATTTATTACTATTATTTCCGCTTCTTTTGGGTTATTTACTATTTTAAAATTGTTATTTTTAAATAATCCTATCATCATTTCTGTGTCTACTAAATTCTTGCTACATCCTAATGATACAAATCCTACATTCATTTTTATATTTCCTTTCTTTGCGGTTCGACAGAGGCGTCGACCCCTACATTGTTTGACGTTTATTTTTTATATATATTTTTTATTATTTCGGGTCGCCCTAAGGACGCCGACCCTTACGGCGTTTGACGTTTATTTTTATAATAAAATATAAATTTATTCGTTGCTGAACATGTGCTTTCTCGTCATTTCTAATAAATTTAATTTTGTAAATTCTAATATTTGTGTTTTTGACCTATCTTTTTTTAGATTGTCCCTTAATTCTTTTATTACTTGTTTTTTGCTTTCTTCTTTTTCCATGTCTATATAGTCTATTATTATTATTCCACCTATATCTCTTAGTCGTAGTTGTTTTGCTATTTCTACACTTGCTTCTTTGTTTACTTTTAGTACTGTTTGCTCACGGCTTTCTTTTCCTGTATATTTCCCTGAATTTACGTCTATTGCAACTAATGCTTCGGTTTTATCTATTGTTATAAAACCTCCACATTTTAACCATATTTTTCTATTTTCTAATTTTTCTATTTGATTTCTTATATTGTGTGTATCTAATATATCTTCTTTTTCTTCTAATTCTAATTTTATTTTTGTACCTTCAAATTCTTTTAAAATTTCCTGTACTTCTTCAAATACATTTTTATCGTTTGTTGTTATTTTTGCAATTCCATTGTCTATTGTATCTATAATTATTTTTCGAATTATTCCATTATTTCTTTCTATACAATATGGTGTTTTTTCTTTATTTTTAGCATCTTTTATTCTTTCCCATCTCTTTATTAAATTGTTTATATCTTTTTGAATTTCATTTATGTTTTTATTTACTGCAGATGTTCTAATTATAACTCCAAAATTTGCTGGAAGAATTTTTGCTATTTCTTCTTTTAATCTTTTTTGTTCTTTTTCGTCTTCAATTTTTTGAGATACAGTAATAATATCTGTTTCTGGCATTAGAACTATATATCTACCAACAAGGCTCAAATGTTTAGAAACTCTTGGTCCTTTTTTATTGTTGCAGTCTCTTTTTACTTGTACTAAAATTGGATCTCCTCTTTTGATAAAATCTTTTATGTTTAAGTTTGAGTCGTCTACCTTTTCATTTTTTGTAATATCTATTTTAGGTAAAATGTCTCTTAAATGTATAAAGGTATTTTTTCCTTCTCCTATATTTACAAATGCTGCTTGCATTCCTGGTAAAATATTTTCAACTTTTCCTAAATATACATTTCCCTCTAGTCTTTCTTTCTCTTCTTTTTCTATATATTGTTCTACTAAAATTCCATTTTCAATTATTGCTATTGTTTTTGTATTTTGTTTATCTTTATTTATTATAATTTCTTGCATTTATACCTTCTCTTTCTATTTTAATTGTATTTGTTCATAGCTGTATCGATGCCATTTTTAACAACTTCTACAACTGCATCTGCTGCAATTTGGGTTGACTTGTCCAACTTTTCAAATTCTTCTTCTGGCATTTTTCCTATAACATAATTTATTGTATCGTTCTTAAATTCTGGTTTGCCTATTCCTACTCTAACGCGAGGGAAATCTGTTGAGTTTAATTCTTCTACAACAGATTTCATTCCATTGTGTGAGCCTGGTCCGCCTTTTTTTCTAAGCTTAATGGCTCCAACTTCAATATCCATATCGTCATATATAACTATAATATTTTGTATATCTACTTTATAAAAATTTGCCATTGGAGCTAAGCTTCTTCCACTTAAATTCATATATGTTTGTGGTTTTAATAAAATTACTTTTTCGCCGTATATTGAGCCTATTCCATATATTCCTTCAAATTTATTTTTATCAAATTCTATATTATATTTTTTTGCTATTTTATCTATTGTGTTAAATCCCATATTGTGTCTTGTTTTTTCGTATTTTTCTTCTGGATTTCCTAATCCTACAATTAAAAACATTTTCTTTTTCTCCCTTAATGTACTTTATATGTATCTGAAGATAATAACTCTGTACTTACTACTTCTCCATTTAACTTTAATTGTCTATATGCTTTAGATTTTATTGCCGTTTTTGTTTTGCTAATAACATTTGCCCATACATTAACTTCATATTCTGTTTCTTCTTTTAGTCCATATATTTGGAAATTACATATTCCTTTATCTACTGAGCATTGTATTTTTATTGGATAACTTCTTGTGTTTTTAAATTGAAAATCTATTGAACCATATACAACTGTTGCATCTAATCCTGCTCCTGCATATGATGGCACAAATTGGTGGTTTCTTCTTTCTACTATTTCTAAGTTTGCATATAAAATTGCATTATAAAGTGTAGTAGATACTTGGCATATTCCTCCGCCTAGTCCATCTACAACTTCTCCATTTACATATATTTTTGCTTCTTTGTATCCTGCATCTATTGTTCTTTTCCCTACAACTGTATTGTAAGAAAATACTTCTCCTGGCATTAAAACAGTTCCATTTATTTTTTCTGCTGCTAATTTTAAGTTAGTTGTTCTATCTTTTTGAGATTGACTATATTTTGTAGAAAACTCTGAAATTAAATCTGGAAAAGCTTCTGTTCCTATCATTTTTGTTGTAACTTCTGGAACTGTTACTTTTAGCGGAATTACATATTCCTCTTGTTCTTGCTCTAGCATTGCCTCTGCTTCTTCCATACTAATTTTAAAGTCAACTCCATTTTCACTAGGATGTACTGTATATGGGTCTGTTGTATAGTATGCATTTACTGGTTCTTTATATAATTCTTCATGTATTTTATTTAAGTCTATTTCTTTTGGTTGTTGTTCTTCTACTTCAATATTAATTTCTTTACCTATAAAGCTTAATTTTTGAATTTCACTTTTACATATATTAAACATTTGACTTTCGCTTACAACATAGCCTTTTCTTCCTTTGGTTACAATCAAATTATTTCCATCTATATAATACGAACTTTGAATTATTGTATCTGGTAATTCTGCAGTTATTCCAGATATACGTTCTTTTAGAACATCTTCATTTATATTTAAAATTGGATCTATATTTATATTTGAAAACATTGTGTTTAATATTTGTGTACCATCTTTAAATATATTTCCTGTTTTTCCTACACTATATGCTGCATTAACTGCAGCTTCCACATCAAAAGTTGCTTCTAATTGTTCTAAACTTATTTCTGTTCTGTATTCATTATGAACAAGTACTAAACTATCATCCATATATTCTTCAAGATTTTTATTTACTTTCGTAATAGCCTCTTGCTTAGTTAGTCCTGATACATTAATATTTTTTATATATATACCTGAAATTATTCTATCGTTATTAGAATTAAAAACAACAATAGCAAGCAATATTGCAGATACCATTATAAATAATATAATAAATACAATTCCTATTATTTTATAAGCTTCTGAATCTTTTGGTTCATAAATTGGCTCTTGAAAATCATCTTGTTTAATATCGGGCATTAATAATTCTCCTTACTATTGTTTTTACTTCATTCTATTTCTATATTTATTATTTTATTATAAAACTTGCGCAATTATATCATAGTTTACATATTTGTTCAACAAAAAAATTTAAAAGACACGAGTTTTCCCCGTGTCTTTTTGCTATTTTATCTTTCTTGTTCTTTTCCTTTTTTGTTTTCTTCTAATTCTTCTTTTATTTCTTCTTTTCCTAGTGGGTCTTTTGTTAAATCTCCTAGTTTCTTTTCTCTACTATGAGTAATTGAACATGTATATCCTGTTCCAGGTTGATTTAAAGATACACTACTATTTGTATGTGCATATGATTCTGCTATAGATACTGTTAAATAGTTTGGACCTCTTCCTGAAAGATATACTGCTTTTCCTTGTGCTACTTCTGGTACAACTACTTTTGATAAATTATTTTCATCGTATGTTGTTATTCCTTCTGGTAAGTCCATTTCGTATTCTACTAATACACTATTTCCTTTTTCTGTAACATTAAATTTTACTTCTCCATCTGGATTTTGCTTTCCATGTTTTAAAGCTCCTACTGGAACGTCTTTTCCTATTTGTGGTACATATACATTAACTGAACATGGGTGTACAATATGTGTAAACGCTGAAACAAGCCATGCTGGTGCTGGTCCATCTATTCTTACTGTTTTTCCTTCTCCTGATAAATGTTTAATTTTTTCTACTGCTTTTAATAAGTTTTCTTGGTCCCATACAACTTGTTCAACCTCTCTTCCATTAGGTAGTGTTCTTTTTTGTGGTTTTATTCCTAGTTCTTCTGCTAATTTGTTTGTATTAATTGTAACAACTTCTTGATTTTCTTCCATTTATGTTACCTCCTATTTTTTAAAATATTTTTATTTATAACATAATTTATAAATATAGATAGTTTTTCCTTTATTAGGTTCGAATAAGATAAAAAATTATAATCTAAAGAATCACATAAATAACCTAAATTTAATAGATTTTCGTCAAAATTTAAATCTGTTATAATTATTTCATCGTTGTTATTAAACATTCTTTTATCGATTATTTCTTCAACATTAAATTCTAGAAATTCTTTGCCTTCTATATTGTTTTTAAAAATTTCACTATTTTCTTTTACCAATATATCTGCAACATTATTATTTATATCTGAAACAATATATCTAAAATAATTAATTCCTGTTTCTTTTTTTAGATACTCAATTAATTTTTCTGTTATATATTTTTTGTTTTGATATAAAATTTTCCTTATACAATTTAATGCTTTTTTATCTTGTTCTAGTTTTAATAAAGTAACAGATTCCATTTCTAAAACCTTTTTATATGATTCAACCATTTTTTATCCTTTCTTTAAACTATCTAAACTAATTATAACGCCTTTATTTTTATCTGTAAAATTAATATTTATAATAGAAGATATTAGTTTTGCTTATAACATTGTTTTATTTTTTCTGTTAATTCAATAGTTGCTTTATTACACATATTCTTTTTTAATGTTGCAATTCCATATTCTGAAGACATATTATCTATTTCTTTAATTATTGTTATTTTATCAGCTATTTCTTTTATATTTTCAGTATTTGTAAATCCAATTCCAATATCATTTAGAACAATATTTTTCATTATTGATGAACTAGAAACTTCATATTTTGAATTTAACTGAAGATTTACATTTTTGCAATACTCATTTAAAATTTCTCTTTTTATTGATAATTCTTTTGGTAATATTAATATTGCCTCTTCTAAATCTTTACTCGTCTTTATTGGATGTTCTTTTGCATACTTTTTACTCGCAAAAAAACAATAACTAGCTTTTTTTAATGGAGTAATTTCTACATTAGAATATTTTTTGTTAGTATATGGCAAATTTAAAACAACAATATCTAATTCACCATTTGCAAGTTTTTGCATTAGCTTATCTGTTATTCCACTACTTATTGAGATTTCTATATCTGGATAGCTTTTTACAAATTCTATAAAAGGTTCCATAATTAAGGAAGCAACTAAAGAGTTTCCTCCTCCTATTCTTATTTTACCTTTTTCTAAATTAATATACTTTGAAAATATATTTTCTGCGTTGTTCATAGTTTCAATGCTATCTTTTATATATTCATATAAATTTTTCCCTTCTTCTGTTAGTTCTACTCCACTTTTATTTCTATAAAAAACTTTCCCTCCAAGTATATTTTCAAGTTTTTGTATAGACTGTGTAATTGCTGATTGTGAAATATACATATTTTCAGCGGTTTTTGAAATATTTTTATGTTTTACTACTTCACAAAACACCTTATATAATTCTAAATCTGCATTCATTTTTTTCTCCTATTTTACTTAAATAATTCAGATTCTGTATTTCCTATAATTGTTTGTTTTACTACTTCTTCTTTTTTTATTTCTTTTGCTTTTACATTTTCTTTTAAATTATTTACATATTTTTCTTCTTGTTCTTGAACATTTGCTTTTATACTGTTATCTAAATACTTTTGTTTTTGCTTAATATTAGCAATTATTTTTAATAATATATTTTGTTTTTTATATTCCTGTGGCAATTTATTATTTTCTCTCTTATCCTCAAAATATCTGTTAATGTCTATTCCATCAATACCATCTACAATTTTTCCTAAATCTTTTTCTTTATTTGAGGATATACAAGTAAAGCCTTTTCCTGGTTGAAAAGTAAAAACACTTTCTACATTATAACTACTACTAATAGAAGCTAATAACCATAACGGCATTCTTCCAGATAAGTATAAATTTTTAGTTTTCTTTATTTGCGGAATTTCACATTTTTCATAATCTTCTAAAGTATATTGTTCTTTATTAATATCAATATCTATAAATGCATTTTTTTTATTTTCTATAATGTTAAAAGCTAAACCTTCTGTTTGTTTTATTCCTCTTTTTGTTTTTAACTCTTTTATTGGAATATATTGTTTTGAACGTATATCATAAGTACTTATGTTTTTAACACCCTTATCTTTGACAGTTTTTGCCATAGTACATAGGGCAAAATTTGCTCTTACTCCATTTATTCTTACATCATCTTTTTCTTTTACTTTTTCTTGAATAGCCTTATGTATTTTTGGAATTGCATTTTCCGCCCATCTTACTTTTTTTATTGTTATTCCATTTTCTGTTTCAATTTCTTTACCATATCCTAATTCAAATCCTAGTTCTGTGTCATCTATATATACTCCAGAAATTTTTTTATCCTCTTTTGATTCTTTTTCTGTATATTTACTTTTTTCCACAATATCTGAAGCTAAGGCTTTTATAACAGAAGAACTCTCTAATATTTCCCCTCTTTCTAGCCCAGTTATTTTTCCTTGAAAGTATGGTTCTCTAGAATATATCTCTTCATTTCCTTCTAAGCTAGAATCTATGCACCCAATGCAATTCAATCCATTTTTTTCGCCAAATTTTAGCCATTCGCTTTTTTTCTCTTTATCGCTACTAAGTACAACAAAACTATCGCAATGTTTAAATACTTTTTCATTTTCTTTAGACATTACACCACCAACATCAACTAGCACAATCTTATTAGTTTGATTATCAATTGCATTACAAGCATTTTCTATAAATTCTTTAGTAAATTTTCCCTTTTTTCTTACTATACTTGTTTCTTGTTGATTTTTATTATTACTCCAAGTTCCTTCTCCATCTGGACAAGCTCTTATAATTGTATATGCATCTGTTGGTAATTTATCTATTAAATTTGCAATAAATACACTTTTACCTGAATGAGGTGGACCACAAAAAACTATTTTCATTTACTATCTCCTACTTATATTATAGATATGATATAGAAAAAGCAAAAATATGTCAATGATTTTGATCTAAATACATTATATAATAAAAATTGGCCTCCGCCCCTACATTTAAACTAGAAATTTTCTATAAAAAGCAAAAAAAGATACAAAAAACTTCGTACCTTTTTTTACAAATATTTATGGTGAGCCAGGAGGGGTTCGAACCCCCGACCCCAGGCTTAGAAGGCCTGTGCTCTATCCAACTGAGCTACTGACCCATGTCTACCTCAAATGCAGTTTATATAATACCATTTATTTTATAATCTGTCAATAGTTTTAACTACATTTTTCCTTATATTTTTATCCAGTATTTATCCACAAAGTTTTCCACATTATCCACTATTTATTTTCTCCTTAAAATTAATGAATTTCCCTTATGAAAAAATGTTCTGTGGATTTCAAGTGACATTATTCCACATTATTCACAAATTGCAAACAGGTATTTAACTTTAAAAAATAAAATATAAATATTTAACAATTACTAATATATTTGCTTGTTACATTAATCTTATGCAAATATTAAAAGCGACCAATGGTCGCCTTTACATTATTTAATTCTATTAATATTAATTTCTATAAAATGCCTCATATGCTCTGTGTGCTGTGTATAAATCAAATTTGCTTGTTACTTCGTATGGTGCATGCATAGATAACACTGGAACTCCACAGTCTATTACATCCATTCCTTTGTCTGCTAGAATATAGGCTATTGTTCCGCCTCCTCCTAGGTCTACTTTTCCTAATTCTGATATTTGATATTTTATATTGTTGGCTTCAAATATTCTTCTTACTTCTGCTACAAATTCTGCATTTGCATCTGATGCTCCAGATTTTCCTCTTGCTCCTGTGTATTTATTCATACATATTCCATGGCCTATATATGATGCATTATTTTTTTCAGAAACACTTGCATATATTGGGTCAAATCCCGCATCTACATCTGCAGATAACATTTTAGATTTTGCATATACTTTTTGTAATAAATTTGGTTTGTTTTCGTTTGTTTTATTTAATAATTCTGATACAAAATAGTCAAACATTTGAGATTCCATACCTGTGTTTCCCATACTTCCTATTTCTTCTTTATCTGCTATTAAACACACTGCTGTTTTTGTAGGATTTTCTATCTTCATTAAAGCTGTTAAAGATGCAAATACACATATTTTATCATCTTGACCATATGCTGCTACCATACTTTGGTCTAATCCCATTGTTCTTGCTTTGAATGCTGGTACTATTTCTAATTCTGAACTCATAAAATCTACTTCTGTTATTCCATATTTCATATTTAATAAATTTAAAATATTTAGTTTTACTTTTTCTGCTACTTTAGTTTCTTCATCTCCATATGGAATGCTTCCTATAAGTAGGTTTAAAGCCTCTCCTTCTATGGCATTGTTTAATTTTTTAGTCATTTGCTCTTGTGCTAAATGTGGTAATAAATCTGTTATTGTAAATATTGGATCACTTTCACTTTCTCCTATTGAAATAGTTGTTTTTTCTCCGTTTGGTTTAACAATAACTCCATGTATTGCAAGTGGAATTGTTGTCCATTGATATTTTTTTATTCCACCATAATAATGTGTTTTTAAATATGCTAGTCCACCATCTTCGTATAAAGGATTTGGTTTTAAATCTAATCTTGGAGAATCTGCATGCGCTCCTATAACATTTAAACCATTTTCTAATTTTTCTGTACCAATTATGGCTAAATACATTGCTTTTTCTCTATTTACAAAATAAACTTTATCACCTGCTTTTAATTCTTGCATTGTTTCTAAGTTTTTAAAACCATTTTTCTCTGCAATTTCTTTACTTTCTGCGACAATTTCCCTTTCTGTTTTTCCTTTGTTCAAAAAATTAATATATTCATCTGCATATTTGAATATATTATCCTTCTCCTCTTGGCTAGCTTTTACCCAACCATCTTCTCTAATATTAAAAAGTTTCTTTCTAAGTTCTTCTGCTTCGTTCATTAAATTACCTCCTTAGTTTTTTCTTAGTATATCACTAATATCCCAAATTTACTATTATTTTTAAATTTTTTTGCAGACAAATTTTTTATCTTCTTGACAACTGTTTTTTGTGTATATTTATAAATCTATAATCTCCAACTTCCAACATCTAACATCTTACATCCACAAAAAATATAAAAAGGCATAATGGTCGACAGGGACGTCGACCACTACATTCTCATACAATATAAAATTGTCCTGAAAATTATTTTCAACCTGTCCCAGAAGTGACAAAAAATGTAACTTTGGGACAGACCCAAATGCGACAAAAGTTGTAACTTTGGGTCTGTCCCTTAATGCGACAAAATGTCGGCTGGGGGTCTGTCCCCTAACCGACATTTTGGTTTTATAGTACTTTTTTCTTTATTAGGTAAATTCCTCCGGCTAGTGTTATTGTTGCTATTGTTCCTATTATTGCCCATATTATTTTTTGGTTTCCAAATGGTGGTATTATTACTATGCTTCCTTCGTCTGCATCTGGTTCCCAGTATAGTGTCGTTTTGCTATTATCTTGTTTCGTTGGATCTCCTATATCTCCTGGAACTGTTAATACTAAATTGTTTTCGTTATTACTGTTTTTATTTATCTTAGTATCTCCACTATTTAATCTATTTCCAACTTCTGATAGTAATATATTTTCTCCATTTCCTCTAGTTGTTGCATCACTTACTGTGTATCCTATAATTTTACTGTTTTCATTGTTTGTTTCTTTTCTTATAGGTTTTGTTGTGTAGTTACTCTCACTATCTTGTCCTTTTCCTGGGTTTGTAGTTGTGTGGTAACTTCTTCTTCCTACACTATTTGTTTGTTTTAGTATTTCCGTTGTATTTATGTATTGCAATTCCTTTCCACTTTTATCTGTTTCTGTTGATAGTACTTTTGATAGTGTTAGGTATAGTTTTTCACTATTATTTTCTCCGTAAGTGTCTCCTGGTTTTAATTGTGGAAAACTAATATTATCATTTGTTGTTAGTATTACACTTGCACTTTCGTAATATTTTTTAGTATCTTCATCTAACATATTTTTCTCAGTATCTGATGATGTTTTCCAGTAGTTGTTATTTTTTGTATTAGAATCGTTTTCTGGGTCTGCTAGTCCATCAGGATTGTATTTTATTCCATTATCTGCAAAATCTATTATTGTTTCTGGTTTGGTTGTTACTTCTTCTTGTCTTGTTCCTTTCTCTCCTAAATCGTAATATTTTCTACTTTCAGGAATTTCTATTCCATTTTCACCGTATGTTACTTCTCCTGTTGATTTATAGTCCACTTCTCCTGTGTTTGTTATAAAGTATCTGAATGTTACTTGTAGTGTTGAACCATATATTAGGTTTTCATCTATTATTGGTTGTACGTATCTATCGAACCATGTTGTGCTATTTGCTGTTCCTTTGCTTCCATCTATCAATACTCTACCATCTGATGTTGTTATATTTATGTGGTCTATTATTTTGTTTATTGTTAATTCTGAACGTGGTCTTTCTGCTAGTCCTAAGTTCATATTATTTATAGTATATGTTTCATTATCTGTTCCTTTATTTCCATTTTGTCTTATTGGTGCATAGAATTTTGCTGTGCTTGCTGTATTTTTATATCTATCTATACTATCTATTGGTTGTGCTGTTTCTAATTTTAATGCTGTCTCATTTGTTAATGTTACCGAATCCTTCATTTTTGTATCATCATCTTTTGCTACAGATTTATTTTGTACCTTACTCGTTGAGTACCAATAATTCTCTGGTCCATCAGGAGAATTTCCATCGACATCATCTTTGGTTTGTTTATAATTTTGACCTGTTGTATCTATTGTTGATTTGTAGTCTTGTGCATTATATATACCAGTATTTCCATCTCCATATGTGAACTGAATTTGATAGCTTCTACTTGGTATAAATCCTTCTATCGTATATTTTCCATCTTGATCAGTTTTTCTATTTTCTGAATTTTTCCATACCTTATTTGTTGCATCCCATACTTTAACTACTTCTCCATTATCTGTAAAATGAACTGTTGCTTCTTTTATTCCTTTATCTTTAGTTTGTTCTTTATATGTTCCATCTCCGAATCTAGTATTGTTCGTAGCATCATGAGTTGTTTCATCTTCAAATACTATACCTGTTAATTTTCTTTGTTTATGATCTGGTGGAGTAACTAATTTTATTCCTAAAGAACGTCTGCAGTCATCTTCTTTGTTAAACATTGTTAGTATTTCTTTTGCATCTGTACTTTTTCTTACTTGTTTATACTTATCTAAATTGAAGTTTCCTGCGTTAGAGTCTTCGTCTATTTTTCCTGCATTTGGATTACCTATACCATGTCCATTTCCAAATATGTCTCCACCATATTTTGTACTATACTTTCCTATTTCTGCAACTGTTTCTAGTGTTTTAAATACATTATTCTCTTCTCCTTCAATAACATCTTTTATTGTTTGTCTACTTAAATGTAATCTTATTTTTATTTCTTGTGTTCCTTTATCTGCTGAATTGTCTATTTCTTTTCCGCTATTTATTTCTATTGGTATTTTTCCAATAAAATTACCAGTTGGGTTTGAACTTAAATCTTTAATATCCATAATTTGTTTTTCACCATCATATGCTTCAAGTTTATCAAATCTATCATCACAATAGAAGTCTAATTGTTTTAATATTCCTATAAAATTATCTGTTGATTCATTTGTTACTTTTATTGTGTAATTTACCCAAACACTTAGCTCTTTACTTGCATCGCTTCCTATTGGACTATCTCCATCAGCGGCTATTGCACTATAATCTGCCTCTTGGAAATATACATCTTGGTTTATGGTATTCAAATCTGCTTCTTCTATTGTTTCTTTTATAACACCTCCATTGAAGCTTGTAAACTGCTGACTTACACCATTTATAGACACATCCATAGAATCTAATCTATTTTCTAGTCTTAAGTCAAATTCTCTTTTTACAAGTCCTAAGTTTAAATATTCTTTATATTCTGTATTTGCTGATACTGTTCTATTATTATCATTTCCAGAATATGAATCTATTCTAAACTCTTTCATTGCACATGGGTTTGTATTTGTATATCCTTCTACTTGTACAGCTTTATTATCTTCATCCATTAAACTGTATTCTTCACTACTGCCTTTTCCTATTTCTGAAAATTTTTTATTAAATTCATATCTGCTTAAAGATTCTCCAAAATTTTGATTAAGTTCTGTTGCATATGAAGCTTGATTACTGTTGTCTTTTGCATATTGTATATTTTCATATTCTTGACCATTGTATGTAAATCGTACACGATATTTATTCAAATCATTTACATTTCCATTTATAGAACCATCTGGGCTATTTATAGTAATTTTAGCAACTCTTAAATATGTAAATTTATATTCACCTTTTTCATCTGTATATACCACTGAAGGGTACTTTTCTCCTGTTCCAGAATTTTCATAGTATCCACCTGAAATTGGTGAACCATCTTCATTTAATAGTTCTACTTTTACTCCTTGTACAAGTTTATCTGCATTATCGTATATTGCATTTCTATCTTTTGTTACTTTTCCACTTGCATCCAAATTGTCTATAAACACTTTTCCTTTTATTTCATATCCTACTGGTGTAGGTATTTCATTATTTTTTGCACTATTATTTACTAATGGTACATATTTCATTTGATTATTTGTTTGAGAAAGTATACTATCTTTAGCAGTTTTTACTTTAAATTTCAAATAAACATCATAATAAGGTATATTTCCTACTCTTCCACCAGTTATCTGTATTCCATCTAATATTTCATTTAATGAACCTATTGTTATTTTTGAGCCATTTATTTCTACATTAATTGCTTTTCCATCTTGCGTTTGTGCAGATTCAAATTCTAGCCCTACGCCGAAATTTATCTATTGCCTTGTAGTTTAATTCTGTTTTGTTTAGTGCTGTTGAATAATATCTCATACAATATGTTAAAGTATCTCCATCCATAACTGTTACATCTGGAGTATTTGTATTTATTATTATTCTATCATCTTCTCCAACTTTTTTACTAGTATCAATTTCAACTTCAGGTTCCTTATCAAATACTGTTTCTACATCATTTCCATCTTTATCTTTGGTTGTAACAGATTTCAAAAATTTTACTGTTGCATCTTCTCTTTGAGTTGTATTTCCATTGTTTGTTATTGAATATTTAGATTGTTCTTTATCTTTTACCCTAAATGTTATTTGGATTGATTTAGACCAACTTTCTATATTATATTCTTTCCCATTTTCTTTTGCTTCTTCATATGATGCTATTTTATTTGTTAATTCAGTTGCTTTTATTTTGTATACTCCTGAAGAATCTTTTTGCCAATTTTTATTGTTACTTACAAATTCTAAATGATTATCGTAATAATCATATATATAGCCATCTTTAAGAATTTTATTTTCATTTATAGACTTTAATGAAGTATCACTTAAATCTGCTGTTTCGTTCCCAACATTATATACTCTAATATTATATGTAATAATATCGCCTGATGTAATATTAAAATTCCTAGCATCTTGTGGTGTTAGATTATATCTACCAGTTTCTGTAATGCCTTTGTTTGTATTTACTGTAACAATTGGTTTTAAATTTTCTGTTTCCCAATTATTTGGATTCCATGAATCTGTAACATCATATAATGTTTTGCCATCTTCTGATGTTATTTTCTTTATGTATTTTGTTGTAATTAGACGAGGTTGGGCAACTGTTATTGTTCTACTAGTAGAATGTTTAGCATCAGAAGGTTCTTGTTCCACATATACACCTATTAAATGTTGACTATTTTTTGTTCCATTACCTTCAATATAATTAGCAAATTTTCCAGAATATTTGTCAGCAACATTATAGGTAGCATATAATTTTATTTTCCTATATGAATTTAATTTTTCTTTCTTTATTTTAATGTATCTTATATCTCCACTAGTAATTGTTCCTTCAGTTGTACATGATTTATTCGTATAAATTTTAAACTCGCAATTTACATTATTTCCATCTTCATCTTTTATACCTATAGTTACATTACTATTAGTTCCTCCCCCTGAAAACTTTAATTTAAATGCTATTCTATAATAATCATCATCAATAGATTCCACCGTTTTTGAAACATAATCATTCTTAAATTCTATTGTAGGATTATCTGGATTAGTCCAAGATGTATCTGCTGTTGCTGTTGTACTTATTGGGTAATGCCATAATATATATTGATACTCATTGGTGCCTGGAGAGCATACATATTTTGTACCTTCCAAATGAACTGATGTCTCCTCTCTTGCACTAGAAAGTCTTTTGGCATAAGCTGCTGTCATACTTTGATATCTTCCATCGATATTATATGTATGTGATCCACTACCTAATCTTGCACCATATTCATTACAATATATATTTACAAGGTGATTACCAGATATTGAAAAATGCTTAAAAGGTCTATCCCAATTATCCTCTTCTGTTAAATTAAGTGTAAATGATCCGTGCTCCGCGCCCCATATACTTTGCTTCCAAAAATAAATATACAAATTATTAATAATATACTTGTAAAAATACTTTTTAATTTCATATTTTTCCCTCCTTTCCTTAAAATTTTAATACCCTTTTATTTATTTCGTATGCTGCTACACATATTAAAGCCATTATGCTTAAGGTTAATGTTATATATGTTACTGGTCCACCTGTTTTTAGTCCTAGTATTACATTTGCAGAAGATTGATCATCTTCTCCTTCTTTATTGTTTCCTGGAGTTGAATCGCTATCTGCTTGTCCATATTCGTTGTAGTCTTCTGCTATTTCTGCTGTGTTGCAATATATACCATTTCCATTTTCATTCATATTTTTTGTTAATATTAATGTTATTGTTTGGCTTTCTCCTGGGTTTATTATTGTATTTGCTAGTGCTCTTGTTTCTATATTTTTGTTTGATGTATACCAGTCTTTATTTAATTCTGTTGAAAAATCAAATCCTTCTGGCAAATAATCTACTATTTTACTTGCATATCCTGGTATATCTCCTTCGTTTGTTACTGTTATTTCATATTCTATAGCTACTTTTGTGTTGTTTATGTATTTATAGTCTAAATCTATTTTGGCAAGTTGTGTATTATAGTTTGTTGTTTTTGTTTTTTTAGTGTTTGCCATTGATATTTGCTTTACTTTTTTGCTTAGGTTTAAGTCGAAATTACTTCCTTCTATTAAACCTATATTTATGTTTGCTATGCTTCTATCTGAAATTTCTATAGTATTTGTTGTTGCTATTGTTTTACCACTATATGTGCCTTTTATAACATTTGAATTTACAGATTCTGCAATACCTTCTTTTTGATATGTTGTTAACATATATTTAGATGTATCGTATTCAAATATAACTATATATTTGCCTTGTGTTAGTCCTTCTAATGTATATGTTCCATTTTCCTTAGTTGTTGTTGCTTTTTCATTTCCATTTTCATCTATTGCTTTTACAGTTATTCCCTGTAATTTTGTTTCGCTATCATCTAAACTTCCGCTTTTATCTGAATCTAGCCATGCTGTTCCTGTTATTTTATAGTTTTTATTTTCTGAAGAATTATTTGAATCATCTGAATTACTTGGGTTATTTGGATCATTTGGATTTACAGGATTATCTGGCTCATCTGGGTCTGGATCCTCTTCTTCGTCTTTTGTCTTTTCAATTTTGTATGAAAATTGCTTTTCATATCTAAATTTATCAATACTTATTTTTGAAGTTATGTTTGTATCCTCGTTATATTTTTCATTTATATTTACAATTGTAGTAATTAAGAAGTTTGCTTCTTCTCCTTTTTTTATTGTTATCTTAATCATTAGCTGATTTTTTTCTGTATCATATATTATATTATCATCTGTATTATTAAGTGCAGAATGAATTTGCTCTTCATTTTTTATAGTTTCTATATAAGATGTATCCTTTGCAAAATCAATTTTCATCCATACATTTTCTATATCTTTTTCACCAGTATTTTTTATGCTAATATTATAATTCAATTTATCATTTCTTTTTAAATATGTATTATCATCAATTGATGTTTTTACTTGTAAATCATATTTTAAGTCATACAAATTAAATTTTAATTTTTGTTCTCCAATTTTCTTAATTCCAACATATGCACTTGCTTTTATGTACGTTTCTTCTTTTATATCATTTATTTTTACATTTAAATAAATTCTTGTTGAACTTGTAGAAATATTCTTATCATGTACACTTAACTTTTCAAAATTTATTGTTAATTTTCTAGTTGTTTCATCAAAATCATAATCAATTTTCTCACCTTCATCAGATACATTTGTTACATCTATATTATCTGGAATTTCTAACACAACCTTATTATTATTTATTTCCTTTCCACTATAATTTTTAAGTACTATTCCAACATATACTTCATCATCTACTGTATATTCTTTCTTTGTAACATATGATGAATCATTTATTTCAAATTCTACATTTGCATCATTATCTTGTATATCATCTTCTATAGTATTTGATTTAACTCCTAAATCAACATTATTTAATAGAATTTCTCCATAAACATTTGTTTTTCCAGTACTATTGTATTTAATTGTAAAATCTTTAGTACTTACACTTCCAACATCAATATTTCCATAATCAATTATCATTTTATCTGATTCAACTTTTTTTTCTTCATACCCATCTAAGTAATATTTCTCGTTTTCAATTCCATCAGGCATTTCTATTTGTACTTTGACATTTTCAGCTTGACTAGTTCCTTTGTTTTTTACTTTTAAGGTATATGATACTTCTTGTCCTAAGTATATTCTATTATCTACAACAGAATTTTCTAATGTTGCCTCTAGCACCGGCCCATTTCCTGTTGCTAGTGTTACTGGTGTTGCTTCTTTGTTTAAATCTTGTGCTTGTGTATTGTATTCTACATTGTATGTAGATACTAAGCTTTCTCCATATTCTAGGTTTTCTGGTACTTCTGCTTCATATCCAAAGTTTAGTTCTTCTCCTTGCGCTATTTCTTTATTTACTACTATTAAATATGATTTTGAATCTTGTGTTGCTTCTGTTTTCCATTCATTTTCGCTATTTTCTATATCGCTATTTGCATCTACTTTTTCACTATAGTATACAGTGCTATCTACATTTTGTGCATTTCCTATTTCTGTTGTTAGTTTTGCATTTATTGTTGAGCCTAGGTTATCTCCTTGAGTTCCTATTCTTCCTAGTATTTTCATTCCGTTTATTGTTTCATTTTCGTTGTTTATTATTGTTTGTGTATATTTTGCTGTTGTAGATTTTGTATTTCTTTCTAGTTTTATTTCTTCTTTTTCACTTCCTAATGATGTTGCTGTTTCTCCTGTTGCAGAATTTGTTACACTATTTAATGCAATTAGCCCTACTGGTGCTACTATATTTACCGGTGCTACTGTTGTTCCTCCGTTTTCTAGGTTTATTGCTTTTTGGTTACTATAGTTCATTGTTACTTGTGTTTCTTTTGTTGTTGCTGTTTTGTTTACTGTTATATCTGTATTTATTATTATTGTTATTCCTTGGTTGTTGTTGGTTACATATTGTGTTTGGTTTCCTTCTAGGCCTAAGTTTATTATTCTTCCATTTTCTATGTTTATTGTTGCTACTTTTAATTCGTCGTTAAATAATACGTTTACAGATTTTATATTTATTTTTTCTATGCCTTCTGGCATTTCTATTCTTATTGTTGGGTTTTGATATAAGTCATCTGTTATATTTTCTGTTTTTAGTATTGCTCTTAATTCTACATTTTCATTTGTCATTACTGTAGATAAGTCTGTTTTGCTTATTGTTACTTGTGCTTTACTTGTTGTTTCTTCTAAGTTTGTTATTGCATTTTTTGTTTGCGCTTCTTGGTTTGCACTTGTTCCTATAAGTGTTGCTTCTATATTTCTTATTTGTTTTTGTGTTTCATAACTATATGTATTTGTTGCTGTTAGTGCTTTGTTGTTTGTTATTGTTATTGTTCCTTCTTCTACTGGTTTTGTTGTTTCTATTCTTATATTGTTGTAGTTTTCTTGGTAGTTATATATTATGTTTCCGTTTTCGTCTGCTTGTGCATTATTATCTATTGTTGCTATTAAGTTTTCTCCATTGTATATGTTTATTTTTCCTTCTTGTCCTAGTATCTTTTCAAAATTTGCTTTGTTTATTACTGTGTTTTTATAGTATGTGTTTGCTGGTAGTTTTTGGTTATTTTCTAAATTATATGTTTCGTTGTCTTTTGTGAATATTAGACCTTCTGTTGCGTCTTTATATGATATATCTGCAGATATTGTTTCTGTATATGGTGTTTCGTATACAGAGTTTGCATAGATATATCCTTTATTTGTTTTTTCTGTTGCAGTAATATTGTAGTCTATATAGTTTCCTCCCATTACTACAGATTGCACATTGTTTGCACTATTTTCTACTGTATTTTCTGTGTATGTTGTTATTGTGCTTTGTGCATTTAATTCTATTTGGTTTGTTGTTTCTATTGTATTGTATATGTATGTTACTATATATTCATCGTTTCCTGTTTTCCATGCTATTTTTCCTTCATCGTTTGCTTGGTTTTCTACATTTATTGTTATTTTTCCTGTTTCTTTGTTGTAGTTCCAATTTTCTTGTGTAAAGCTTTCTTTAGCTTTTCCATTTGTTCCTATTGTAGAATTTGCATGTATTCTAACTTCTTCTGGTAAACTTTCTTCTATTTTTGGTGCTGTTATTTTTAATTCCGTATTTTTTATTGGTAAAACATTTTCGTTTAGTGTTGATATTACGTTTGTTTCTATTATTGTTTTGTCTCCATATTGCATATATTTTGTTACATTTGTTTCTATTTTTGAACTTATTTCTGCTAGCCAACTTATTGCAACATTTATTCCTGCATTTATTTGTTTTGTTACACCTTTTATATTTGTATAGTTACTTGTAAATGCTATTGCTGTTTCTTTTGAACAGTAATTTGCCTCTACATATTCTTCGCGGTGCATTTTTATTTTTGCTGTTATTATTACTTTGCTGTTGCTATTTATTTGGTTTAATTCTATTTTATTTGCTGTTGAATTTTTTACTATTCCTTCTACATTTTGTTGCTCTATACTTTCTATTTCAAAATTTGCATTGTTTAATTCTATGGCACTTTCTTTTAAGTATCCATTTTGAATGTTTATTTCGAAATTTATATATGCTTCGTTTTTAGCATCTAGTGTTACACTATGTATTTCACTTTCTCCCACAACAAAGTATGAATCAAAGCTTACATTTTTATCACTTGATTCTTTCTTTTGTTCTTCTAGGTTCTCAAATGCTGCATATGTTTCTGTTCCTATTAACATTAAATTTCCTGATGTTAGCAAAAATATTATTAAAATCACAATAGATTTATTTAATAGCTGTTTTACCATTTTTTTATCCTCCTATGCCTATTCTCACTTATATATAATATAGTATAAATGGTTTTATTTTTTCTTTCAATATGCAGTTTCTGGAAGATGCTTTATCTCTTTACGGATACTATTTTTCGGCATTTTATTACTTTTTTATTACATTTTTGTGTTATTACTTTTTTACATTTTGTTTTTTTACATTCTATTTACAGTTTTCTTTTATTTCCGTAAGTTTTTGTATATTTTTTATTTTGCTTTTCATTCACCTTTTTAAGTTTTTTTCATATAATGTTATAGTTATTATTTTTTGTATATTGCATAAAATGCAATATAGATTGTTTGGAGGTTTGTATTATGAATAATTCTAATAACTTAGATATGAATCAGCTTATGGGTATGCTTTCTAAAATGAACAAAAAAGATTTGCAGTATAGTATTCAAAAGGCTAATGAAATTATGAAGTCTGAAAATAGAGATGAAATTATAAATGAGTTAAAAAAGAATTTAAATAAGTAATTTTGGGGACGGGGTTAAGGCGTCCGCCCCTACATCTAAATAAGAAATTTCCTGTAAGACAAAAAATGTTTTACCACGCGGGTCGCCCTAAGGACGTCGACCACTACAATATAAATTAATGTAAAGGGGTGTTTGTATGAATGATGATATTTCCGATTTAATGGCTAAAATAAATAGTATGCTTGGTTCAGATTCTGATAATAATTTAAAGGATTTAATTAATAATACTTCTTCTAATAGTTCTAATAATAATTCTTCTAACAACAATTCTGCTAATACCTCTAATTTTGAAGATTCCTCAGAGGATAATGGTTTCAATATAGATTTTAATACTATTATGAAAGTGAAATCTATTATGGAGGCTATGAATAGTAAGAAAAATGATCCAAGAGCAAAACTTTTAATGTCTTTAAAACCATATTTAAAAGATAGTAGAAAACAAAAATTAGACCAATACGTACAATTACTTAATATGAGCAGCATTTTTGAACTTTTCAAAGAAAATGGTGGTGATTTCAATAGCCCTTCAAAATAATTTCGGTCCATTTTCTAAAGGCATTAGACCTACATATTTAAATAAATTTGGAAATGTTCCTTTTAACCATATTTATAGCCAAAATTATGGAAACACTTCAACAAAAACTACAACCATGCCAACTCGGACAAACAGAAAACTTACCCTATACAAGCCAGCAAGAAGATAAAAAAACATCAAAAGAAGACAATACCGATAGAAATAAAGAAGAAAGAGAATACTTTGAAATATTCGGAATAAAACTATACTTTGACGACATCTTAATACTCTGCTTACTCTACTTCTTATACAAAGAAGAAGTACACGACGAAATGCTATATTTAGCCTTAATTCTTCTACTAATTTCTTAAAATCGGTTAGGGGACAGTCCCAAAGTTACAATTTTTGTTCTTTTTGGGTCTGTCCCAAAGTTACAATTTTTGTTCTTTTTGGGACAGGTTGAAAATAATTTTCTAGAATAACCAAAAAGCAGGAGATTATTTTTCTCCTGCTTTTTGGTTATTCTAATTCTATTTTGTCTCCTTTTACAGATGCAAATGTGTATTTTACACTGTATTCGTCGTCTTCTTTTCGTATACTTTTTACTATGTTTGATATTCTAAGTTGTGGTGTTTCTATTTTTTCTGCTGCTATTATTGCTTTTTTGTTTCCTTTTGCTCCAGCATGTGCTAGTCCCATTAGTCTTCCTAGTATTATTATGTTTTCTCCAGCTATTACTTCTGCTCCTGAGTTTAGGTCTCCTATTATTACTATGCTTCCTTCGTTTTCTATTTTTTGTCCCGATCTTATTGAGCCTTTATGGTATATTGTAGTAGATGCTCCAATATCTTGGTTATATGCTTTTTTTATACCATATAGTCCTAGCACTTTTGGACTGTCGAATTCTATTTCTACATTTATTTCGCTTTTTATTATATTTTTTATTTCTTCTATTTCTTTGTTTTTTAGTACTTTTCCTGTTACAAATATTGGAGTTTTGTCTTCTTTGTATAGTTTTTTTAACTCTGGAATTTTTTTCTTAAGTGCCTTTTGTATTTCTTTGTATTCACATTTTTCGTTTAGTGTTATTATTAATTCGTCTTTTCTTAGTCTTATTTCTACTACTTGTGCCATTTTCTACATCCTTTCTATCTAAAGCTTTCTGTATATGGAATTGAGCTTACGTCTTCTTGTACTTGTTCTATATTCATTCCAAAGTATTGCTCTATTATTTCTTTAACTGCTTCCGCAGTGTAATATCCATGCCCTCCGTTTTCTACCAATACTACAACTGCTATTTGTGGGTCTTCAAATGGTGCAAATCCAACGAACCACGCATTTACTTTTCCTGTTGATGTTTCAGCTGAACCTGTTTTTCCTCCAACGCTTATTGCAAAGTTTTTGAATATGCTATATGCTGTTCCTCCTTGGTCGTCTGTAACTGATTCCATTCCTTGTAATACTGCTTTTAAATTTTCTTGTGATATTGATATTTCTTCTTGGTCTTCTTGTTTTATTCCTGCCTTTTCGTTTATTAGATTTTGTATTTCTTCTTTTGGCACTTCTGTTCCGTCTGAGTTTATTATTTTTTCTACAATTGTTGGTTGTATTTTATTTCCACCATTTGCTAACATACTTATGTATTTAGCTATTTGTACTAATGAGAATGAATTATAACTTTGACCTATAGCTGCTGATAACGTTTCTCCTGCATACCATTTTTCGTGGTATAGGTTTTCTTTGGTTTCTTTTGATGCTAAGGTTCCTGACGTTTCGTTTGGCAATTCTATTCCTGTTTTTGTTCCTAGCCCAAAATATTTTGCATATTTTGCTAAAGTATCAATTCCCATTCTATCTGCTGTTTCGTAGAAGAAATAGTTACATGAATGTTGTATTGCTCCTGAAACGTTTAATCTTCCATGACCCCTATGATAGTCTGTGTATATCCAACATTTTGGATTTGTATATTTTGGATACACTCCTGTATCGTTTATTGTTTCTTTGGTTGAAATTGCTCCTGATTCTAGTCCCGCTATTGCTGTAACCATTTTAAATATTGATCCTGGTGCATATGCTGTTTGCATTGTTTTGTTTACTTGTGGTGTATCTTCTGTATTGTATTTTTCCCAGTTTTCTGCACTTATTCCGCCTACAAAGTCTTGAGGGTTAAAATCTGGGTAACTTGCCATTGAAAGTACTTCTCCTGTTTTTACGTTCATTACTATTGCTGCACCAGAGTTGGTTGAATATTTCTTTCCAAATCCCCCACTATTTATTTTCTTTATGTTATTTGCTAATGCTTCCTCTGTAACTTTTTGTAAATTTGCATCTATTGTTAATACTACATCGCTTCCTTCTACAGCATCTTGTGTAACATATTCTTCTGTGTTTGTTCCATCTACAGACATATCTATTTGTTTTGTTCCGTCTTGTCCTTTTAAATATTTTTCGAATAGATATTCTATTCCTGTTTTTCCTATGTAATCGTTTGTATTGTAGCCTTCTTTTACTTCTGAGATTTTCCCTATTGTTCCTACAACATGTGAAGCTAAATTATCAGATGAGTATTGTCTTGTTGGTTCTACTGAAACACTTATTCCTGGAAAACTTTCGCTTCTTTCATTAAATTCTAATGCACTTTCTCTACTTATGCTATTTGCTATTGTTATAGATTTTGTTGTACTATATCCATCTTGTAGTATTTGATATCTTATTGCTAGTATTTTTCTTATTTGATTTATATCTTCGTATTGTATTTCGTATTTTTCTTTTAATGCTTGCATGCATTGCTCTGGTGTATATGATTCATTCAATTTCATTTTTTTCTTCCAATTTATGGCTTTTTCATCTGTATCAAAGTCGAAATATAGATTTCCATCTTCATCTAACCTTATTGGAAATGAATCTTTATAGCTATCTCCATTTTTTTCTAATACTTCTATCATAGTTAATATAGTTGTATTTAGCGTTTGATTGTCGTTCTTACTTTTGTATAATTCTAAGCTAAATCCCATTCCATTTCCTACTATTTCATTTCCGTTTCTATCTAGTATAGAGCCTCTTGCTGCTACATCTGTACTTTCTCTTGTAAGTCTCGTGTTTGATTGTTCTCTATATTCTTCTCCATGTATTATTTGAAGATTAAAAAGTTGAAGTAGTAATATTATTCCTAAAATATAAATTATTGTTGTTAATGAGTTAAATCTTAATTTTATATTTGGTTTTCCTTTCAAATCTTCACTTCCTTCTTTTTTTTATTTTTAATAATATCTTGTTAGTATTTTATTTTCTTTAAACATATCTTGCACACTAAATCCTACTTTTTGAATTGTTGGATATAATATAATTGTTAGTATTGAGTTATATATTATTTCTATTATTAATTTTACAATAAATGTTAGCATTTCCCATGTGTATGAGAAAATCATTGCATTTGTTATATATGAGGCAAGTTCAAATAAAAACGTTGATATTATTACCATTCCTACTATTGTTACCTTGCTATCTTTTGAAAAATTTCTGTCTAGTATTCCTCCAAAAATTCCAATTGCTCCATACATTATTGCAGATAGTCCTATTTTTTTGCTTATAAAAATATCTATTAATAATCCAAATATTACTCCAAATGTTAGTCCATATATCCTACCTGCAAATAACCCTATAAATAATACTAGCATTACTACTAAATTAGGTTTTACTCCTGCAATTGTAAACCAGGTAAAAAAGTTAGTTTGCAATATGTATATTAAAATAAATGCTAAAAATGCAACTATTCCTAATAAAGCCTTTTTCATTTTTAGTTTCACGCTCCTTTTCTTTTATTTATAGGGATTTTTTATTTTTGGTGTATTATTTTATATCTATAACAGATTCTTTTATTGCATTACTACTAGTACTGTATCTAATTTTTTGAAATCTACTGCACTTTCTACAATTGCATATCTATCTGTTATGTTGTTTGTATTTACAACTTTTTTTATAGTTCCTACATATATTCCTTTTGGATATATTCCTCCAAGTCCTGAGGTTTCTATACTGTCGTTTTCTACTAAGTTAGCATCTGTTGGTATATATGTTGCTTTTAGTCCGTTGGTTTCATCTAGTGTTCCTTTTGCTATTATGCTATCTTTTGAACTTGTTAGTGTGCAACTTACAGAGCTTGCTGGATCTACTATTGTTTGAACTTTTGATGAATTTTTGTTAACAGATATTACATGTCCTACAAGTCCTTTATCTGAAATTACTGTCATATTAACTTGTACTCCATCTTCTGAACCTATATTTATTACTATATCGCTACTATAGTTGCTTATGTCTTTATCTATAACATATGCTGGTTTTGTTTGATATTCTGTATACTTTTCAGATAAATTTAGTTCTTCTTTTAATGTTTCGTTTTCTGCTTTTATCATTTCTAGTTCTCTTAATGATTCATCTAGTTCACTATTTTTCTTTTTTAGCTCTTCATTTTCTTGTTTTAAATTGCTTATGTTTGTAAAAAATGCATCATTTCCTGACATTTTGTTTTTTAAGTATGTTAGTCCATTTTGTATTGGCACTACTAATGAGCTTACAGCATTTCCTATGTATGAAAATTTCTCTATTTTTATATTTGAAACAAATACTAAAATTATTAATATAACAATTGTTATTATTATTCCAAATACACTGGTTTTATTATTTCTTTGCATTTTTTACCTTCCTTCTTTTTTATATTCTTTTTCTTGAGTTTATTAATACTCTTTTTAAATTTTCTAAGTTTTCTAAGGTTTTTCCTGTTCCTCTAACAACTGAATCTAGTGGATCTTCGGCAATATATACAGGCATATCTGTTTTTTCACTTAATAACTTGTCTAAGTTCTTTATTAATGCTCCTCCACCTGCAAGTACAATTCCCTTTTCTGCTATATCTGATGCTAATTCTGGTGGTGTTTTTTCTAAAGTATTTTTTACTATTTCTACTATGTCGTTTATTGAATATTTTATTGCCTCTTCAACTTGTGTAGAATTTATTGTAATATTTTTTGGAAGTCCTGTATTTAGATCTCTTCCTTTAACTTCCATTTCTTCTACTGTTATTAGTGGTATTGCACAACCTATTTGCTTTTTTATTTGTTCTGCTGTTGTTTCTCCTATTGCTAGGTTGTATTCTCTTTTTACATAGTTAACTATATCGTCGTCTAGTTCGTCTCCTGCAACTCTTAGTGAATTGCTTACTACTATTCCTCCTAAGGATATTACTGCTACTTCTGTTGTTCCTCCGCCTATATCTACTACTATGTTTCCACATGGTTCTTCTACATTTAGGTTTGCACCTATTGCTGCTGCCATTGGTTCTTCTATTAAATATACTTCTTTTGCTCCAGCTTGCATTACTGCTTCTTCAACAGCTCTTTCTTCTACTTCCGTTATTCCGGATGGAACTCCTACTACTACTCTTGGTCTTCCTGAGTTGTATTTTTCATTTACTTTTTTTAATAGGTTTTTTAGCAATAATTCTGTAGCTGTAAAATCTGCTATTACTCCATCTTTCATAGGTCTAACGGCTTTTATTCCATCTGGTGTTCTTCCAAGCATTTCTTTTGCTTCGTTTCCTGTTGCAAGTATTCCTCCTGTGGCTCTATCTATGGCTACAACAGATGGTTCATTTAAAACTATTCCCTTTCCTTTTACTGTTACTAAGATATTTGCTGTTCCCAAATCTATTCCAATATCTTTTGATGTCAAGTTAAAAAATTTAAACATTTTTATCTTCCTTTCTTCTATTTTTTAGCATTTCTGAAAAAATACTTGTATATTTTCCATCTCCTATTACTACATGATCTAGTAGCTGTATTCCAAACATTTCTGCAGAATTATATATTTTCTCTGTAGCTTTAAAATCGTTTTGACTTGGTGTTGGATCTCCAGACGGATGATTATGCACCAGTAATATTTTTGGTGCTCCCATTTTTATTGCATCTACTAATACTTCTTTTGGCTCTATAAGTGCATAATTTGCACCCCCGTATGATATGTTTTTTATTTTTATTGTTTCGTTTTTATTATTTAGTATTAATATTTTTGCAATCTCTCTTTTTTCGTATTTCATTTCTTCCATTAATAAATTTGCAACATCATCCGAATTAGTTATTTTTACATTTATTTTTTCAATCGGTCTACTCATTCTTTTAGCAAGTTCGCAAACAGCTTTTAGTTGAATTGCTTTTATTTTTCCTATTCCTTTGATTTTTGTGAATTCTTCTATTGAAAGTTCTTGCAAAAATCTTAGTGAACTTTCATTTTTATTTTTTTCTAAATTTAATATTTTTTGTGCTAATTCTACAGATGTACTTTCTTTTGTACCTGTTTTTATTATTATTGCTAATAGTTCTGCATTGGATAAATAAGTTTCTCCATACATTTCTAATTTTTCGTACGGTCTTTCAGATGTTGGTAATTCTTTTATTTTCATATAAGGTCCTTTCCGCTCCCTATTTACCCCCTTATATTTTACATTACTTTTTTATATATAAATATTGCAAGAAACATTCCTATTATACTTGCTATGTTTATTTTTATCATTAATGCAAATGTAACTGTTAATACACTTAAATTTAATACAAATGGATTTTGAAGTCCAAATTCTTGTCCATATCCTAACCACCATAGTCCATTTATATTTTTAGTAAGTTCTCCTATTAATCCTCCTAAAACTAATCCTGCAAATATAAATAATATTAGTATCCATATACTTTTATCTTTGGTTGCCATATTTTTCCTCCTCTTTTCCTTACGGAAATATGTTTTTTGTGTTTTTTTGCTTTCAATATTATATATGCTATAGTAGTTTTTTTCAAGGAATTTTTCAATTATT
>ERZ772819.567-NODE-567-length-31640-cov-6.096913_pt1 | contig 31640 bp, 49 predicted proteins | sample MGYA00580860_ERZ772819 | MGnify/ENA primary metagenome ERZ772819 (study PRJEB29015, sample SAMEA2737683) | human gut metagenome | biome: human gut; feature: human-associated habitat; material: faeces | place: China | collected 2012 ...
GGGGCCGCACGCCCGCCAGACGGTTGGCCTGCTCAGCCACGGCCGCCGCCCCGTCAAGGGAGAATTTGTCCGCCAAAACCGGGATGACCACCGTGTCCGCCGCCAGCAGCGCCGCCACGCTGGCCACGGTGTAACCCGGCGGGCAGTCAAAGATCATCCAGTCCGTGTCCCCATCATCCCGGGCGCACTCCGCAAAGCCCCGCAGCCGCTCCGGGGCGCTGAGCCCGTCCCGGATGGCCCGCAGATCAAGGTCATAGAGCCCGGAGCTGCCGGGCAGCAGGCTCAGCCCCGGCCGGATGGTCACAAGATTGTCGCTCCACACGCTCTCCCCCTCGCCGGTCAGGATGTCCGCCGTGGTGTATGTGTCCGCCTCATCCTCCGGCAGGAAAAAGCGCGTCAGGTTGGCCTGCCCGTCGCAGTCCGCCAGCACCACACGCTGGCCAAAATCGGCGGCTAAAATATCTCCCAGATTGATGGCGGTAACGGTCTTACCCACTCCGCCCTTGTTATTCATAATTGCGATCGTCCTCATAGTCCCTCACCTCTCCGGGGCGGGCAGAAAAACCGCGCCCCCTCGTTGCCGTAGCCCTGCTTTTGCTCCGGCGGGCGGTCAGGCCAGAATGCCTCCCGCCACCGCTCGCCGGTGATGCGGCTGGTAAATTCCACCGTGTAAAACCGCCCCTCCGGGTGGATGTAGATCACCCGGCACGGCAGCGGCCCCACCGTCCCAAGGCCGCTCATCGCCTCAATGGTGGGTGTGCGCTCCAAAATATCCCCAACTTGCATATTGTCCTCACTCCACATAAGCCGGATTAAACGTGTTGGTCTCCGGCCAGAAAGATAAATTGATTTTGCCGGTGCTGCCGTGGCGGTTTTTGGCTAAAATGACCTCTGTCCGCTCCGGCGCACCCGGCTCCCGCTTGTAATCCGCGTTGTAGTAATCCGGTCGGTGGATAAAGATCACACCGTCGGCGTCCTCCTCCATGGCGCCCGTAGCCCGCAGGTCTGCCAGCGTTGGCCGCTTGTCGCTGCGCTGCTCGTTCTGCCGGTTGAGCTGTGCAAGGCACAGCACCGGCTGATTAAGGGACTGCGCCAGCCGCTTCAGAGCGTGGGCGATCTCTCTTGACTCGTCCGCGTCCTGCCGCCTGCCGGGCCGCAAAATCAGGCCGAAGTGGTCCACCACCGCCAGCTTGACGTCTCGCCCCGCTCGGGCAATGGCCGTGATACGCTGTGCGCTCTGGGCCTGTCCGTCCGTGGCGTAAAGCGGCGTGGACGCTGCCTGCCGCGTGGCGTCGATCATCCGCTTGTACTCCTCCGGCGTCAGGCTGTCCATCAAAATGCGTTTGCTGTCCATCTTGCCGATAGACGCCAGCCGCCGGGCCATGATCTGCGCCCGGCTCATCTCCAAGCTAAAATAATCCACACGGCCCACGGTCTGCGCCACGTGCTCCGCAATGGCAATGCCAAGCGCGGTCTTGCCCATGCCGGGCCGTCCCGCCAATATGTACAAGCCGCCCTGCACCATGCCGCCGCCCAGCAGCTTGTCCAGTGCCTTGACCCCGGTGCGGACGTAAGGCGCGGCCCCCTCGTCGATGCGCTCCCGGTACGCCAAAAAGCTGTCCGCCAGCTCCTTGGGGGCCGCCAGCTCGCTCTCCGTCCGCTGGGCACTGGCCGCCATGGCCGCGTCCAACCGGGAGAGCACCGTGTCCTCTGCCTCGTGCTCCGCAAGGCCCCTGAGTGCGTCCTCCAGCCCCTCTTTGAGCTCCCGCCTCCGGGCGGTCTGGGCCACCAGCGCCGCGTACTCCGCCGCGTTGGCCGCCGTGGGCGTGATCTCCATGAGCTGGGCCAAATAACTCCGCAGCGTCTTGTCCTGTGCGATTTCCGCCTTGACTGCCGCGCCGCAGACGGTGATCCCGTCCACCGGCTGACCGTCCCGGTCCATGTCGCAGATCAGGCTAAACAGCGCCTGATTGAGACCCACGGAAAAATCCGTCTCCCGCAGCCGCCCCGCGATCTCCCGGATGCACCGGCTGTCAATAAGCATGGAGCCAAGCACGGCCTGCTCAGCCTCCACGCTTGCAAAATTACTCAAAGACGTCTACCTCCTCCCCGTCGATCACCCGCTTGCCGATGTAGCGCCGCCGGGGCGGGGCCTCCTCGGTGTCCGATTCGGACCGCCGGAGGCCGGTATCCCTCCAGCGCTCATTGCGGAGCCAACGGCAGGCATACGGGATGCCGATGCCCCGCCGCCACTCGTCGGAGGCAGCCTGCGCCGCCAGCGCCCGGGCCATGGTGTCAATGAGATCATCCTCCGGCTTGAGCCTGTCCCACTCCCGGACCGCCCCGGCCCGGTCATTGTCCCGGCCGTGAGTCCGGTAGTACTCCCAAAATTTTTCAAAGCGCTCCGGCTTCCATTCCGGCACGGACTTGTTCCGTTTCCGCTTTTTCACGCTTCCCCCCTTTTGGGGGGATATAGGGGGGATATTATTTATTATATTATTACTTATAATACCTCCCGATTTTTCGGGATACCCTCTCCCGATTTTTCGGGATACGTCTCCCGATTTTTCGGGATACCCCCCCTCGGGGATTTCGCCCTCCATTTCCGGGCCGCTTTTGGCCAAATCCTGCCCGATAAAAATCCGCCTCTGGATAATGTCTCCGCTCTCGCCGTTCCGCCGCACCATCTCCAGCCGGATGTGCCCGCACGCCCGGAGCTGGCCCACCAGCTCGGAGACGGACTTGTCCGAGAGACCGCACACGCCCATCAACTGCTTGTTGGTGGCGTAGCAATACCCGCTGCTCTGCGCCAGCCGGACGATCTCGCCGTACAGCAGCTTGGCCGTTGGCCGCAGCCGCTCATCGTACAGCACTCTGGCCGGGATGACCGCGTATAGCCCGCCCAGCGTCAAATCGTATGCCATAGATCCCCCTCACCTTATCGCTCCAAAAAATCCACCACGCGCATGAGCTGACCCACCGCAGATGCGGCGCCCAGCAGCATAAAAAACACAGCCCAGCCCGTCACAGGAGCCCACCTCCCGTCCGGGTAAAATTTCCTCTTGCAAAATCTGCGGGCTGCGTGGTATAATGATTTTGCAAAAAATCCATTACCACACTTCCCGATTTTGGCCGCTCTGACGTCCCCACGTCAGGGCGGTCCCTTTTTGTGTCCGCGCCCGAGTAGATCACCTGATAGATGGCTCCCATGGTCTCCCGCAGCTCCGCCACAATGCTGTCAAACTCCGGACGCTCCTTGTCGTCTATGATGCCATCCTCCGCGATCCGGAGCAGGGCGTCCAGCCGCCCCGTGGCGTCATGCAGCCGGTTCCGGAGGGCAATGCTTGCCATGGGCAGCGGCCTCGGCTCCGCCTTGGGCAGCACGCCCAGCCGGTCCGTGGCCTGCGCGTGCTCCAATGCCAGCCATGGGCAGCGGTACGCCTCCACCATCCGCGCCACCGTCTCGTCCTTGGGCACCGTCTTGCCGCCCTCGTACTGTTTCAGGCTCTCCGGCGACAGTCCAAGCAGCTCCGCTGCACGTTCTTGACTCATTCCGGTGCTCAGCCTTGCCCTTTGGTACAGATTAGGGCATTTCTTGTCCATTGTCTTTTCCTCCTTACCATGGTAACGTGATTATAGGCCCCGCATGACCCGGAGGAACGCCTCCTTGGGGATCTTCACCCGGCTCCCGAGGCATACCGCCGGGAATGGCAGCAGGTCAGGCCGTAGCCGTGCCTGCATCCGAATGGTCTGCGGGTCGGAGCCTAAGATCGGCGCCACCTGCGCCGCAGTCAGATACTCCTTGGGGATGCGCTCAATGTCCTGTAACGTCATGTCTCCGTCTCCTCTCCTCACCTGTTATGCGCCGGTGTCCACCAGCCCCAGCTCCTGCACCGTGCAGTCCAGCGCGTGGGCCAGCCGGAAAGCCCGCGCCAGCGGCGGCATACAATCGCCGTTCTCGTACTTGACGATGGCCGGCTGCTGGACGCCGATCCGCCGCGCCAGCTCCGCTTGGGTCAGCCCCTTGGCCTCCCGCAAATCGCGTATTGCGTTCAAATTTTGCGCCCCTCCTTGCAATTTAAAATTTTGCGTGTTATAATCTCGGCAGGAATAACTAAAAGGGAGAAAAAATCGCGAGATGAACACGCCTAAAATCGACCCCGAGATGCTGAAAAACAGTCAAGAAATTTGCCAGCGCCAGAAAAAAGAAGCCAAGAAAAAGGCGCTTAAAAGCTGGCTGGCCGTAAATATCATTGCAATTTTGGCATTGATCGTCGGCGTTATCTCCGTTATCATTTCAGCACTGCAAAAATAGCAGATGTGATAGCAAGCAGCATTGCCAGCAGGCTGATCCAATTTTTCCGAAGAAAATTCATGCCGTGCCTCCTTTCTTTTTTCTCTCCGCTTATTCCTGATGGCTATATCATAAATCACATTTTCTGTAATTTCAAGAACATTTTGCTTTATTTTAGATTTTTGTAAATATTGCATAATAACAATAATTGTGATTGTACACTTTGCTGGGGGTGATTACATTGGATGCCGTAGACCGTCTTTTTGCTCTGGTGGACGAAAAATACCGTGAGCAAAAGGACTTTGCCGCTGAAATTGGCGTTGTACCACAGCGAGTTAGCCAATGGAAAAAAAGGACTTCCAAGTCCTACACCAAGTATCTGCCGCAGATTACGGCAGCGCTGGGAACCACGGCGGAATACATTCTGACCGGGAAAGAAGAAAAAAGCCCGCCCCCCGAAGGAGGCGGACTGACGCAGGAATTTGCCCGGATTTTTGACCAACTATCTCCGCAGGCTCAAAATGAGATCATTGCGGAGATGCTAAAGCGGCAGCGGCAAGAGCAATGATCTCTGCCTGCGCCGCCGGGGACAGCGTGGCAAACAGGTCCAGCGCGTAATCGTGGGCGGAATCGGACACGGTGCGGTTTGTGGTCTGGCTGCTCATGGTGATGCCTCCCAAACATATATTTAAGGTCCAAGCCTCGGGCCTAATTTTACAGAAAACGGGGGAAGTTTCTATGGGGTTCATTGATAACTTAAATAAGGCCGGCTCCTTTTCTACGGCATCCGGGGCGGATCGTCCCTATGTTGTTTTGCAGGTAACGCTGAAAGAAAAATTCATCGGAACCGGGTCCGGGAATCTGACGGAGCTGGAGGACGTCATCAACGGGCAGGCGGCCAAGGGCTACCGGCTGCATACCATCTCCACGGCCAACGGCGGCAGCAAAGGTCTTGCTGGCGGTGACCGCATTCAGGCCACCATGGTATTTGAAAAAATCTAAAAGATGTGTGATTGAATATGAGGAAAAATCTCTCTTGCCAATTCTGCGGCAACGAACTTGAAAAGGGAACAAAGGTATGCCCACATTGCGGATCTAAAGTCAAAAAACCGTTTTATAAAAAATGGTGGGTCTGGCTGATTGTTGTGCTCCTGACTCTGGCCGGTATGTCCCAAAGCCCGGAAGAAAAAGTGGAAAAAACGCCACCGAAACAAGAAGTGAGTACACCGCAGGAAACCCCTAGCACGGATGAGAAGAAAGAAACCAAACCCGAAGCAGTAACACCCAGCCAGCCCAGCAGCCCAGCAGCACAACAACGTCCACGCCTTCTGCCGAAACTTCAGATACAGCGGAGCAGAGTGCGACAGCTGGCCAGAAAAACGCGCTGAAAAGCGCACAGCAGTATCTTAGATCTTCCGCCTTTTCTCATGACGGTCTGATTAAACAGCTGGAATTTGAGCAATATTCCACCGAAGATGCCACGTGGGCCGCTGATAACTGTGGTGCTGACTGGAATGAGCAAGCTGTAGCGTCAGCAAAGATTTATTTAAGCTCGTCTGCGTTTTCTTACAGCGGCTTGGCAGAGCAGTTGGAGTTTGAAGGATTTACTGCGGCACAAGCCACTTATGGTGTTGATAATTGTGGAGCCGACTGGAATGAACAAGCTGTAAAATGTGCAAAAGCTTATTTGTCCATGTCTCCGTTTTCACGGCAAGGCTTGATTGATCAACTGGTGTTTGAGGGCTTTACTTCCGCGCAAGCCGAATATGGCGTAACTCAAAACGGCCTATAAAAATATGAAGTGCCCCCGTCACCTCTGCAACAGTGGCGGGGGCGTTGTGCGTCCCGGCGATGATTTGGAGCGCCCGTGGTGAGAGGCGTGTGTTGGGGGTCATCGCCTGTCTGCAAGCTGAGGATAGCAAACTTGCCTATGTCCGCACAAGCGCAAAAACGCAGCCGCCATGCGGATATACGCAATTTGCCTTTTTATATCCGACAATTTTAGGCAAAATCAGTATCGACCCTGTGGGGCAGGGCCGCAACCGAAGAAAAAAGAGGGGAAATTATGGATTTGTGGGAAATGTGCAGAACAAAAAAAGAGAATCTCAATCTTACCATGCAGGAGATCGCCGACAGTGCCGGCTTGCCGGTTGGCACCGTCAAGAAATTTTTTTCGGCGGCCTCCAAGTCACCATCCGTCTATACCGTGGCCCCCATCTGCAAGGTGCTGGGCGTCTCCCTCGACGGGTATTTTGGCATCGGTGACCATCTGACCGCCGATGAAAAGACCTTGCGGGAGCGGGCCGATGGGCTGGAGCACCGCCTTGAAAACAAACGGCGGACCATCGGCCTGATGAAGGATGAGCTGCGCGATCTCCGGCACTCCGTAAAGCTGTACCGGTGGATCATCTTCGGCTTGTCCCTGCTGATCGTGGGACTAATTGTCTGGTGCATTTGGGGGGACATCCACTGCGCCGACTACGGCATCTGGCGTAGGTGATCGGATGATCTGCAAAAAGTGCAAGCAGACGGTGCCGGACGGGCCGTACTGCTGCCAGTGCGGAGCCAAACAGGCGCAGACCGCCCGCAGCCCCAAAAGCCGGGGCAACGGTCAGGGCAGTGTCTACCGTCTGCCAAACGGCAAATATATTGCGCGGCGCGTCCAGTATTATCTGGACGCCGATGGTGTGCGCCATAAGCGGACGAACTCCAAAACGTTTACCCGCAAAAAAGACGCCGTGGAGGCGCTGCCGCTGCTGGACCCTAACCGCCGCGCCGCGGTCCGGCAGGACAAAAAGGCCAAAACTACGTGGCGGCAGCTCTATGACCTGTGGCTCCCCACCCACCGGGCGGGGCCGGACACGCTGGGCAACTACAAGGCCGCCATTAAATATTTTGCCCCGCTCTATAATGAGCGCTGCGCCGATGTAGATGTAGACGATCTGCAGGAGTGCATTGACGATTGTCCCCGTGGCAAGTCCACCCGCCGCAATATGCGGACCACGGCGGGTCTCATGTATAAGTACGGCATCCCCCGTGGGTATTTTCCCGCCGCCCTCAACCTTGCGGACTATCTGACAGTTAGTGGCAAAGAGGGCGTGGGCGGCGTGGGCCTCCCGCCGGAGTATCTGGAGGCCATCCGTCAGGCTGCCGGGACAGTCCCCGGCGCGGACTACGTGCTGGCTCAGTGCTATCTCGGATTCCGCCCCTCGGAGTTTCTGGCGCTGGACGTGTCCGATTACGACCGCGCCAAACAATGTTTTGTTGGCGGCGCCAAAACGTCCGCCGGAAAAAACCGCACCGTCACGGTCTCCCCTAAAATACAGCCCATTATAGACCGGCAGATCGGCACCCGCACCGCCGGTCAGGTCTTTTGCGCACCGGATGGCGGCAATCTGGATATTAAGGCATACCGCCAGATGTTTTACGGCGTGCTGGGCGCTCTCGGCCTGCCAAATCCCACCTTTGACGTCAACGGCCAGCAAAAGCACACCTACACCCCCCATAGCTGCCGCCATACTTTTGCCACGCTCCTCAAGCGCGTTCCCGGTGCGGATAAAGACAAATTGTCATTGATTGGCCACGCCAGCGATGAGCAGCTCCGCTATTATCAGGATGTCGATCTGGACGATTTACGGCAAATCACGGACAAGATATAGTGGCGTCCTATTGCCCACTTGTTGCCCACAAAACCGCTGTGCCCGTTGCAAATCAACGTATTTTTTATGACTGGGGGTCAAGGGGTCGTGAGTTCAAGTCTCGCCACTCGGACCAAAAAATCCCGTAACCGCAACGGTTACGGGATTTTTTATTTTGCCAAACATGGCCTAAAATTGTCAAAAAAAGCGGTCTATTGCCCATCTATTGCCCACTATTTTGCGGCCTTGACGATGCCAAAATAGTAGGCCGCCAGCTTGTCGCGGTAGCCGGGTCCGTCCCGGTCGAACAAAAACGCCTGCGCCATCTCGCCAAAAAATCCAACGGTCTTAATACCGTAATGCAGGGCCACCTCACCGTAGTCGGCGTACATCATGTTGACGGTGATCCACCAGCACCACGCGGGCACCTGCTCCTGCGTAATGCCCATGCTGTCCGCCAGCGCAGCGGTCTGCTCAATGGGCCAGTGCGGGCCGGTGGTCCCGTCTGCGTTTTCCAGCCCCGCCGCCCACTTTTCCGCCTCTGCCCGGGTAAAATCCATTTTCCAGCGGAGCACGGTGTCCCGCTGCGTTAAGGCTTTAGCCGGAGCGGCGCCGCCGGTCAACCGGTCCCGGATGGCATACAGGATAGCCAGCCGCTCATAATTGCGCCAGCTGGAGTCCTCGGCCTCCAGACGCTTGATCCACAATCCCAGCTCTTGCTCGTCGATCATGGGGACTGCACCCCCTTAGACCTCCACGGCATCCATGCACCGCTGGATGGCGCTGCGGATAGTATCGTTGTCTGCCTCGTCCAGCATCTCCTGCAGCTGCCGACGCATAGCGGACTTGCCCTCGGCACGGCTGTAGTGGCCCCGGACGTAGTGCGTGCCCTGCCGCTCATAGGAGTTGCCGCGGCCATAGGTGCCCCTCATGTCCGCCTCCCAGTTTCCGTCCCGGGAGTAGCGGCCCCGGGAGTAATCCATACCCCGGCTGTACCCCTCGTCCTCCAGACGGTCAATTTTGTCGATATTTTTGATGGTATCGGTGAGCTTGTGGGCAATGTCCAGATCACCGGCGCCCAGCTCGCCCTTGCGGGTCAGCTCGTCCAGCTCACGGCACAGCATCTCCCGCAGCTCATACATAGATTGCATACCCATAATGTACCTCCTTAGCTTACCCGGTCAACCGTCAGGTTGGAGTTGGCAAAATTGATTGCCTGCGTGCTGGTGTTTTCCATGGCCACCGTCAGGCAGCAGCCACGGGGAACCTCCACAATGGCGCTGACAAAAATGTTAAAATAGTTTTCCACGGCAGCCGGGGTCACGGTGGCCGTGGCGCTGGTCAGCGGCTCCCCGTTAATAGCCAGCGCGGCGGTAATGGCCTCCACCGTGCCGCCGGTGGGGATAGCAATGTTGCCGCCAAACGTCACCCGGAAACGGGCCTTGCACTGGTTGGTAAGGCCCCGCAGGGTCACAATGCCCGCGCCCTCACGGTGCACGATGCAGGGCTTGCTGTTGACCGCTGTCTCGGTCAGCGGCACATTTTGGCCTGCCGCGACCTCAACAATATTGGAGTTAGTATACTCAGCCATAAAATCAATCCTTTCATGTAACAGCGGCGGGGCTACTGCCCCGCCGCGTTGTTGTCAGTATCGGCATGGGGCCGATCATCCCGGTCATGCCGCCGGGAAGCTACATTGTGCAGTTGTCAGCAGCCGCAGCCACCGCAGCCGTTGTACGTGCCTGCCGCCCAAGGGTTGCAGGACTGGTACGCCGGGATGGGCGTGGGCCGGAGCTGGGAGATCAGATAGTTGTTCTGGGCGGCCTGAGAGGCAGCCAGACGCAGCTCCTGATTGGCGCTCTGGAGGTCCTGCAGCTTGCTTTGGGTCAGGAAATCGAGGATTGCGCGGCTGTTGCTGTTGGCGTTGTCGATGATGTCCCGCGTTGCGGTCTGGATGGTGTTGCGGGTGTCGCAGCCCTGCGTAGCCATGTCATACCGGAGCTGTGCCGTGTCGGCCCGCTGGTTGCAGCAGCACTCAGCGGCCTGCATCTGCATGGCGTTGAGCTGCTGCATCAGCGCCGCCTGCTGGTTGGCGCGGGAAAGCTCTGCCTGCCCGAAGCCGTTTGCCATTGCCATGTTGGTGTTGTTGATGAGCTGCGCCTGCTGGTAAAAACCGTTGCACAGGCCGTCGTTTACACTGTCGATCTTGCGCTCGACATTGGCAAAGTCAGAGGTCAGCACATAGCCGTCGACCACGCCGCCGCCATTGCCGCCGTTGTTGCCCCAGCCGTTGCCGCCCCAGCCGCAAAAAACAAACAAAAACAGGATAATGATCCACCATGCACCGTCACCGCCCCAGCCAAAGCCGTTTCCGCTGCCGGAGGTGTTGGCGGGAGCCACAGGCATGGTCATTGTCGGCATACCGTCAGATAGAGACATGATATCTCTCCTTTCAAATTTTTTTATCAATCAAATCGTGGCCACGATTTTGATTACCGCAAAAAGCTCTCAAATTGCTTTGCCATTGCCTGCAGCTGGTTCAGCTGCTGCTGGCTCATTTTGCCGGATTGCAGCAGCTTTTCCACCTCCGCTTTTGGATCGCCCTGAAACGTGGCGCGGAACTGGTTAAATTGCTGCATGAGCCGCTGGAATTGGCCCATCGGCCCCGGCATCTGACCGCCGCCCATGGCTTTAAAAAACGGATTAGCCATCAGCGTCAGCCTCCTTTACTTTCTTCGCGGGCTTTTCTTTGCCCCGAATTTCGCCCACAATTGCCGCCAGACGGTCAAACTCCTCCCGCGTGACAAAATTCACGGCCTTAGCCTGCGGTGCGGCAGGCGGCGTCTGAGAGCGCTCTACGAGGTCATAAATTTTAAGGGACGGTTTGCCGCTGGCGTCCGCCTGCTTGAGATACACGGTGGGAGCTGTGCTGTCCCACAGCGCCACGGCGGCGTTGGGCGCGATCATCCAGTTGCGGGCCTCCTGCTCCCCACTGACCCATTGCACACCGCTCTGCGCCACCGGATTTTGCGGGGCCTGCGGCATCTGGGGCGTCATGGGCTGCATCTGCTGCTGACGCATCTGCATGAGGTTATCCGGCATAGGCGGCGCGTAATAGGGGTTTTGCCAGCCGTAAGGTGTGTATGCCATGTTAATCATCCTCCTTGACCCAGTAATATAAGATTGTCTCGTTGCTGCTGTCCCAGCTATCCCAGATTACCCCGTCCTGTACGCAGACTACATGGCCGGACAGCGCCAAAATATACGTCCCTACCGGGTGATCGTTTGCAAACTGCCCCACAGTATAGCAATCCGAGCACGTATCCGGCATGAGGTACCGCCGGTATCCGATGCTGTGGAGATACCGCCCCCAGCAGGCATTGGCGGAAGGCATATCACCGTCAAGATACCCTTGGATGCACAATCGCAGATACGTCTCGCCCCAGTCCTTGCCGGTGGCCTTGGAGATAGCCCGCACGGTGCAGTCCCCCACATTTTTCCCGCAGGGATTTTGATTAAAGTACTCAAACATGGAATAACTCCGCAAAATACACGTAGGTCCGCAGCTCCTCCGGGTCCGGGAACAGCCTTAAAATATCCATTGCCATCTGCTCCGTGTAGCCGATGGCAAGCAGTCGGTCGTACATCGCGCACCTCCTTGTCTTGCTCTTATGGTAGCAAAAATCCGGGCAGCCAAACTGCCCGGAAACTGCCTGTATTCTGCCCTCAAACTGCCCTCAAACTGCCCTCAAAATATTTTGACTTTTTTGCTTTTTCCTCTTGACTTTACGCTAATATTAGCGTATAATAAAAGCATAAAGAGAGGGGAAACCCAAGGAGGAAAGAAAAATGAAGTACAACAAGAGTGAGATCATGAAAGCCGCATGGGCCCTTTACAGAACGGCTCAGAAGTGGGTCAACAAGCTCAGCTTCGGCGAGTGCCTCCGCCGCGCATGGGAAAACGCCAAGCGCACCCTTGAAGCCACTAAGAAGCTCATGTCCAACGATTGCATGAAGGTCATCAACGGCATCCGCCTCGGTCTTCGTCGCACCGTCGTAGCCGACTATGCGATGGGCTGGATCGTGACTGGCAAAACCTACGCCGCCCGCAAGGAGCTCAAGGCCGCAGGCTTCCACTGGGACCCCGAATCTTCCAACTGGTTTACCACCGATCGTAAAGTCGCTGAGTATTTTTGCTGATGAGAGAGGAGATCAAGCATGACAACCTATTACGTTACCGCAGATCTTGACCGCGCGCCGACGGAGCAAGAGACAAAGGAGATCGGCGTACCGCACGCAAAAATTTTTCTTGGCCGCGTCAAGGCAATTATCTGCGCCGACAGTATCAAGGACGCCTGCGCGCGAGGGAGTGAGTGCATTTCCGGCTGTATCAAAGAGGGCAGGACGATCAGCAATGTCGGCTGCATGCCGGTTGCCGCGGCAAAGGAAATGGGAGACGACGAGATTTACAAGGGCTACCCCACAACGACGTGGCTGCTGTATTACCGGCTTAAAGCCGGCCTGACGCAGGCACAGCTTGCGAAAGCGTCCGGCGTCAACATCCGCCAGATCCAGCGGGTGGAGCTGGGCGAGGCGGAGGCCGGAAACCTGTCCGCTAAAAATATTATTGCCCTGGCGGACGCCTTGGGCGTGGACGTGAGGGCGTTGGTATAATGCGGCTCAAAAAATGTGCTAAATGCGGCAAGCTATTTAACACCGCCAAAAACGAGCAGACGCTGTGTGACGAGTGCGTTGCTACGGCCAAGTCCACCACTATCCGAACCCGGACCTGCCGCGAGTGCGGCACGACCTTTGACGGTGGCCCTCGAGCGTGGTACTGCCCGGAATGCAGGAAGATTCGGGAGAAAGAGTCGGCCAAGCGCTACAGGGACAACGGCCCCACGCGCCCGCTCGGAAGCATTGACCACTGCATTGTCTGCGGTAAGGAGTACGTGGTCAAGTCTGGCCTCCAACATTACTGCCCGGATTGCGCGGGGGAGGCGGTCCGGCAGCTGGACCGTGAGGCGTCAAAAAAATGGAACGCTGAGAATAATTTTTATCAGCAGCGGTCACAGAAGCCCCGGAGCGGCCAGAAGATCTGCGTGATCTGCGGCAAGCCTGTGCCGCCGGGAACACCGCGCGTAACATGCTCCGAAGAGTGTGACAAGCTCCGGATAAAATATAATCAGGGCAAGGCGGAGATCAAGCGGGGCACTTGCAAATCTCCTACCACGGTTGAGCGGCTGGGCAAGGAGTTTCCTCTGGCTCCGGTGGAGCTGACGCCGGAAATCATCAAGGAGTTAGAGGCTGACCTGCTGTCTGTTATTAAGCGCTGCCCGGATTGCGGGCAGCTATTTGTCAAAAAAAGCAAAAATGCTCGGTTTTGCCGGGCTTGCGCCCTACGGCGTAGCCTGGAGAGCACCCAAAAGTCGAGTAATGAGCATTACTATGCAGACGTGGAGGCGAGCCGGGCCAAGCGCCGGGAGGATTACGCAAAAAACAGAGAGGCCGTCCGAGCCTACCAGGCAGCATATTACGCCGCCCACAAGGACGAGATAAAGCAGCGCCGCCAGCAAAACCAGCAAAAAAAGGCCGGAGACAAGGAGGCTCTCAAAGCCTATCAGGCCAAGTATTACGCCCAAAACAAGGAGCGCATCAAGGCCCAGCGCAAGGCCAAAAAGGAGCGGGACATCGCTGAAAAAAAATAAATTTTTTTGCTTTTCTCTCTTGACTTTACGCTAATATTAGCGTATAATGAAAGCATAAAGAGAGGGGCACAGCCCGGGAGGTAAAAATCATGACGTACATTAGCAGCCAGCATTACATTGACCCGGAAATCGTTGAGGCCAAAAAAGCGGAGCTTGTAGACGTGTCTGAGGTTGTTATCCCTTGCACTTACGTTGGCGTTATTGATGGCGTGGAATACGCAATGCAAAACGATAAGCATCATACTCTGGCAGCCGCCAAAGAGCTTGGCATCCCTGTTGTCTTTGACATCTCCGATGACGCCGAAGGCCTCGCTGGCGAGGAGCTCCTCGAAGCCCGTTATAATGACGGAGACTATTACAATGTTGAGACCAGCAATCCCATTGATGAGCAATTTGACCTGATCTGGTAAGCCAAATAAGCAAGAGGGGCGTGTCAACCGCCCGCATGGGTAATCTCGGAATAAAGCACGCCCCTCTTGCTATCCTTTGATATCGTCCGCCAGCTTGGCGTAGGCACGCCGCCTGATTTTTGCGAGCCCGTCCACGCTGACATGGAGCCGCTGTGCGGTCTGCAGGCAGCTCTGGCCGTGGACGTCCACCGCCAGCACCGCCGCCTCCTCGTCTGCGGGCAGACCTACCCGCCGCACAGCCTCCTCGGCCCGCCGGGGCGCCATAGATGACAACAGCGCCCGGATGTCTCGATGTGCTCGGTCCATACTGCCCCGGACTTGCAGAGCGCGGCGTACCGCGTGGATGTTGTCATCCTCCGGCCTCCTCTCTTAGCTTAGCCCGTCCAGTCGGCGCGGGCCTCCCGGACGTCGATGTGGGTAAAACTCTTGTAGACGCCCACCCCGCCCCAATCGGGCATAAGCGTCCTTGCAAACGCCGCCACGGCCTCCGGCGTCTGCCCCTTGACCACAATATCTGCCGCCATGCCATAGCAGTGCTGGCTGTGAGACGCGCCGCCCACCTTGGCGTTGTACTCCGGCGTCCGGTAGCCGCTGTTAATGGTCACAGCCACCCCAAAGTGGGCGCGGATGGACTCAAGCACCATGACAAGACGCGGCGCGATCAGCACAGCGTCCGCCCCGCTGCGGCACGCAAACTCCCGCACCTTAAAATGGGTGGAAAGCTGCTTGCCCCCGGAGGCGGCTTTGCTGTAGGCGTTGATCTCAACCATGGCCGCCCTCCAGCTTGTACAGTGCCCGCACCAGAGCCTCCCGCGTCACAGTCTCTCCGGCGTTGGCGTCTGTCAGCAGGCCCTTTGCCTTGCCCCACGCAATGGCCGGGTCCTCCGCCTTGGCCGGGGTCTCCTCCCAAAAGAGCACCAGTGTCGGCACCTTGCGAGTGCTTGTCACCTTGCCCCCCGGAAAAATGCCCTGTGTAGAGCCGCCGCCGTCCAGCATGAGTGCGTCCTCCACACCAAGCCCCAAGAGCTTATTTTGCAGCGTCTCCCGCGTCATAGCGGTCTTGTCGCACCACAGCACCACCTTGCCATTGGCCAGCCAGCCCACCGCTGTCCGGGCAGCGGACCGGGCCACGTCCGGCGTCAGATCCCGGTACAGCTTGGCCCCGCCCTTGAGGATCGGCACGCCGGAGAGAAAGCTCCCGCCCCGGTCCGTCAGCATACGGGGCTTGTTATCGTTGCCGATGGAGAGGCCCCAATCCCGGTATGCGTCCCGGCTGATGATCTGACCGTCAATGACCGTCCACCCCACCGGCTGGAATTTGCCGTTAAAGAGATACCCGTTGATGATGTGGCTGCACCCGGTCTCCGCCTTGATCTGTGCCGGGGACTTTTTGGCCGTGTTGTGGTATACCTGCGCTTTGGCGCAGGCAAACGTATCAACCATGGACCCGCACCCGCTTGTAGCAGTAGCCCTTGCTGTCATAGCTCAGCTCAAAGCCGCCTGCCGTGATGGTGGTGTCCGCTCGGGAAGGGTCAGGGTCCATCATGGGAATGGGTGCGCCGTAGTCCGCGCCGCCGTAGGGCTCGGGCCGGGTGGAAATGCGGATGTCCCTACCGTCAGATGCCTTAATGTACTTTTCCATATTTGTGCTCCTTTCAAATTTCGCGGCTTTTCAGCCGTTTTTCCGTTCTTCGTCCCCCGTCTTCGGGGGCTGGTTTCCAAAGGCGGGGGCCGCAGCCCCGGCCCTCGTCCCCCGTCTCCGGGAGAGGGGTTTCCAAAGGGGAGAGGGCCGCAGCCCTCGTCCCTTTGTGCCAAGAGGGGGTATGGGGGACGGTGGCGTCCCCCATGTTTCTGGTGGGGGTCTAAGGGGGAGGCATCTTTGCGCCAAAGATACCTGCCCCTTGCCCGTGGCAGGGGCCTGCCCCCCTGCGGGAGCAGTCAGGACTTATCCTCATTTACCCTCTGCGTCCCAAAATAAAACGCAATGACCGTGGTAAAGATGGTCAAAAACTCCGTCCCGCTGACCGTACCCCGCAGCGCCAGCACCGCAAATACAGCGGTCAGCGTCAGGGTCACGAGACTCTTGACAGACAGCAGGTTTGCCGCCCGTTTCCTCAGCAATTCCAGCATATGTGCGCTCCTTTCCGGTGGTTACGCCACCTCATGTGCTTTTTTGTTTAAGTGCTTTTCCAGCCGGTTGATACCGTCCTTAACCGGACCGTCACAGCCTTGCTCCTCCAATCCTCGCAGAGCCGCCAGCAGGCAGTAGCATTGCAGGGTGTTTTCCTTTGCCATGCCCTCTAACGTCTTGTCTACCCGCTGATTGTGCTCCAACACGGCGGCGATTTTTTGCCGGGTGTCCTCTTTTTTTGCCAGCTCCGCCGCTTGCACGGCTGCCCGCTGCTCTACCCGCCGCTTGATACCCCACACCACCAGCCCCACGAGGCCGCTCCCGCCTAATGCGGCGGATAAAAATACAGACCATGCATTTTCCATGCGTCACGCTCCTTAATTTGCAGCTTAAGGATTAAAAATCCGACTTACTCTCGTGCAGTTGCCCCGCCGCTGAGAATCTCCCCCGCCTCCCCATCGGTCAGAACGCCTTTTTTCACGGCGTTCAGCACCATGTCCCGGCTCCAAAGCCCCTGCGCGTACCATCTTGCGATTTTCTCTTTCATCTCAGCCCTCCATCAGCGTGTCGGTCATCATGGCCGTGTAGGTCACCTGCGCTTCCAGCCGGTCAAGCTGGGTCACGGGGATGGGCGGCTCGTACTTATCTCCAATACACGCCCCCTCGTAGCTCTCTACAGCTCCAAACGTTTCCGCCGTGGCGGCGTCCTCGCACACGATGATATTGACGATGATGCCCTCACTGTTGACAATGCAGTAATCCATAATCACACCCCCTTAAAAATGGAAGCGGAGATACATTTGGCCAGAGCCGCCAGCGCCGCCGTTGCCATTACTACCACCAGCGCCGCCGCCACCTCCACCCGGGCCAATGCCGGAAGTCCCGGAATACGTTCCTTCTTGTGTCCCTCCTTTTCCCCCATACGGTAAGCCGCCACTTTTGGCTGTTGCATCAGTAGCATTATTGCCGGAAAATCCTCCCCCACCGCCTCCACCACCGGCGCGTCCAAGGTTGGAATCGTTAAAAATATAACCAGAACCGGAACCACCCGGTTGTGCAACATCACTATATCTTCCGCCATTGCCACCGCTTCCATTTCCGCTTCCGCCCGCTGTTGGGCCTGATGAGCCGCCTGCACCACCCTTACCGCCATTTGCGGTAAGGGCTGATACCCCATCAATTTGCAACGATGTATCTCCACCGTTCCCGCCAGCTGAAACATTACCATCCGCATAATTTGACCCCCAGCCCCTGCCGCCAATTGTAATTTTGAGCAATTTATCAGCACACTCTACACCAATCTTTGTCGAGACATATCCACCACCACCACCAGCACCGGCACCATCATATCTTGAGTTTTGGTTGTATCCGCCGCCACCTCCGCCACCTCCGACAGCGGTGACGTCCATGGTCTTTGCCATGGGAGAAACTTTTGTGGTCTTGCTGCTTGTTACGGTAATCATATCCGTGATAGAGGTCAGCGTCAGCGTCACATCGGTAATCGTCCCCGTGGCGGTGACGCTCTGGCTGGCCGGGGCCGCTTGGTCGATATAGGGGCTGGTGCAGCTAATCGTCACAGTCTTGCTGGTGGATTTACCCAAAACAATACCGTCTGCCCCGGATACCAGCGTGGAGCCGGTCAGGGCCGTAATGCCGCTGACCGTTGCCCCCTCCACAGGCGTCCCGTCCGCAAGCTGGATTTTGACCCGGTAGCCATAGGTGCCAATGCCGATAGTCAGCGCTAAAAAAGCATCATCTGGGACCGCAGTATTGGGCAAGCCTAAAATAGAGGCAGTCACATCTTTGAGCAATGTGGCCTTATTGATCGGCGTCCCCTCCTGCGTGGGCTGGTCGGCCCGGGCCATATCAAAGGTGTTTTCCTGTCCGGCCACCGGGGTCAGCGTTACCCGCCCCGGGTAAAGTGGTACTCTGTCTTGCATATTGTCTCCTTTCAGGTCTCTCCGGCGTACAGATCGCCGGAGAAAAACCACGCCTGCTCCATGTTGGTGATAAGGGTGTCGAGGTCCTGCAAAATACGCTCAATGTTGTTGGCCTTGACGTAATTTAGCGCCCGCATGGTCTCTGGCGTCTCCGGCGTGGCCGCCATCACTGTAAGCTGCCGCCGCAGCTCCGCGATATTCCGCCGGTACGTTTCCAGTTGCTTCCGCGTTGGCACATTGTCCTCCGTCCAGTCCGTCTTGGGGTTGACCGTTACGGCGTAGCCATAGCCGGTAAACCGCTCCGCCAGATACCGCACCGCCTCGCCAACCCGGTTGAGATCAGAAACGTTGTAAAACGTTCCCGGCCCTCGGTCAGTAATGAGTGTGGAAAAATCAAACGCCATACGCCCTCCCGTGTCCGAATCGGACCGCTCACTTGTCATAGTAGATCACCACGCAGCCCAATGCGCCGGGTGTCCCGGCTTGTCCTGGCCCTGGCTCTTGGTAGACCTTCCAATAGCTGTGTGATGCGCCCGTTTCGTCCTTCCACTTGATTTTTTCGCGTTCGCCTTTCACGCCGCCAAGTCCTTTTGCCCCGCCGTCTCCGGTTCCCGGCCTTGGATATTTCACGCCCGTACGGGCAAAGCTATCGCCGCTGGCTACATCCGTATAGCCGTTCTCGTACTGTTTCCCGTTGGCGGAGCTGTACGCGCCAAAAACAGTATGTTCGCCAAGGCTCACCTCAAATGCCTGATGATCGTTAATATTGATGGTCCCCGTCCAAACCAGACCGCCTAAACCGTCTGTACCGTCATTGCCTGCGTATTCCCACGTGCCGTCAGTTCCTCCCGTGCCGTTGCCGCCCTTGCCCACAAGAATGACCCGCAGAGACTTCTTGCCCGCCGGGGCCTTCCATGTGCCGGGGGTGGTGATGACCTCGCGCCCCTGATACAAAAAGCTGCCGTCCGCCTGTAATAGCTGGCTCTGGCACCCCTGCATGACGCCGCCGGAAAACTGGAACGTCTGCATGACCCGCCGCGCCGTAGTGGCTTGGCTCTCGTCCAGCCACACGGTGTCCACGTCCCCGATCTCGCTGGAGGGGTCTCCCCGGCCCGTCAGGTCCAGCACGTTGCCGCCGTAGGTTGCCAAAATATTTTTGGCCGCCGCCAGTGCCTGGGCCTGCGTATGGATAAACGGGTTGTCCACGCTCACCGTCTTGCTGGAGGACGTGGAGTTGCCGGATACCACATACTGCGTCTTGCTGCCGTCGTTCAAGGTAAAAATGATGGCAGCGATGTTGCTGTTGGCCTTCATCACCGGATAAGCCGCCAAATTGTCCAAAGTCAGCTTGTTCCCTTCGCTCCACAGCGGCTCCGCCGTCAAATACCCGGTGGAGGCGTCCGCGCGAGGCCATGTGCCGGTTGCCATGCACACCCAGCGCACCAGATCCCCGCACTTTTTCCCCCGAATGTCTTCCGCTGTCCGCGCCGTCACCGGCAGCGCCGTGAAATTGGGGTCCGCGTGCCAGCAGTCCTTAAAATTCACGCCCAGCTGCCCCGTCAGGGCCGACAGCCACCCGCCAAGCGTGGTGGGCAGGGTAGATGGGGGAATAAATTCCCGATCCGCCAAAAGGCCGATAATGTCCACCAGATACCACTGCATGGTGATGCCGTTGTCGCCGGTCTTCCATCCGTCGCCGTACTGGTAGTACGTCCCCAGCTTGCACCGCTCCACGGCGCCGTTGGCGTTCCGAACGCCGATAAAAATTTCAATGCCCTGCCGGTCTTCGATGGACTGGAACAGTCCGTTTTTCTTTCGCGGCTCAAGCCGCCGATTGGCGTTGTCCATTTTGATGGTGCACGTGCCGTATGGCAGCGCCGTACAGCCCACGTTGCCCTGCTGCTTTACGGAAAATTCCGCCAGCATGTTGCCGTCCCATTGCTCATAGATACCCGGCAGGATCTCCACCAGCCGCATCCGCCGCCCGGGCCGCGACCATTTCGTGCACGTCACCCGAATGGCGTCCGGGTTGTAGACGGAAAACCCGTCCACCGCCACAGACTTCGCCTTGTTCCCGGTGAATTTTTTGGCGAAATACGCCGTGCCGCCTTGCAGCACCTCCACGGTAAAATCCACCGGGTACCCGTCCAGCGGGTCTGCGGAGAAAAACACGCTGGCCGCCTGAAGAATATCCACGCCGGAAAAATTGAGCTGCGTCCACACCGCCGGAGAAAACGTGCCGTCCTCCCCGGAAAGCGCCTCCGTGGCCGTGCCCATGTGTGCCGTCACCTTGAAATCGTCCGGGAACACATCAAAGGAGCCGTCCAGCGCCCACCGGTCCCGCTCTAACGTGGCGTACCGGGCAGGCGAATCAAAGTTGTGGTCGTGCAGATTCTCTTTTTTGCTCCACGGTGCCAGAGTTGAGCCGGACACCGCGCCGAATACCGTATCCGGGTCGGAGATGTCCACCACCGCTAAGATCTCGATGCGCCGGGGACTGCCCACGATGGCCGACCGAAACGTCTCAGACGTCTTAATCATGTGGCGCCTCCTCCCGGAGCGTAAAGCCAACGTTGTGCCACAGGCCCTTACCGTCCTTGTCAAAGGCAAAGGTTGGCTGTGTCACGCTCTCCGCGATAAACGTCCCCGTCCGCATCTCGTCTGCATCATCCGGGAGATACACCACCGTAAACGGCTTGCCGCTCCGCAGCACCGCCGCCAGCTGCCGCCACAGGTCGTTGCCCATGTAATCGTAGCTCCATACGATCATCTGCACGTGTCCCCGCTGCTCGATCACCGTCCGGCCGGAGATCATCTCCACCGTCACGTTAAGCTCGCCGGGATAGCATTGGTACTTGTCCCCGCTGGTCTGCGGCAGATACACGCCGCCTACGATAAGTTGTGTCATGCCGTTGCCACCTCCGGGTTGTTTTTGGACGCTGTGCGGATGTCCGGCAGAAGCCAGCTTGCGATCTGTGCGCCGTTTTGCAGCACCAGATTGATCGTGTAGCTGCCTCCGTTGCCGGCGTTGGCCGCCGCAAGGCCGTTGACCATCCCGGCCGCCGCGTTGTACACGGTATCCACCGTCGGCGTGGGGATGGCATTCTGGATGCCCGCTGTGACGCTCTGCATCTGCTTTTCAAAGCCCTGACCAAGGCCAAGCGCCATATTCTGGCCGATACCCGCAAATACCCGGGAGGGCGAGTGGATGCCAAGCATCCCCTTGACGCTGTCCACGATGCCGCCGACAAAACCGGAGACCTTGTCTCCGATCCAGCTGGCCATAGCCTTGATGCCTTCCCACAGCCCCATGACGATGTTTTTGCCGATTTCAACCATCTGTTTAGGGACCGATTTGAAAAAGCTGACCACAGCGTTTCCAATTTCCACGACCTTGTCAAAAAACTTGTCAACAGCGTTTTCAAAAGCTGTGCAAGCGTTAAGCACCGCCGTTTTCACCGCTGCCCATGCCGCATTGACCTTTTCCCGGAATTCGTCATTCGTTTTGTAAAACGCAATAAGGCCGGTGACAAGTGCTGCAATCGCCGTAACAACAATCCCGATTGGATTCGCCGACATAACCAGATTCAGCGCGGCCTGCGCAACGGTAGCGCCTTCATTCGCCGCCTGAAATGCCTTGATTGCATTGACCGCACCGTTGATTAAGGATGCCACATTCCAAGTCACAAAGGCCGCGCCGATTCCCGCAATAATAGAGAGAATCAAGTCACCGTTGTTTAAAATGGTGTCCACAAAGTTGTTGACGTCCGCCGTAAAAGCGTCCCAGTCCACGCCGTCGATCCAGCCTTGCAGCGCCGTTGTGATGTTCTGGATAATGGGGACAAGGTTTTCAAGCACCGGCGCTCCCACATTTGCCTGAAACTGTCTCCATGTCTCCGACAGGTTGCCCATCACGTTTTCCCAGCCGTCAGCCTCACGGGCCGCCTGCCCCATAGCGCCGGAAAGCTTCTGAGCATCCAGCACCATTTGGAGCAGTGTTTCCTGCTTCTGGATCTCCGACAAATTATTAAACGCGTCACCGAACAGTTTCATAGCCGCCGCATTTCGGGTGGCCTCCGTGGCAGACAGGCCCAGCGCTGCATCGTTGGCATAGTTGCCCTTTAAAAACGATTGGAGGGATTCCGTTGCCTGCTCCACGCTGGTATCGTAGTATGCCGCGCTGTCCGCTGCCGCCTGGAGAGCACGCTCCATCAGGGACATGCTCTGCTCAACGTCGCCGCCGGACGATCTGGCAAACGCATAGATCTTGCTGCCTATGGTGTTGAGCCGCGTTTGCAGGATGCCGGAGCTGTCAGCAACTCGGCCAATGGCCGCTGTTGCTGTTCCGGCAAAGTCCCCGAAGGTCTGCTCAAATGCTGCCGTTTCCGCCTTGACTGTGGCCGCAGAGTCGATAAACTCACCGGCCATATTTTTGATGGCGTCGGTAATCGTCTTGACGCCTTCGACAATTGCGGTGCTCAGCAGATTGGCCTTCAGCACCTCGCCGAATGTGCTGACCTTTTCCCCGCTTTTCCCGCTTTCGTCTCCAAGGTTCTTGATAGCGGCTTTTGTCTTGTTCATGTCCGCCGTGGCATTGTTCAGCGCCTGCTGCCACCGCTGCACCTCGTTGCTGTTCTCCGCGTAATTGGATTTAGCATAATCCAGCGCCTTTTGAATCTCCGTGATGCGCTGCTGCTGGACCTCTAACTGTCGGCTCAGTATGTCGGACTGCGATGCTAATTTTTTCTGGCTGTTGTTATCAACGTCAAAGGCAGAGGTCACTGCCTTCATTTCCGTTCCAAGGGTCTTAAGCTGCTGTCCCATGGAGTTCAGCGCGTCTCTAAATTCTTTTTCCCCGTCTATGCCGATTTTGGGGCCAATATCAGCCGCCATAGTCTCACCTCACATCCGGTATGATCTCATCATCGGTCAGGACTTGGCGGAGCTTGCAGCCCTCCCGCTTGATCTGCTCAATGGCAATGTAGTCCAGCAGCTCCCCAAATGGGATGGTCAGTGCCTCGCTGTACGTAAGGCCCACCGCCATCCCGTACCACAAAAACCACTCCGGCGCTAAGGGGCTGCCGGAGTGGTTTCCGCGTTTTTTCCGGGGTCCGCCTCCACGTGCCGGCTCATGCCGTTGGTCACGGTCTCCGCGATCTTTTCCCGCAGCGCCGCAAAATCGCCGATGTCCAGTACGTCCAGCAGCTCGTCTGCTGTCAGGGGCGGCGCGGTCTCAATGTCATTGACTTTGGCGTATCGTGCCCCACCGTCCATCATGGCAGACAGCAGCCAAACCGCTTCGTCCAGCGCCTTGACCGGGTCTTCGGCGGTCAGCGCCTCGTCAATGTGCTCCATGCCGCCGTAGCGCTCCGTCACCGCCCGGACTACCCGGGCGGAGAAGCACAGCAGGTGCTCCCGGCCGCAGATGTCAATAGTCGCTGTCCTCATGCTGCCTCCGTAATGCCAAGCCGGGCCTTGATGTAAGCCTCTGCCTGTGTCTCCGTGGTAAACGTGGCCTCTTTTTTCCATGCGTGGTTTTCGCTGTCGTCCCGCATAATGGCGGCGCTCAGTTCCGGCGTCTGCCACTCGATGCTCTCGCCCTGCGTGGTGGCTGCGTCCGCCGGGACGGAAAACATGACCTTGGTCAAGATCATCCCCCGCCACATATCCACGCCATTGACCCGCTTTTTGATGATAAAGCCCACACCAAGGTACGGCGTTACCTGCCTATCGTCGTAGATCATCTCTTTGACGCTGGTGTCCGTCACGCCCTCGATGCCGGTAATGGCCTCCTCTTTGAGTCCAAGGATAGCAGCGCTCACTGTCTGGCTCAGGTCCGTGGTGGAGAGGGTCAGCGTTCCGCTGGCAAAGCGGCGGTCGGTCTCCGCCAGCGCGTTGTCTCCGTAAAGATTGTTGTCCTCCGTGGTCTCGATCTCCACATTGGCCTCCGTTGCTTTGCCCATGACGCCGCCATCCTTGTAGCTCACAGTGCTGCCGGTGGCGGAATAAATCGCGTAATACGGCTTGCTCAGTCCTATTGTTGCCATGTCAGCGCTCCTTTCTCGCAGTCCGATTCGGACACGCGCTCATTTCATAATTTTTTCGATTTCGCCCTCCGCCCGCTTTTTCATGGCGGCAAGGGCCGGCTTTTTGCTTTTGCTCACCGCTCTGGCTACAAAGCGGTTTTTGCTCATCCATGTGGTGCCGCTCTCAATGGCCCGGGCAATCATCTGGTTTGGCTGTCCCTGCGGCCAGCGCTTGGAGCGGATGTTGTTGTACCCGTCAAAGCCGATTTTAACGTTGTAGACGCCCTCGCTGTCCTTTTGCATGGTGGTAATACCAAGGACGCCCAAAAGCGCGGCTTTTTGCGTTTTTTTCGGGCCGCGCACCGGCTGCTCCTGCGTGCCCCACCCCTCGTCTGTGGGCACGGCCTGCAGCTCCGTCCGGATGGCGTCCGCCACGATTTTTGCTCCATCGTGGATGGCGGGGCCAACAACTTTTTCCACAGCCTCTTTTTCAAGGCGGCTGAGCTTCAAAATGTACTCCTCCCCGCCCTTAAAGCTGATAGTCGCCATCAAAGCGCCTCCCACACCCACTCATAGTGATAAAATCCAGTGTCCGCCTCATACTGTACGGAGTTCAGCGCCCACGAAATGCCGTGGGCGTCAAAGCTCTCCCCCAGCGCGTCCGCCCACGGGTCCAGCTCCTGTTTGGTGTAGAGGTCCGTGGTACCGGTCACGGCCCGCTCGCCGTGGCCGTTGTCCCCGGCAAGGTCATTAGACCCGTCCTCCTGCCACACAAAGTAGCGCTCGGACTTGATGCGGGCCGCGTGGCTTACCGCGTCCGTCACCGCCCGGTGGACGGCGATAATGCGCTCATACCATGTCATGGCCCACCTCGTATCTCTGCTCAATTTTAAGGAGCGTCAAGTCCATGCTGGGCGGGTAGCTCTCCGTGTTGGTCTGCACAAGGTCAATGCGGTACTGTTTACCGTCCTCTGTCACCGCAATGTCCTGACTGCTGACGTTTGGCGCCTTGGGTACCCGAAGCACCCGCTCGATTTGGGCTTGATTTTGCCGCCCCTCGTAATAGCGCTGGATGCCAAGCCGCCGCTCCTCGTACCGGAGCTTGATTTTGGCGGCAAGCTGCTGCTTTGGCTGGTAGCCCGGCTCCGCCGCGTCCTCCACAGTGCAGATGGTCACGACCCCATCCTCAAAGCCCTGCGTCACCCGCCCGTCACTGCGGGGTCGGTACGGACTCGTCCACGGCATACGCGCTCACCCGCCTCTCCGTCTGCATCCCCAAAATCAGTGCCTGATAATTGGTCTCAAATACCTCCATGGCGCTGTCTCTGGCGTACCGCACATACTCCATCAAGAGCGTCCGGGGCTTTCCGTCCGCCGTGTAGTCCTGCCGGCTCCCCGCCTTGTCATCCAAGTACACCATGCCGGAGGCGATGAGGCCGGACACCTTGGTATCCGTGTCCTCATCGCTCCATGTGATGCTCAGATAATTTTTGACGTCTGCCAGCAGCCCGTCCGGCAGGCTGCCGCGCTCCGCCATCAGGACTTGGTCACGGTGACGGTGTAGGTCTTTTTGGAGGTACCGTCAGCGGCGGTCACATTGACCTTAACGGTGTTGCTGCCGGTCTGCCACGTGGCGGCGCTGCCGTTGTCGATCTTGGCGTTGTTCACCAGCACCTCGATCTCGGCCCCGGCGTCAGCAGGCACGGCAGTGATGGTGTTGGTTGCGTTGGTGGTCGCGGCCGTGTAGCTCACGGTGCCCGCCGCAAAGGTGGGCGACAGCGCCAGAGACCCGATAGAGAGGGCGCTCAGCGTGGCGTCATCGGAGGCCGTGGTCTCCGTCACCTGCGTCACTTTCCACGTGGTTGGCTTCAGGCCGCTGATGTCCAGCAGCAAAAATGCGTTGTTGTCAAGGGGCATACCGTTGGCATAGCCCTTGATGAGATACACCCGCTCGTCCTCCAAAAAGTGGTAGTGGTCGCTGTACTCAATGCGGCCGTTGGTGGCGGTGCCAGCCAGCGCCAGATACCGGTCCGCAAGACCGATCACCGCCTTGCCCCGGCTCAAAGCAGGGGTCTGGATAATGGTCATGGGATAGGGCATCACGTCATTGCGGTAAGTACCGTCCGGAGCCATCAGCGTGGTAGCGGGCATGACCTTCTGGTAGTAGTCCTGTGGATTGACCAGCAGAATGACGTTCTGCACCCGGCGGGCCTTGCCGTTGGGGTCTGCCGCCAGAATGGAGATCAGATTGCCCACCGTCACGGGGCTCAGGTCGCTGACCTTTACGGCGGCCTTTTCCGGGTAAGCATTGCCGGAGCGGGTCACGTTGTCGCCCACCTGACGGGTCATGCCAATGGGCTTTTTATCGCCGTCACCCGCAACGAGGCCCGCCTCCATGCCGTTGGCAAATGCCTCGTACAAAATCTCCCGCACATAGCGGTCCAGCCACTCCGGGCCAAGGTCCAGCATGGCCTTGCACACCGGCAAAAATGCGCTGAGCTTGAGGAGCTGGGTGTTGATCTTTTTAAAGCCGCTGGTCAGCTCCTTAACAATGTCGTCGCACAGGTCACCCCATGCCGCCTCCTCATAGCCGTTGGTGTTCACCATGATCTCCACGGCGCCGCCGGTGGCCCGGAAATTGATGCGGCTCAGCAGGGGATGGTTGGTCTGCAGATCCTCAAAAACTGAGTCGATCACCGTCTTGGGCATCACGGCGTCCATGCCGGTCACAGCCTGCCGGGGGTCAAGGGCGCGCATGGCTTCGCCCAGCTTCTGGTAATAGGTTTTCTCCTCGGCGGTGAGCTGGTGCACACCCCGGGCGGTCAGGATGCGACTGTCCATCTCTTGCCGCAGGTCGCTCATCTGCTGCTCGTACTCCTGCTTTACGTCAAGGCCCACCCGCTGGAGCATCTCGTCAAAGGCCGCCTGAAATGCCTCGGCGTCGTTGTCCTTTACGGCCTTCTGGATGAGGCCCCGCAGCACCTCGCGGCTCCGGATAGTGTTGTTGTTTGTCATGTTCGTCTCCTTTCAAATTTCAGCCAAACAGGCTCATAATACGGTTTTTCTGCTCCGGCTTTTTCTGGGTTTGGGGAGCAGGCGGCGTTTCCGGGGCGGCGGTCAGCTGCCGCAGCTGGGCGGCAAGGCTTTTTTGCACATGGATACGCTGTTCCAGCGTCAGATTTGCCTTTTGCATAATGTCCGCCGCCTTGCTCATGTCTGCGTCTTTGTCTGCGTACTGGTCGGCCAATCCCAGCTCCATGCACTGCGCAGCGGTCAGCCACGTCTCGGCGTCGCACATCTCTTTGAGTTTCCCGGCGTCCAGCTTTTCCCCGGCTTTTTGGAGGTACGCCGCCATGCCCGCCTCATTGATGGCGTCCAGATCGTCCGCTGATTTCCGCAACTCCGCCGCGTTGCCAAAAATCCCCCAGCTCATATTGTGGATCATCATCATGGTGTTCCGGGGCATAATGACCGTGTCTCCCGCCATGGCGATGACCGATGCAATAGAGCACGCAAATCCGTCCACATACACCGTTTTGTGGGCGCTGTGCCGCTTGAGCTGGTTATAGATGGCTGTACCCTCTGTCACACTGCCGCCTGCGCTGTTGATGTAGATGGCGATTTCCTTGGCGTCCGGGTACTCCGCCAGCGCGTCCCGCAGCGCCTTGGCGCTGGTCTCGCTGCGAATGACCTCGCCCGTCCAAAAATTCTGGCTGTCTCCCTCCACGTCGCCGTAGATGTAGAGCTCCAGCGTTCCGGCGTCCTCCGCCCGCTGCTTCAGCTCCCACATCCTTCTGTCCGGCTGATTACTCATTGCCCGCTCCTTTCTCGCCGCCAAGCTGCTGGGCGGCCTCTTGTATTTTTGCGATGTTAAGGGTCAAAAAGTGCTCGTTGGCCCAGTCCTCGCCGATGGCCGCCTGATTGGTGGCCCGCAGCACATCGTTGACCGAGAAGGCGCCGCTGCCCACCAGCTTTTCCACATTGGCCGCATTGGCAAAAATGTCAAAGTGGAGGATGGCGGAGGAGTCCACCCGGACAAAATTTCCCTGCTTCCACCCGTCATAGCCGTAGCGCTTGCGTGTGATTTCCTCTTGCAGCTGGTCGCAGATGGGGTCGATGCACTGGGTCAAAAAGCGGCTGTTGGCGTCCGCGGTCCCCTGCACGGTGCCGTTGACCAGCACCGCCGGGATGAGAAAGCCCCTTGCCGTAAAATCAAAAATGTCCTCAATGAGATTGCGAATGTCCCGGCTGTCTCCGCTTTTGCTGCTGCCGGAGCTGCCGCCATCGGAGCGCTCGTAGCTGTACCCGTCAAATTCCGGCAGCACCGCCGCGTCGCTGTCAAAAAAGGGCTTGATCTGCTCGGCGATCATCTTTGCAAATTTCGCCTCAAAGTCCTGCGTACCCGCCGCGATCTGGTTGACATGGACTTTCCAATGCTGCCCCCGGTCCCATTGGTAGGCGCGCATGGCTGCTCTTGCCAGTCGGTAATAGGAGGCATACAGCCCGTCGATCACCGGCCGCATGGCGTTGTGGTGGAGCTTCAGGTGTAAAATTTCGCTTTCCCGGAACGTCTTATCGTAGGCGGTGTCCCCCACCGTTACTCCGGTATACTCGTTCATCCGCACGGCCCAGTGGGTGTTTTGCTGCCAGCTGTCCGCCACAAGCACGGCGTCCGTCCCGGTGTCCCGCCGCCTGCTCGATACGATCAGCGCCTCATTGTCCGTGTAAAGCTTGCCAACAGCCTTGTGCCAGAACATCGTGCTGTTTTCGTTTAGGTTCGGCTCGTAGTTCCACATGTAATACTCGCGGTCCTGCGTTTCTTCGCCGCCCCGGAATACCCGCACTTCGCACCGTCCGATGGCGTTGGCCACCATATTGGCGCAGGTCCAAAAGCATAGCTGCCGTATCTGCAGGTCCGCCGCCGCGTCAAAAAGCTCTTGGCACGTGACCTCTGCCGTGGCGGTTCGTCCGCCCTTTCCCGCCAGCCATTCAAAAAATCTCAATCCCATAGTCAGCCTTTCTCCGGTCCGATTCGGACCGTCATAGTCTGATGGCCCCCATCATCGGCGCCGCCAGCGGCGTGCCGGTGCCCAGCAGCGGCTCAATGGTCATGCTGGCCGCCAGCGCCATAAAGGGGTCTGTCTTTCGGCTTTTTGCCTCAATCTTTGCGTAGATGAAATTGCCGGTGTCCACGCCCAGCTTTCGCGAGCTCCGCACCCGCTTGGTGTTGTTGACCGCCCACCTGAGGCACGGGTTGTTGCCCCAGCAAAATAGCTCCCGGTCAAAGCACTCCTGTATGACCGGCTCCACCTGCATAATGTCCGAGGGCCGCACCAGCTTTACCCGGCTTTTATCCGCCGCATCAAAGCCGATAGCCCGCATACTTTCTGCAACCAGCGTCCAGCGGTAGTGGTCCATTGCCAGCGCCTTGATGTTGTACTTTTGGGCGGCGCTCTGGATATAGGCCGCGATCAGGTCGGGGCTGATGCTCACATCGTCCACCACTGTCAGGTGTCCCTCCTCTGCCCATGTTTGCCATGGAGCCTTGACCCTCGGCAGCGTCTTGGATTGGCGGCACACCCATGCGTGGTTGATATCATACCGGTCGGCCCCCCGCCGGAAATGGAGGTTGACGCCCGCCCAATCGCTCAGCTCTGCGTAGTCCAGCCCCACCGTGCAGGTCCATCCCTGCATATCCGGCAGCGGCCGGTTTGTTTTCAATATTTTTTCGTAATCCGTCACGCTGATCTCCTGATAGCCCGCCCGGAGGCCCATGCGCTTTGTCAAAAAATCGCCGTTTTGCTCCGGGTGCTCTACCCAGTCCCGGTACTCGTCCGCAGTCTCCTGCTTTAAGTCCGGCAGAAAATAGAGAGACGGGTTGGCCATGTACCAGTTGTCCGGGTCATGCACCTGCTCCCTTGTTTCAAGGCAGCAGATAAACGGCAAAAATCCGTTATCCGGCTCGTTCTCAAAGAGGATGCGCCGCCCCCGGGCCAGATAATCGTCCAGCGGCCCGTCATTGACCTCACCGTTAGATGTAAAGATACCCACCCTGGGCTGGGCCACCTTGCCCTGCCCGGTGACAAAAACCTTGATATTGGCATAATTCTCAAATTGGTGGACCTCGTTAAAAATGACCTTGCCGGAGCGCATACCGTCCCGCCCCTTGGGGTTATTGGTTCGGCCTTTAATAACGCCCTTGTTGGCCCGCCCTTGCGCCAATTCCTTTGTGTGGTAGTAATACCGCTTCAGCTTTCCCTCGTGGGCGGGGCTTTCCAGCGCCGCCACCAAGTCAAGCACCGGTGTCATGGCCTGCTCCTCGTTGTTGGCGCAGATGTCCACGTTGTAGTGCCCCACCGGGTTATAGGGGGACACGGAGCACATGGAGTCAAACGCGATATACCCGTCTTTGCCCGCGCCCCGCCCCACCATGCAGAAAAGCGTTTTCCACCGGGGCCGCCCTTCTGCCGTGTAGGTGCAATTCCAGAGCGCGGTCAAAAATTCCTGCCATGGGAAAAGCCGTTTGTAGGGGAAATACCTTGCAAGGCCCAGATAGTGCCGCAGCTGCTCGGTGTCCACCCGGAGGTCCTCCGCCGCAAAACACTGCCGGATATGCGCCGCCAGCGCGTGCTGTTCCCGGCAGGCCCGTGGCGCGTCCGCCTCCACGGCCTCAAGGTAATTCAGCACCTCTCCGGGCAGCTCACAGCTCATCGTCCACGCCTCCCGGCACATCGGAGGATTTGGCCGCCGCGTCTTTAAAGCCAAGAGCGGTCCATATTGCCAGCATTTGCCGGGCCACCTGCACTTCCAGCGATACGCTGCGGTTTTCCGCAATGCGGCCCCGGTCATCGATTACGGTCAATCCACGCTCGGCAACGTCTGCCTGCAGTTCCTGCCGCCGCACCCAGAAATCCAGATACTCGTCCACTTTGTCGGTGTAGGCTTTTTCCAGCAGTCCCCGCGCCTCCAAGTTTTCCAGCATGGAGCTTTTCAGTTCTGCGTACTTTTTGGTTTTTCGCCACTCCGTTTTCTTCGGCATGGTTGTCCTCCTTTCCGTCCGGTGCACACGGCGGCTCTCGCAGCTGCCCCGCCTCAAGAGCCGCCGCAGGAGGATCAAGCCCGCCGCGGCGCAAGCGCCGCCGTGCACACCGGCTTATTATCCGTGGTCCGATTCGGACCTCCACGTTGTGGGCATCGCCATTTTGCGTGTCCGGCTCTCCCCGAGCCAAACATGGTACGCAAGTATGGCAATGATCTCCGGGGCATCACCCGGCCCCCGACACGCGGGGGCTCGGGCGGTGAGGAAAGGAAAATGGAGCCGGCCCGGAGGCCGGGTGATGCCCCGGATTTTTCGCGTTTGCCTTTTTGCGGTTTTGACACGTATCAGCGTTTTCTGTCACTCTGTGCTGTCGGCTTGGTCAAAATCCTTGCCGCGCACGCGCCGCCCGCGCATTGCGGCAGCGCGCACGCCCAACTTTCGCCCTTTTGTCTTG
>ERZ772819.588-NODE-588-length-30775-cov-9.504980_pt1 | contig 30775 bp, 25 predicted proteins | sample MGYA00580860_ERZ772819 | MGnify/ENA primary metagenome ERZ772819 (study PRJEB29015, sample SAMEA2737683) | human gut metagenome | biome: human gut; feature: human-associated habitat; material: faeces | place: China | collected 2012 ...
AACCCTTTATTGAACATCATGGTTTGCTGCAGGGACTTCTGGAGTCATGTATCCGCAAGGAGGATTCAAAACTATATAACAAATTATCTGATAAAGTCATTGCCTTTAGCAGGGGATGGATGTCAATCCACAATCCTATGTCAGGAAATTCAGTGACGGATGCATTATCCACAGTGGAATTCTCGATTGCAATGCTGGCAAGCCGAGATTGGAATAATCAGGAAATTGCAGATTATCTGGGATTTTCACCCAATACGATTAAAACTTATCTGAGCAGAATTTATGAAAAAATGAATATAAATAAGAGGGATGAGCTGAAAAATTATATGCTGAAATAGGAAAATATACATTTTCGTATCGAAACGGAGATTACATGGAAGAAGTCAAAATGATAAAATCTTTATATACAGAAATCACTAACCAAACTCAGATTTATTTTTAAGGGAGGGAACTATATGAAGAGAAGAATTTTGACCACCCTGCTCACTATGTGCATGGTGCTGATGCTGCTGCGGATACCGGCATATGCGGGCAGAGCCTATTGCGACATCTGTGGTAAATGGGTAAGTACAACCGGAACTTATGAATACAAAGACGCTGGATATCATTGGCATCACGTTTATTGCACAGAATGTGGCACTAATATCACCAATCCACGTTCTGCGCATGTGTGGAGTGGAACGGCAACCTGCACAAGCGGACAGACTTGCACGATCTGCGGAGGAACATCCACCCCTCTCGGACATGATTGGAACTCAAACTGGATTTCGGATGAAAACAATCATTGGCATGAGTGTAATGTCTGCGCAGAAAAGGGCGATGTTGGAGTACATATTTGGGATAATGGCACTATAACTATTTCTCCAACCTGCACAACAGAGGGGGAGAGAAAGTATACTTGCATTGGATGCGGCAGAATAAAAACAGAGACGATCCAAGCTACGGGTCACGACCTCGTACATCACGATGCACAGGCGGCGAATTGTACCGCAAACGGTTGGGAAGCTTACGATACCTGCAGTAACTGTGATTACACCACCTATACGGAGATTCCGGCAACAGGTCATAGTTATGGAGAAGTAAAATACACATGGAGCACAGACGATCAACACTGTACAGCAGAAAGAAAATGTACAGCATGTGATGGCGTAGAAAGTGAGACAGCAGATACAACAGCAACAGTAATACAGGAAAAGAACTGCGTATTGCCAGAATTAACTACATACAGTGTAACATTTGAAAATTCTGCTTTTGAAACTCAAACAAAGGAAAATGTACGGACAGCAGAAAACGCCGGCCACGATATGGAAAAAGTAGAAAAGCAAGCTGCTACTGCTGCAAAAGAAGGAAACATTACATATTGGTTCTGTGATAAATGTAATAAGTATTTTAGTGATGAAGAAGCAGAAAATGAAATTAAAAAGGAAGACACAGTGCTTGCGAAACTTGCCCCTGTTATTATCAAGGGAGATGGAGCAACAGTAACAGCAGGTGCGAAGAATGCACTATCATTCACATCTGATGCTGCATACAGGGATTTTATTCGTGTTGAGGTTGACGGAAAGACCATAGATGAGAGTAATTATACGGTGGAATCTGGAAGTATAATCGTAACATTGAAAGAGGATTATGTTGCCGGCTTTTCGAAGGGTGAGCATATACTTGGCATTGTCTCTGAAAGTGGAACAGCGACAGCTCATTTTACAGTAAACGAGAAGACAACGGGGACACAGGAGCCTTCGGAAGACACAACCGGTACAACACAGGAGCCTTCGGAAGACACAACCAGTACAACACAGGAGCCTTCGGAAGACACAACCAATAAAACACAGGAGACAAGTACAACGGATAAAACAACACAATCATCTCCAAAAACTGGTGACAGTACAGACTTGCAGTTGTATGTGATTCTTATGTTTGTTTCAATAGTGGGGGTTGCAGGAATTTGTGTTAAGAAAAGGTTCAAGACCCATTGATGGCTTTGAATGAAATGGCTGTTAGAGCGGAAATTAAATATTAGATCTCTATAAAATGAGGCATATGGACTAAGAAGCTGTTCATATGCCTCATTTTTAATATGACATTAAATACTTTAAATACACAGAAATTTCACAAATAAAACGCCTCTGTATACTATTGACATTAAAAAATAGAAGTATTAATATTTATGCAACTTGCGTCAAATCACACATAGCTGACGATCAGATATCGCATATCATAAATCAAATTCCTGATTTTGTGCATCTGAGGATTCTGTCAGCATTTCAAACTGAAACAAGGAGGAAATAGAATGATCAAAACATTGCTTGGTCAGGTGGGCGAGTACAAGAAGGACTCGATACTTACACCTGTTTTTACGGCGGCAGAGGTCTTTATGGAGATCCTCATTCCATTTGTGACCGCCAAAATAATTGACGAAGGAATCAACGGACAGGACATGAGCAAGGTGTATATGTATGGCGGACTCATGCTTGTACTGGCTTTCCTAAGCCTTTTCTTTGGAGTGATGGCGGGCAAATTTGCTGCCAATGCCTCGACGGGATTTGCATGCAATCTGAGGGAGGGCATGTACAGGAACGTACAGGAATTTTCATTTACAAATATCGACAAGTTCAGCACCGCCAGTCTTATAACACGTATGACGACGGATGTGACAAATGTACAGAACGCTTACCAGATGCTCATACGAATCGCAGTCCGTGCGCCACTCATGCTCATTTGCAGTATGATAATGTGCTTTACAATCAACGTGGAGCTGTCACTTGTATTTGTGGCAGCACTTGTGGTTCTTGCATTTGGATTGTTCTTCATCATATTCAAGGTAACCCCTATATTTGACGAGGTATTCAGGAACTATGACAACCTGAATGCCAGTGTTCAGGAAAATGTATCTGCGATAAGAGTCGTAAAGGCATTTGTCAGGGAAGAATATGAGGATAAGAAGTTTGGGAAGGCAGCAGAGGTTCTTGCGGAACTGTCCATAAAGGCTGAGAGTCTGCTGGCTTTCAACAATCCTATCATGATGTTCGTCATCTTCACATGCATGATGCTCCTCTCATGGATCGGAGCGCATTTCATAGTCAGCGGAAGTATGACGACAGGTAATCTCACCTCACTTTTCAGCTATGTCATGAGTATGATGATGTCACTGATGATGCTGTCCATGGTATTTGTCATGATCTCCATGAGCATGGCGAGTATGAGACGTATATCTGAGGTCCTTGAGGAGCCCCCGACCATGACTAATCCTGATGAGCCTATCATGGAGGTGCCTGATGGAAGAATAGATTTCAACCATGTGGATTTCGTGTATAAGGCTGGCAGTGCCGAGGATACACTGAAGGATATCGACATTCACATAAAGTCTGGAGAGACAGTTGGTGTGATAGGTGGAACCGGCTGTGGTAAGTCCACATTTGTCAATCTGATAAGCAGACTTTACGATGTGAAACCGGACGGTGGTTCGGTCTGTGTCGGAGGACATGACGTGCGTGATTACGATATGGAGGTCATCCGAAATGAAGTGGCGGTTGTGCTCCAGAAGAATGTGCTGTTTTCGGGTACGATACTTGATAACCTGAGATGGGGCAAGGCGGATGCCACGGAGAATGAGTGCCGTGAGGTGTGCGAGCTTGCCTGTGCGGATGAGTTCATAGACAGGATGCCGGATGGATATAACACCTGGATCGAGCAGGGCGGAAGCAATGTGTCTGGTGGTCAGAAGCAGAGACTCTGTATTGCCAGAGCGCTGCTCAAGAGCCCGAAGGTACTCATTCTCGATGATTCCACAAGCGCAGTTGACACCGCTACGGATGCGAAGATCAGGCAGGCATTTGCAACCAAGATACCGAACACCACCAAGATCATCATATCCCAGAGAATATCAAGTGTGCAGGATGCTGACAGGATCATAGTTCTGGATAACGGAATGGTCAGCGGCTTCGACACACATGAGAATCTGTTAAAGAACAACACGATATATAAGGAGATCTACGACGTACAGATGTCTGGCGGCGGTGATTTCGATGAGAAGATGAATTAATTATGAAGGAAAGGAGGCAGTGTAATGACAGGAAATACAGAGAAATACAGTGAAAATAAGATGGATGATAAAGTGGATGCAGGGCTGAAGAGACCTGGAAAGGATCAGGGCAAAAATCCCATGAAGGCACTTGGAAGATTGCTCAGATATGTCCTCAAGGAATACAAGCTGGCATGTATTACGGTTGTGGTCAGCATACTTATATCGGCGCTTGCGATACTGAGTATATCGATGTTCATGCAGAAACTTATCGATGTATATATTGAACCGATGATGAAACAGAGCTCACCTGATTATGGTCCCCTGGCCCACAGGATGCTGGGGCTTGGACTTATACTTGTGCTGGGAATAATCTGCGCATACGCATACAACAGGATCATGGTAAATGTGACTCAGGGAACCATGAAGAGGCTCAGAGTTCAGCTCTTTGAGAGAATGGAATCCCTTCCGATATCTTTCTTTGACACACATGCACACGGAGATATCATGTCGGTGTACACCAATGATGTTGACACACTCCGTCAGGTCATAAGCCAGAGTATGCCGCAGCTTATAAACTCAAGCATCACATTTATCTCAACACTCATTGCGATGATAGTTCTTGATATACCGCTCACGGTGCTGTCAGTCGTCATGGTGCTTATCATGATAAAGGCGACGTCGAGCTTGGGTGCGAAGTCGGGAAGATACTTCATGAAGCAGCAGCAGGATCTTGGAAAGGTCAACGGCTATATAGAGGAAATGATGAGCGGCCAGAAGGTTGTCAAGGTGTTCTGCCACGAAGAAAAGGCATATGACGATTTCTGCAAATTGAATAGATCTCTTCAGGACAGCGCCTACAAGGCAAATATGATAGCCAACATTACCATGCCGGTGAATGCGAACCTTGGAAACATAAGCTATGTTCTCTGCGCTGTACTTGGAGGTGTACTTGCAGTAAATGGATGGTCAGGTCTTACCATAGGAACGCTTGTGGCATTCCTGACGCTTAACAAGAGTTTTACGATGCCGGTTACACAGATAAGTCAGCAGATCAACGCCATAGTCATGGCGGCTGCCGGAGCTGACAGGGTATTTACCATGACGGATGAGAAGCCAGAGGAGGACGAGGGCTATGTTGAGCTGGTAAATGCAAAGAAGGATGCAGATGGCAATCTCACGGAGACCGAGGAGAGAACCGGACTCTGGGCATGGAGACATAGGCATGAGACTGGCGAGGTCACATACAGGGAGCTTACAGGCGAGGTTGAATTTGAGAATGTGGACTTCGGTTACAATCCGGATAAGATAGTTCTGCACGACATAAATATGTATGCAAAGCCTGGTCAGAAGATAGCATTTGTCGGAAGTACAGGCGCGGGCAAGACGACCATAACCAATCTGATAAACAGGTTTTATGATATACAGGACGGCAAGATAAGGTATGACAATATCAACATAGGCAAGATCAGAAAGCCGGATCTCAGACGAAGCCTTGGAATAGTGCTTCAGGATACACATCTGTTCACAGGAACAGTCATGGACAACATAAGATATGGCAAGCTGGATGCCACGGATGAGGAGTGCATCAAGGCTGCAAAGCTTGCAAATGCTCACGATTTCATAAAGCGACTTCCTGACGGTTATAACACAATCCTTACTGGCGATGGTTCAAACCTCAGTCAAGGACAGAGACAGCTTCTTGCGATTGCAAGGGCAGCGGTTGCGGATCCACCGGCATTGATCCTTGATGAGGCTACATCATCCATCGATACGAGAACTGAGGCCATGGTATCAAGGGGAATGGATGCCCTCATGGAGGGAAGAACGTCATTTGTCATAGCCCACAGACTTTCCACGGTCAAGGATGCGGACTGTATCATGGTCATGGAGCAGGGACGCATCATAGAGAGAGGCACCCACGACCAGCTCATAGATATGAAGGGCAGATATTATCAGCTGTACACTGGCAAGAAGGCCGTAGCTGGGCAGGCGTAAGCCAAATTGTTTATAAAAAACAGAAAATTACTTGCAATTTAAAAATATTTGTGCTACCATAGGGGCAATTAATGGTAGTCGCAGTTAAGCTCAACGAGATGAAAGTTTCGTTGGGCTTTTTATTTTCGTAAGGGGGACCCGCCGTCAAGGCGGGAGATTCCTTGCAGAGGAAGCGCACTGATGTGCGCGCAGGTCATCAAGCTACGCTTGACGACATGTTGCGAAGCACGCATGCGCCTGCGCGAAGCGCCTTTGAATGCGCATGCTCAATATTATTTTCGTAAGGAGGAAATTATTATGCCACAAAACAAATTACAGGAATTCGTATTCACAACGATCATGGCCATGTTCATGGTCTATGGAATGATCTGCTACAATGTAGCATTAAGCACAGGAGGTTTCACCAATCAGACATTTGTCATGGCACTTCATGAGATGCCGATCATGTGGCCGATAGCAATTGTGCTTGAGCTTTTCGTTGTTGGAAAGCTTGCACCAATGCTTGCGTTCAAGATCGTGAGACCGACTGACAGACCACAGGTGATAACCTTCATGATATCATTCTACATCTGCATAATGATGTGTCCAATCATGAGTCTTATAGCAACTGTTTTGTTCAAGGATTCACCAAGTGTTGGTACATTTATCCAGACATGGGGAATGAATCTCCCTGTTGCACTGCTCTGGCAGCTCTGCTATTGCGGACCGCTTGTGAGATTGATATTTAGAACTATATTTAAGAGACAGCTTGCGGGTTCTGGCTGTGTAGAGCCATCCAAAGAACCTCAGCCAGAGTCATAATTCTCCGTTTTGGAGAGTTTTGCCTAAAGTATAGACAAAGGCTGGGCGAGGTGTTACAATCCGTTCAAAGCATAGGTTTCAAGTCGAAGGTTTCTATGAGTCCGAACGTAAGAAACGGACCATTCCAACGTATCTATAATTTGCGAATTTCTCATGCTTTTATATCACATTTTTCATAAGAGCAGGAATAATATTCTGGCTGATTTTTTGAAGAAGAATAAGGCGGAGATTTTGCGTATGAATATATTTGAATATGATCAGGAAAAGCATATGAGGCAGACATATGAAGAAACGAGGGGCTGTGTATGAGTGAGGAATACATAACGCTGGATGGATTGTGTCAGCAGCTTTCAATATCGAGGGCAACGGGGCGGAACTGGCTCAGACTTGGGAAAATTGAATCACAGGGCATAGATCCGGCCGGTCAGATGTATTTCACAGAGGAGTACGTAAGTAATCTGAAACAGTCACTGGAAACTGGCGAACGAAGGTCGCTCAGAAGCCGGCGGAATAAGCGGTATGTGTCCGGCAAAGGATTGTATGACAGATATGTGTCAGACATTTGCGAAAGTACAGACACAGTAAAAAGTCTGGTGGATAAGCTGGAGAGGCAGAATATATGTGTGACTGAGATGGTCATGAGAACTCTGCTGGCGGATTGTGCACTCAAGCTGCTGGTAAGCAGTGGTGAGATTACTGTTGACAGAGAAATATTCCCTGCATATATAGATGGAAGCTTGACAATTGGTGTATGGAGTGCGCTGATCGATGATATAATTCAGGACAAAAAAGCAGCATTATCATGGGCAAATAATAACAAAAATCTTATGGACACCAATTACTATTATCAAAAGGGGGAGGACGTACTTGGACTTCTCTATATGTCTATAAGAGATGCAGGCAGCCGGAAGGCGGCTGGTTCATATTATACGCCGACAAAGGTAGTAAGAACGCTGATAAGTGATGTGACCGGTGATATGGGAAGCAGAATATCTGAGGGCGGTAAGCGATTATTCGATCCATGTTGCGGAACCGGTAATTTCCTTATACAGCTTCCGGATGATATAGAACTAAATAATATATATGCGTGCGATATAGATGAACTCAGTGTACAGCTTGCGAGGTTCAATCTGGCACTTGGGAGATTGTCCGGAAGAAGACATGTCAATGTGGACGAAGCGATCCGGACAATATATGAGCACATAGAGCGCAGAGACTTCATTTCAGAATACAGGAATGATTCAGAATGTGGTGGGGATGATAAGAAGCTCTTGGCTGATCCGGGATATGACATCATCATCGGTAACCCGCCGTGGGGATATACATTTGACAGGGAGACACGGACATTACTCAGGAAAGCATACAGAACTGCAGCCGGAAGGGGCGTGGAGTCGTCTGATGTGTTCGTGGAGTGTGCGCTGAAGCTGTTGACAGATGAAGGAGTTCTTGCATTTGTGCTGCCGGAGGCATTGTTAGATGTACATAATCATAAGACGATCAGGGAGATCATAGCCGAATCGGCAAATGTGAGCCGGGTGAGTTTCCTTGGCGATGCATTCTATGGTGTGCAATGTCCATCGTTGGTGCTGCAGCTTGAAAAAAGTTCTGATCCTGGACATAGCAAAGGTGCGGTGATCGAGAGAGACGGCAGAGAGTTTGTTGTAGGAACGGACAGGCCGCTTGGCAGTGAGAATTTTATGCTTAGGCTCACTGATGATGAGTACAGGCTGCTTTGCAGAATAGAAAATACAGATAACTTTGAATTTCTGCGTGGACAGGCAGATTTTGCACTGGGAATAGTGACCGGGGATAATGCGAAATATGTGTCCACAGAATGCGGAGAGGGAATGGAGGCAGTGATAACCGGAGCAGATGTATACAGATACAGATGCGGAAAAACGGAAAAATATATGTATCCGGAACTTACCCTGTATCAGCAGGCGGCGCCGCTGGAGCTTTACCGGGCTCCGGAGAAACTGATCTACAGGTTTATAAACAGACAGCTTGTATTTGCATATGACGACAGGCAGAGGCTTACGTTGAACAGTTGCAATGTGGTCATTCCACATATACCGGGACTTGATATGAGATATATCATGGCGATACTCAATTCAAGGGTGGCGCAGTACATATATGAGAAGCGGTACAACGCAGTGAAGGTTCTGAGATCCCATATAGAGAATATTCCTGTTCCAATCGCAGACGAGGAGACACAGAGACGCATAATCTCAAAGGCAGAAGAGCTTATGGCAGAAGAACTTATCACAGAAAGTTCTGTGAATTCAGAAATGCAGACGTACAAGACAGGTAAAGACCATTTGCAGCGATACAGATTGTATGAAGAGATAGATGACATTGTTAGGAAGCTGTACTCAGTTACCGATGAAGAGTACGAGTTCATAAAGCAGTCTTTATCCGGTGACAAATATATGTTATAAAAATAATATACTTTAATTGATCAGGAAGAGGAAGAGACTATGAATAATATACTGCTTATAAACGATATGGCTGGTTATGGCAAGGTTGCACTGTCAGCGATGATACCGATAATGTCCAACATGAAATTCCAAGTGTACAACCTTCCGACGGCACTCGTGTCAAATACACTGGACTACGGGAAGTTCGATATACTTGAGACGACCGGATATATGAAGAACAGCATGAGAGTGTGGGGTGAGCTTGGATTTACATTTGACACCATAGCAACCGGATTTCTTGTATCGGAGGAACAGACCAGGCTTGTGGCTGAGTTCTGTGAGAAGAAGAAAGACCAGGGTGCGTTTATATTTGTCGATCCGATCATGGGCGATGACGGAATCCTGTACAACGGTGTTACGGAGAATACGGTTGGCTATATGAGACAGATGTGCAAAGTGGCGGATCTCATAGTGCCAAACTGCACAGAAGCAGCATTTCTTGCCAGCAAATACACTGACAAGAGGATACTGACCATGGCGGAGGCCGAAGATCTGGCACATACGCTTCACGGATATGGAGCAAAGACCGTAGTTATTACCAGCGTGAATATAGATGGACAGACAAGCACTCTCCTGTTGGATGGCGAGACAGACAAAATGAACGTGTTCCCATATACAGAGATTCCTGTGAGATTTCCGGGAACCGGTGATATATTCTCTGCTGTGCTTATCGGAAAGTACAGAGGCGGACACAGCATAGAAGACAGTGTGCAGTCAGCCATGAAAGTGGTGGAGAAGCTTATAGCCTTGAACAAGGACAATGTTGACAAGTACAAGGGAATCCCTCTTGAACAGTACATAGAGGTGATAACGGAATGAGCAGACCGCAGATCAAGATAACACTCATAGACCGCAAAGGCCCTCACGGCTGCCACAGGGGGCATAAGATAGGTGACAGCTACGATTTTGATACTGAGCGAGGGCAGCTCTGTCCCATGGCCATGCATGTGGCATTTCCATATGTGGATATTCTTAGATATGGTGGAACCATCCCGGGAAATGAGCCGGGAACTGCAGTGTTCTGTTGTCCTGATGTGGACACGATCAATGTGTTCAGGATAGAGGTTGTCCAGCCTGAGCAGGATAAGAATTGACAAATAAACGGCAAAGAGACAGCTAAAGAAGCGGTGTATCGGAAGAAAAAAACTCCCTTATATAATATAATACATGGTAAGTAAGACAGATGTATTTATCAAGTATGGGAGGTGGCACATATGGCAGGATGCAGAGCGCATTACAATATATATGCAGGGATAATTGCTGTGGTTATGTGCGTCTCATATCTTGGAGTTTGTGGGCTTTACAACCCGAATGTCAGGAATTATTCTGCGCATTCGGTATCATTGCTTGGTGAGAGTCGGGGAATAGACGCCGGGAACAACGATGTGCTCATGGTTGACAGTTCTGCGGGGCTTGTGATCCAGACAAGAAACATACGGACTGGAAATTCAGAAGAATCCATAGACGATACATGGATGCTGTCGGCGGTTCTTGCGGCATTGCTGTTGAGTCTGATATTCTGTGTATGTGCATCTGCAGGCAGATATCCCGAGATGACAAACAGCCGCAGGTGGATACTCCTGGAATATATACACAGGTCAGACGGGAAGAAACGCACCTTCATTGGGAATTAAATGTAATAGAGATTACCAGTGAAGGAGAGATAATTATGGCAATGGATATATTGGCTTATACATTTGGGGTTATAGCACTCGTAGCAGCAATCAAATGCTTTGTGGATGAAAACTGGGGTGAGAAGATGCACCATGAATCAGAGGATATCACGGCTCCAGATGCAAAGGATATGATTCAGGATAATAAAGCGGCTTAGATAATAAGCAGTTTAACCAGACAACAAAATAGAGAGAAATTAATGATCCCACAGATATTACTATGGATATCTGTGGGATCATTTTTATTTTTTCATCCGGTTAAGCTCCGGTATTACGGTTAACAGCATTGTGAAAAAGCATGCGCTTCCTCCGAGTATATTTGATATAGGTTCAGCCATGAATACGCCATTTGTTCCGAGATGGAAAGCATACGGCAGCAGGTATGTAAGAGGGACTACGATGATCGCCTTTCTGAGCAGAGAGAAGAAAATCGCCTGCTTTTTCTTGTTCAGCGATTTGAAAGTAGTCTGGCCGATATACTGAAGCAGCATAAATGCAAATGCAGCGAAATATATTTTGAGAGCCGGGATGGAGTCACTTATAAGTGAACTGTCTGAGCTGAATACAGATATAAGTGCTCCCGGAGCAATCAGGATGATTCCCCATGCTATGACCATATATATCACTGCAAGCAGAGACATGATGGCTATGGATTTTTTGACATGATCGGGCTTTCTGGCTCCATAATTGTAGCTGATGACTGGGGAAGCACCTTCGGCTATTGACCAGATAGGAGTTTCGACGATCTGTCTGACGCTTGACACGATGGTCATGACTGACACATAGACATCGCCTCCGGTACGTGACAGGACACTGTTACAGCATATTGATACAAGGCTGTTTGTGAGCTGCATCACAAATCCAGCGGTTCCCAGACTGACAATATCCTTTGCATATGTCACACACTCCCTGAATTGTCCCAATGAAAGCAGCTTTACCTGCAATTCGGCTTTGTTCTTCAGAAAGTAGAGGACAAAAGCGGCAGACATGATCTGCGATATCACGGTGGCTATGGCCGCACCTCTGACGCCGAGATGTAGGACAAATATAAATACGGGATCGAGAATACAGTTGGCGGCAGCACCGACGGCCACTGTCAGCATACCTGTTACAGAATATCCCTGTGCATTGATGAATGGGTTCATGCCTGTTGATACCATGGATGGCAGAGTGCCAAGCAGATATATCATCATATATGGGTACGCATATGTGAGTGCGCTTTCCGATGCTCCGAACAGGACCAACAGCGGTCTTGCAAATATCATACCGACAGCCATGAGAATAATGGCAGCACCACATAACATAGTGAAGGCTGTATTCATTATGGTATCTGCGGTTTTATCATCCCCCATCCCTCTTCTGATTGAGAACAGAGGGGAACCGCCACTGCCAAACAGATTGCTGAAGGCAGTGATTATGATGGTGATCGGGAAACAGAGACCGACTCCGCCGAGAGCAGCGGTGCCCACATCAGGTATTCTTGCTATGTAGATCCGGTCGATCACGTTGTACAGAAGACTTATGAGCTGAGCCACTAGCATAGGCATGGCCACACCGAGTATATTTTGAGTTATCTTTCCATTTTCAAAGTTTACTCTTTTCATAGATTTCATTCCTTACAAAATGTATTGAATAGTTTACTTTCATATAATAGAACTGCAGTTAAAAATAATCAATAGACGTATATGGGGGTGTGTTATAGATATGAAACTACCTTCTCAATCATATTTTGTTTAAAGTGATTAAAAAATAATTAATATTTAACTAAATTAAGTTTGACTATTAGGTAGAGCTTAACTAATATGAAAACAGAAATGTATAATGTATATAGAACAAATGGAATGACAGGAGACAATATTATGAAGATCAAGCCAAATGATGTTATGATCAGGTATACAGGACGTATTGATTGGACAGATGCGGAGAAGCCGGTGTGGGTATATCCTTGTACATCTGCGGAGATGAAATTTACGGGCAATACTCTTAAGATAAAGGTGTCCAACAGGAATAACTATTGGGACAATTATCTTGGATGTATAATCGATCAGTCGCAGAGAAGTTATCTTTTAAATAAAGAGGGAATTACAGAACTTGATATAGTTGTTCCGGATAACGATACAAATGAACATTGTGTACTGTTCTTCAAGAGACAGGATGCATGCCATGAGGTAACAATACTTGAGTATGAGATTGGAGATGGGGAGAGACTTCTTCCTTTGAAACCGCTGTCAGGCAGGCGAATAGAGGTGTATGGAGACTCGGTGTCAGCGGGCGAGGTATCGGAGGCTGTCGACTGCGTTGGAAAGGAAGACCCAGTACACAATGGCGGTTATTCAAACAGCTGGTATTCGTATGCGTGGATTACTGCAAGAAAGCTGAAAGCACAGATTCATGACATAGCCCAGGGAGGGATAGCTCTCATGGACAGGATAGGATGGTTCCAAGAGCCGAATCAGATTGGCATGGAAAGTGTGTGGGATAAGGTTCACTACAACCCTACATTTGGTCCGGTGACACAGTGGGATTTCTCCCAGTACACACCTCAGGTTGTTATAGTTGCTATAGGACAGAATGACAACCATCCGTATGATTTTATGAAAGATGACTATAACGGCAGGCAGGCGGAAACGTGGCGTGACCATTACATGAAATTTCTGGGAAAACTCAGGAAGACATATCCGGATGCACACATAATCTGCTGTACCACACTTCTCTGTCACGACTGTTCATGGGACAAGGCTATAGATGAAGTGGTTGACACTATGAATGATAAAATGATAACTCATTATGTATATGGAAGAAACGGATGCGGCACGCCAGGACATTTGAGGGTACCGGAGGCGTGTGAGATGGCAACGGAGCTGACCGAATATATAGAAGGTCTCGAAATTGAGGGGTGGAATTAAATTATATCCTAACTTAGAGGTAAGATAGGATTATTAATGAGCTGATGTTCAAATATGGAGGATGAACCATGGAAAATTATGATCTTGAAAGAATAAAATCAGTTATACAGCGCGCCCAGAGTGGACAGGAACTTACAATAGGTTTCCTTGGCGGTTCGATAACGCAGGGAAGTTTGGCGACGGAGCATGAAAATACTTATGCATACAGGGTATACAAGTGGTGGTGTGATACATTTCCACAGGCGAAATTCAACTATGTAAATGGTGGAATCGGAGGAACGGATTCATACTATGGCGTGTCCAGGGCGGTAACGGATGTGCTCATGTACCAGCCGGATTTTGTGATCGTGGATTTCAGCGTAAATGATGTGGATAACATATACTGTGAAGAGACCTTTGAAGGTGTGCTGAGAAAATTGCTTTGCTGGTCATCAAGACCGGCGGTGGTGGTGCTCAATAACGTTTTCTACGACACGGGTGTAAGCACCCAGGATATTCACAACAGACTTGCGGATCACTATGGAGTGCCACATGTGAGCGTGCACGACACCATATACAGGCGGATGAAGGCGGGAGAATATAACAGGATCGACATAACCTCGGATGGACTTCATCCAAATGACAAGGGACATGGTCTGGTAGCCGGTGAGATAACAAAGTTTCTTGAGAGAATTATGGATGATCTCATACAAGATGAGAATTTGGCTGATGACTCAAATACGGATGCCGCAGATGCTGGCGCGGACACAGAGAATGATATCCAGGACGAATCAGCCTGCTCATGTGTACTTCCGGCACCTGTGACCGCAAATGCTTATGAGTATGCAAAGAGGCTTACCATACGCGAGATATGTCCTAAGCTTTCAGGGTTCAGGGCTGATACTCATGAGAAGATGGGACACCTTGATCATTTCAAGAATGGATGGACAGGTGTACATGCCGGTGATAGCATAACATTTGAACTTGAGGGCAGCTGCATAGGAATACAGTACAGAAAGACAATATCAAGACCTGCTGTCAGGGCTCAGGCTGTGCTTGATGGGGACGTCGAGCATCCGGTTTTATTGGATGGCAATTTTGATGAGGACTGGGGTGACTGTCTGTATATAGAGCCTGTGCTTCATCATGGTGAGAAGAAGAAACACACACTTGAGATAACGGTTCTTGATGATGAGAGTGTGGGTACAACACCATTCTATCTTATGTCCATAATAGTTGCATGATAAGTATGTGATTAAGAGAGTGACAATGTTCAGATTGGCATAGATATTTGAAGAATTAAATTAAAATAAATAATATTGTGTATTGCAATATTGGGGATAGAGGACTATTATTAGCTCAGATGTACAAAGAGGTACTGCATAATCTTGCAGTGCCTCTATTTTTTTTATGATGGATTTTATATCCGTACAGATTTTTGAGGAGGATGATGTTATGACACCGATGAACAATGCAGATTATCTTATCAGATTGCAGCACGCAGATGAACTTGACGCTATGAAGGCAGCAAAAAAGGCAAGCGGACTCACATATGAGGCGCTGGCAGAGAAAATAGGTGTGAATAAAGTATGGCTCGCATCAGCATTTGAGGGACAGCAGTATGTGCCTGAAGAATATTGCGATAAGCTTGCAGAAGCACTGGGAATAGATAAGTCAGCCACGGCATTTCTTGCAGAGCACCCATATAAAGGCAACACGGATCCTATTCTCTACAGACTTCATGAGGTCATTGATACATATGGTCCTGCCATCAAGGACATAATCCACGAGCAGGGCGGAAATGCCATCATGAGTGCCATCGATTTTGGCCTTGACGTGGATGTGACTGAGGATGCCGAGGGCAACCACAGAGTCATCATCAAGTTTGACGGAAAACTCCTGCCATATGCCAAGAAGGGTCAGTATCCTTGGTAGAGTTGATGTGTTGACATTACAATTGTTGTAAGGTTTAATATCATGTGTGGACGGAGGTAATGGACGCCCTCCGTCCACATCAACATGAAAGACGAGGACATACATAATGGAAAAGAACCTTACGACCGGCAGTGTGCCAAAGACGATGGCGTATTTTGCACTGCCTTATCTATTATCTTATTTTCTACAGACTCTATACGGGATGGCGGATCTGTTCATCATAGGGCAGTTCTGTGGCAATGATGCCGGGGCCACCACAGCGGTGGCAAATGGCTCCCAGGTCATGCACATGCTCACAGTTATTCTGGTGGGACTTGCCATGGGAACCACAGTTGTCATAGGAAAAGCAGTGGGGGCGAAGAAGCTTCAGGATGCACAGGCGGCCATCGGAAATACAGTCACCATCTTCATGATAATATCAGTATTGCTTACAGTAATGCTGCTCATTTTTATAAATCCAATAGTTGCAGTTATGGATACCCCGGAGGAGGCTGTAAAAGGAATCACCGATTATCTGATAGTCTGCTTTATAGGAATTCCATTTATAACAGCATACAACGTGATAAGTTCCATATTCAGGGGACTCGGCGATTCCAAAAGTCCAATGTACTTCATCGCGGTTGCATGCGGCCTTAATATTGCACTTGATTATATATTTATAGGCGCCTGCGGCATGGGCCCTCTTGGCGCAGCACTTGGAACAACGCTGGCTCAGACGTTCAGTGTCATCATATCATTTGCCGCAATAAAGAGGATGAATACCGGGCTGAAGCTCACGAGAAATGACTTTGTTCCGAAAAAAAACGTGCTCGGCGAGATAGTGAAGATCGGTCTCCCGGTGGCTGTTCAGGACGGATGCATACAGATAGCATTCATCATCATAACCGTCATTGCGAATAAACGTGGTGTAAATGACGCGGCGGCAGTGGGTGTTGTGGAGAAGATGATAAGCTTTATCTTCATAGTTCCATCGTCAATGCTCGCCACAGTATCGGCACTTGCCGCACAGAATATTGGCGCAGGAAAGCATGACCGGGCGGAGCAGATACTAAGGTATGCGCTGGGGATCATAGCGGTATACGGAGCCATAGCTATTGCGGTAGTTGAAATATTTGCACCGGAACTTGTGGGACTTTTCAGCAAGAACAAGGTGGTTGTGACCATGGGTGTCCAGTATATAAGCAGCTATATCGTGGACTGCGTATTTGCGGGAATACATTTCAGTTTCACCGGATATTTCTGTGCCTATGGCAAATCCTACATAGGATTTATACACAATATGATAGCCATAGTATGTGCAAGGATTCCGGGATCTTACATTGCATCTATCATGTATCCAGACACATTGTTCCCGATGGGATTTGCGGCACCGGCTGGATCATTTATATCCATAGTGATATGCGTGGGAGCATTTGTGTGGATGAAGAGGCGCGGTACGTTGTATAAGACAAACTTATAAGAGATATGTATATTGGTGACAGGAATGTTTATTGTGCGTTCATTTCGTAAAGGTATTATGATCGTTCGGATACAAGTGGCAGTTCATTGATCATCAGTCGTGAGGAATATCATGGAACCTACCGTCCAGCTCCTCGGTCTTGACCACGTTGATAAATGCGTGCTCATCGATCCCACGGATCATCGGGATGAGCTCACGCTTCGCTTCCGAGTTGATGACGGAGTAGATTAGGGTTTTCTCCTTCTCCTCGTAACATCCGACACCCTTGAACAGAGTAGCGTCATGGTGAGTCAGGTCGCTGATGGCGTGGTAGATCTCATTTGACTTGTCGGAGATGATGAACAACGTTTCTTTCTTATATCTCTTATACAGAAGCTGGATCACCTGCGTGCTGCAGAACTGGTAAATGATCGAATACAAAGCCTTTGACCAGCCGAACAGTGCACCGGCGGCGATCAGCATCACGATGTTTCCGAGCAGTATGTAGTTCCACGCATCTATACCCTTCTGGTGGGACAGGAATATGCTGATGAAATCAGTTCCCCCGGTGCTGGTTCCAACGTTCAGGCACAGGCTGATGGCGAGTCCGTTGATGAGACCGCCGAACAGGCTTACAAGCATTATGTCGTCAGTGAATACATATGATGGCAGAATATCCACAAATATACTCGACAGAAGAATGACTATGATCGAATAGAGGGTAAATCTTTTGCCGATATATTTGTATGATATGTATGTGGGAAATAGATTCAGTCCAATGTTGAATACTGCAAAAGGCACGCTTATGTGCAGAAATTTTATTCCAATGTTCTGGAGAAGCAGGGATGCTCCGGAGAACCCGCTTGGAAACAGTCCTGCGGTCTTGGCAAAGCATCGGAGATTCCATGCGTATAGTATAGATGCAAATACGACGATGAACAGGCGGAATATCTGATAAAATCTTGGGTGTTTTAACTCTAGAGATTGAAACATAGCGGTACCTCCTTTGTAAGTGTTACTGTAAAATGCGGTTAATTTTCAAATGGGCGAACCCTCAAAGTCACGCCTAAATCCTTGCATATCTGGCGGCATCGCTTGATCTTGTCCTCAGGCATGACCTTTTCTACAACGGTCATGACAACGTGTGGCACGTACCTTTTGGCAAGAACGGCAAAATCCTTGATGGCCGCGTAGGACTGGATCCCATAGCGTGATCTGGTCAGTTCAAGAAATTCATTTTCATCAGGGGCGTTCAGGGATATTGATACAGTGTCGAATCGGCCCTCAAGCTCAGGTGTGACATCTCTCCCATATATAAGATTGGCAAGTCCGATGGTGTTGAGACGGACTTTGAGATTGGGATATGTGTTTTTCAGTGAATCGATCACCGCGCACACGTCTTCCAGTCTCTCAAGAGGCTCGCCAAATCCACAAAATACAAGTTCATTTATGATATTCAGGTCATACTTTGAGAAAAGTTCCAGAACCTCCTCTATAGAAGGCTCGCCATCCTTCAGCCAGAGAGTATTGTTCTCCTGCTGCTTTTTTGTCTGCCTCAGGCAGAACACACAGCTGCATGGACATTTGTTTGTCATGTTTACATATATATTTTTGCCTGTGAGATCCCCGCTCTTTGCAATGTCGAGGTAACCTTCCTCACCGACTTTTCCGGTTACAGTGTATAAAACCATAGTTGAATCTCCAATCGTTTAAGTTATTCCTCAGTCAGATCCTTCATGTACATCTCAAAGCACAATCCCCAGTTCTCCGGAACATTGTTCTCAACGCAGTAGCTTATGCACTTTGATACATATGAAGCGGCCTTTTTCACGGACTCATAGACGCTGTGTCCGTTCAGATACATACCCGCAATGATGGCTGCGATCACATCTCCGGTGCCGCTCCTGTCGCCGCCGATCCTGTCAACCATGACCATCTGGAAATCCTCATCCTTGTTGTAGATGAAGTTGGCTATCTGAGTCTTATTGAAATGTATTCCTGTCACAACGATATGTTCAGGTCCCTGCTCCGCCAGGGCCATGCACATTTGCCTTAGCTCGTTCACGGTCACAGTGTGCTCCGGATATGGAAGATCAAGGAGGGTGCAAAGCTCCGTCAGATTAGGAGTGATAATGTCGGCATATTTTACAAGCTCCTTCATCTTGCTGCACATAGACGCGGTATAGGTTGGGTACAGCTTGCCGTAGTCACCCATGACGGGATCGACGATAACAAAATTCTTCTCGTTTTTAAAGTATTTGATAAAGTCGATAACTATATCAACCTGTTCCTCAGAGCCGAGAAATCCTGTTGATATGGCATCGAACTGCAGCTCCAGATCTTTGTAGGTCTGGATGTAATCCCGCATTTTGGGTGTGTAGTCATCAAAGTAAAATATAGGAAACTGTGTATGTGTAGATAGTATTGCTGTTGGCACAGTGACAGCCTGGATCTTCATGGCGGACACTATCGGCGCCATGACAGCGATGGAACATCTTCCGAATCCTGTAACATCATTTATTAGAGCGATTTTTTTCTGCATCTTAGTTCTCCAAATTCAATAAATATAGTAGATTTTATCATCAAATACAGGTGTGTTCAATATTTGAATTCCGTCAGACCAAGTGAAATTTATGTTCAAAAGGGAGAGAATAGGTAAAATTTCCACATTGCCCCATATCTTGATAAGTAGTAAAATATAGGCAAATTTTGTATGGCTGGTGTTCAGGAGGAATGAGTATGAATGAAGTCGTTTTAAAGATATATGTCTTTTCGTCAATTATAATAGCCGTCATGGATATTATACTGGCGATGAAATCCATAAAAAAGAATAAGACGACTGGAAGGTTTCTGGGACTTGCCTGCATAGGAGCAGCTATAGTCGATGTCAGTTATCTTATCAGCATTATAAGCGATTCGTATATGGCCATGTCCGTCATGTCGAGTATATATTTCGTAAGCATTGATTATATGCTGGTATGTCTGCTCATATTTATTGTTTATTTTACAAACGGACGTTTTTCAAAGTATGGAAGAGCAGCGATAGGCGTATGCTTTTTTTACTGTCTGTATGAGCTTGTAATATTTGCCATAAACCCATTCAAAAATATAGCGATAGGGTATGTCAGAAGAGACACCGTGATAGCAAAATACAGCTATGACATGAAACCGCTGTATGATATGCATCTGGTTTTTTCATATGCGCTGGTGTGTGTAGTACTCATACTCCTTGTAAAGAAACTTTGCAAGATCCCACATGAATATCGTTTGCAGTACAGCAGTGTCATCCTGGGACTTCTTGCGCTTGTCGGGATAAATGCAATATTTCTCTACGTTCCGGGAGCGGAGGTGTACAAACTTCTGGATTATTCCATCTGTGGCTACAGCCTTACATCATTCATTCTGTACTGGAGCTGCTTTAATTATTCAACCCACGGAATGCTCAACAAACTCAAGACAAACATATTCGAGAATATAGGTCAGGGAATAGTTTTGTTTGATTATGACAATCATTTGATCCTGCACAATGACAGGGCGGATGATTTCCTTGGTAAGGAACTCCTCTGCAAATGTGAGAATCTGCAGCAGTTTCTTGAGACGTATGATCTGTCCGTTGATTTTGCAGCTGATGACGACAGTTTTTCTCTGCAGTGCTATATAAAAGGTGATGATGGAGACAGACCTTTAAGGTGCGATATCAGAAGGCTTGACAACAAGGAAGGCCACAGACTTGGTCAGATGTTTGTATTTTCTGATATATCTCTGGAGACGGATATGCTTACAGGATTTCAGAAATGGGATAGCTTTCAGAGACTTGCCATGGAAGAGGTGGACCATTTTACGTTTCCGGTTGGAGTGGCAATATGCGATATCAACGGATTGTCTGTGATCAACAGCACCCTGGGTAATCAGGCGGGTGACCAGAGGATAAATGCACTTGCGGGCATCATGAGAAAGAACTTTCCAGAGAGAACATATTATGTCAGGGGTATTGATGCGCACCTGATAGCACTTTGCAGTCACAGCAGTGAGGAAGAGATGGCGGCATGTGTTGAAAAGGTCAAAGAACAGTATGATGGAAGTATACAGTATGCAGTGGGGGTGGCTGCGGATGAGGGACAGAGCATCGTCGCTGCAATCACTGATGCGGCAACAGCCATGAAGACAAAAAAGCTTGTGGACAGTGAATCATCGCACTCAGATATGCTGACATCGCTTATAAGGGCTCTTGAGGAGTGCGACAGCGATACGGAACAGCATGTGCGTCGTACACAGGAGCTGGGGGCTGAGCTTGGCAGACGAATAGAGCTGTCAGATAGCCAGCAGAGCAAGCTGGCGCTGCTCTGTCTGCTCCATGACATAGGAAAGGTAGGAGTTCCTATGGAGATACTTAACAAACCGGGAAAACTCACGGATGAGGAATGGAAGATCATGCGTTCCCACGTTGAGAAGGGTTATGAGATCGCCATGAGCAACACAGAACTCAGACAGATCGCGGAGGAGATAAGGCATCATCATGAGAGATGGGATGGAAATGGATATCCGGATGGACTGAGCCGTGAAAGCATACCGGTTCTGTCACGTGTGATCGCGGTGGTCGATGCATTTGACGCAATGATCAATGACAGACCTTACAGAAAGGGTATGCCGATATCAAAAGCGATAGAAGAATTAAAGAGCTGCGCGGGCAGCCAGTTTGATCCATATATAGTTTCCGAGTTTATCAGGCTTGTATCAGAGAAGTATGCGGATTCGCTGGCAGCTGATTTAAAGCAAGGGGCTGATGGTGGTGGTGCCGGTGCAGATGGCAATGGAGAGAATATTGGAGATCAAACTGCCCTAGGAGATGGTCTGGCGGACTCTGATGGTGATGGCGTCAGCACAGACGACGGACAGACAGAGATCCGGATCATGGCGCGCAGGCAGATGGTGGATTCTTCTGAATTTGGCAAGGATGCGTTTCGTGTACATACAGTAAAACATAGCAGATATCTGGTGGACGAAAACTGGAGGATCATATCTGTAGATGATAATTTTGAGGAGCTGACGGGTTACAGCAAGGAGGACATAGAGAATAATATCATAACCCAGATCGACCTTATACCGGACGAGGATAAAACAGAATATCTCTGTCAGATAAATGCGAATCTGGCAAAGAGCACATTTGTATTTCAGGAACACAAGATACATAGGAAGGATGGCAGGGATATATATGTATTATGTACTGGAAGAATGTTTTATGATTCGGCACTTCAGAAAGACAGAGGAGAAATAGTAATAGTGGATGTATCAAGTACATATGCTTTGAAGATGCTGACAGATGCGGAGCAGAATAAGGCGGATGTGAGACTCAGAAACTGGGAGAATACCTATCGTACAGATCCCCTCACAGGACTTTTGAACCATGCGGCATTTAGAAGTGACATGGAGCAGAGACTTCTTGAGTGTACGCACACAGCGGTGATGATCATGATGGATGTAGACAGATTCAAGCAGTACAACGACACCTACGGACATCACAACGGCGACAAATATCTTGTCCTTGTGGCACAGACACTGCAGGCGGCACTCCGCGGTGATGACCATGCATGCCGTATGGGCGGTGATGAATTTGCAGCCATGCTGTTCTTCAACAAGAGTGTGTCTGATGACGTGATAAGGGAACGTGCCCAGCAGATATTTGACAAGGTGAACCTGACTGTGAAGGCCACAGAGGGAGGAACAGGAATCTCCATGGGTGCGGTGATCGCAAGAACTGAACTGACATTCAACGAGATGTATGAGGAGGCGGATAACGCCCTCTATGATGTTAAGGAGAGTGGAAGAGGCAGGATTGAGGTGAAGAGGCATGGGGAGTAGATTTAAGGGTGCATGATTTGTGAAAGTGACGAGGTATTGCTTATGATAAAACGAAAATTTGCAACATTTATGTTGACATTAATACTGGTGATGACAGGTGTATCGATGATCAAGGTGATAAGTTATGCGCAGGAAGAAGCTGCTGGTTCATCAACAAATCCCAAAGAGAGAGTTACAGAATATAAGTACAGTGCTGAAAGTGACCCTCAAAATGGTGTAGTATTGAAGGTTGAATGGAACGAACCCAAATTAGGGGAGGATGCAACATTCCATGTTTCAGCGGATGGTGGCAGTGGCCGGTATTTGTTCAGAATGGATGCACCGAGTTATTCCGAGCCGGGTGAGTACAGCTTTGAATCCGTGGCGGATCCAAGCCGCGGAGCGTGGATTCAATACACAGATGAGTGCGAATCTCACGACTTTGAATTCACAATGACTGCTTCGGGAGTCTATAACTTCAGGTTTTATGTAATGGATAAAACGTCAGGTGTCTATTATATGCGTGTGAGCACAAATATACAGGTATCTGACAGGGCTTATCCGAGCGTGGGTGACATCGTGAATGCTGCGGTAAAAAAGTGCAGCAAGGAGACTGATGGTTCAGACTATGAAAAGGCATTGTGGCTGCATGACTGGCTGTTGCAGCAGCTTGATTACGATCATTCCCTGAAATGGTCTTCGGCAGAGAGCGCACTGACACGAAAACTGGGCACATGTCAAGCATATGAGAGTGCCTATTCAAAACTGCTTACTGCAGCCGGCATAACAAATGCTGAGACAAGGGATACCTATGATGGACATACCTGGAACGCCATGAAACTGGATGGCAAATGGTATCAGGTGGACTGTACATGGGATGATACAAAGGACAATTATTATAACTTTGATCCTACGCATTTGTATTTTGGACTGACGGATGAACTCATGGCGTTGGCACACAACGGTCATAATAAGATTTATACGGCAAGCGGTTATGGCACACGTTCTACAAGCCTGGCAGACAACTACTTTGTCAGAAACGGAGATGCCGCAAAGTGGGCGCGAGCCTACGCTGAGAGGATTCAGAAAAATCTCAATGCAGGTAAAACCAAATTCGAAGTCAGCACTGACAATGCGTCATATCCGCCGAGCATTTCGGGTATTCAAAATGGGATTATCGCATATGCCTTAAATCAGATGACGTGGAAGGCGGGAAGTAAAAAGGTTGCATTGCGTGTGGCAGGAACATCCACCAAGCTTTCTTTTACTGCAAAATATACGGACACAGTAAAGCGCGTGAGAATAGTATTTGCTCCAAATGGAGGGCGTGTGAGTTCCGGAAGTAAGACTGTCATTTGTGGAAAAACTTACGGAACACTGCCGACACCGGCCAGAAGGGGATATACATTTGCAGGCTGGTATACAGCAAAGAGTGGCGGCAGCAGGATCGGCAGCAGTTCGGTTGTAAGGACCACCAAGAATCAGACATTATACGCAAGGTGGAAGCTGGTAAAGTATAAGATCCGGTACAGTCTTGGCAGGGGGACAAACAGCCGGTCCAATCCAGCCGGTTATACCGTCGTTTCCAGGACTATAGTCTTGAAGAATCCGGTCAGAAAGGGTTATACATTCAAGGGGTGGTACAGCGATCCAAAATTCAAGAAAAAGGTTACGAAGATTGCAGCCGGCAGCACCGGCAGCAGGAAACTCTACGCCAGGTGGGTGAGAAAATAAATTTGTATAAATCAATGCAATATCCCCTTTGTTGTCGAATTGTGGATAATAAGTGCTGGAAAATATTTGGCGCCAAGGAGGCATAAAGGGGATTATGGCAAAAATTGCGACGAGGGAAATACAATGAAGTAAAGGATGCATGAGCAATACAAATGCCAGGTACAATTAGCTCGTTGTACCTGGCATTTTGTGACATTTCATTTTGCTAGTGTTTGCAGACTTTCTATTCACTTAAGCCGTATCAGCATGCCGTTATTAAGAAAGCCTAAAACTCCGTGTCGAATGCATCCACCTATGCTTCCGCTTGCCTGAGCTGATGAGTAGCCAAGCGCTAGTAATTGGCGCTTATAGCTATAGGCAGATATGGTTGTGCCTGGCATAGGCAATATTAGATTTACTAAATATGTTATTTTCGTTGATATCACCTCCTTTGAAATAGAATATGCCATACTGGATATGATATATCATGCCAGCAACCTTTAGCATACCAGCATTATAACATATGTTTTTGCCTACTGCAATAAAAAAACACTGGTAGTAAAAAGCATATTTCCACTTGACATTTATGCTCGTATAGCTTAATATTGATGTGAAATTACACAATCAGTATGCTAAAACATATTAAAAGCACACAACCAACAAGGAGGTTCCACAATGAAAGTAAACATGCAGATGGTATTAGATTTTGATGACAAGATCGATAAGATCAGGGAGAAGCATTATAAGGGAGCAACAAAAAGCGACTACAGGGCTTCGTTCCTGTGTAATCAGATTATTGATAGCTATGGAATATCTGATGAGGACAAGCTAAAAGCGAAAATAGAAGGAGATGCAAATTTGCCAAAAGCTCCCCGTACACTCACGTTCCGCGTGGGATCACATGCCAGATTGCTTGACATAGCAAAGAGCCTGAACGTCACTCCGGCAACTGCGCTGAGGGGACTTATAGAGCTGAATGCTGACGAAGAAGCAGAGAGTGATATGCAGGAAGAGGCTGGTCCTTCCCCTGATGTAGAGCTAAAGTTAAGAGCAATCAAGGAGAAGATAAAAGAATTACAGGATCTGGTTGAAGAGCTGGAAAAAGATATAAGAAAATAAATAAAAAGCTGAGAGCTTGGAACGATCAAAAGGGAGACTGAAATTACACTACAGGTTATATGACAGGCTTTATCTAAGATCATATAATAAAACCTAAATGAGTAACTATCGAAAATGATCTGCAAATTACAGGAGGATATATATGAATCTGCCAATCACAGTGACACAGGAAGATCTGCTGGAGATATTGATAAATGTAGCGCCGATAAGGCCTGTGTTTATATGGGGAGCGCCGGGCATAGGAAAATCTGCTTTGGTTGAGCAGTTCGCAAAAGACGTGGGCTTGCCATGTGTCTCGCTCCTCGGAAGTCAGCTGGCCCCAGAGGATATTATTGGAATTCCGAGGATCAATGGGGAGACATCGGAGTTCCTGCCACCTAAGATGATAGCAAGAACAGAACCCTATGTGTTGTTCCTTGATGAGCTTAATGCATGTTCACAGGAGGTACAGAAAGCCTTCTACTCGCTTATACATGAGAGACGAATTGGCGAGTACCATCTCCCAGAGGGAAGTATCGTTGTGGGAGCTGGTAACAGGGCACAGGATTCTGCCATTGTCAAAACCATGTCATCGGCTCTTATCAACAGAATGTTTCATGTGCAGATGAAAGCCGATGCAAGGCAGTGGATCAAATGGGCCCAGAGCAGCGGAATACATCCGTGGGTCATTGATTACATTATCCAGAGACCGGATCATCTGTTCTCGGAACCACCCAAGACAGAGGAGCCATTTTCCACACCGAGATCATGGCATATGCTCAGTGATGCGCTCACAGAATATGGCGCGGGAATGCGGGATGTGGACAGCAATGTCCTCAAAATGCTCGCGTATGCTTGCTTGAGTCCATCCCATGCCGGAATGTTTCTTGCCTATACGAAGAGCATTAAGAATAACCACATGTTGGATGATATTATAGCGGATACTGCCAAGTGGCCATCCAGACCAGAGGACAGAGATATTCTTTATTTTCTGGCACAGTCATTCAGGGCAAAGCTTCTCACAGAACTGCCAAAAAGCAAACAGGATATATCTGGGAATATGCTGTCATTTGTGTACAGAGCGAAGGGGATGATCAAGGAGCTGTCAAATATCAACTTTGAGATAGCGCAGATGGTGGTTGCGTCGGACGATGACACAGCTCTTCCAGACTGGTTCACACTGGAGATCATAAGGGATCTTCCGCGTCTTGTCAGCAGCAAGTAGGTGGTTTACGAGAGGTACGTATATTAATGACATATTTTAGAAAGAAATTTTATTCCTGGCAAAAGGGTGTTCCTGACGAAGTGAAGGCAATCTATGCGGGATATGACATTTTAAATGAGCATCCTCTTTTCTCTTTGCTTGATGGAACGATCATTGAAAGGTCTTCGCATCTGGGAGAGAAGGACAGCTATGCATGCGTGACAAAGACAGGGGATATATATGTGAATCCGAAAGCCAGGCTCCGCCCGGATGAATGGGCGTATGTGATGGCTCACAATCTGCTGCATCTGGCACTGGGACATTTCGATAAGGATAGGATGCCGACAGGGGACGTGAACACATTTGCATGGAATAAGGCATGTGATATATATGTCACAAGGTTCCTTGCGGATGTTGGCTTTGGAAAGCCTATCATTCCGGATCCGGAAGAAGAGTACGATATAAAGCTTAATGATGAGCTCAGGATATACGAGTATCTTGTTGAGAAGTATGGGGATGTACAGAAACAGACATACGGTCTTAATTCGGAGAAGGCCAGGGATATGATCGGTCTGGATTCGCCGATCTACTACAAGAAGGGCGAGAGAAATGAATATGCCGAGACATTTTCCCGGGCGATCACCCACTCCATCAAAAAAGCTGTGTGTGATGTGGGTGGACATGACATCGAAAAGAAGAAGGACACGGTGGTAACCAAGGCAGCAGGCTGGTTTCTGGCACATTACCCCCTCCTTGGTGGATTGGCCTCGTCCTTTAAGATCATTGAGGATGTGGATATATGCCACAAATACGAGATACATATAGCCGCAGTGGATGCAGCTCATGGTGAGATATATGCAAACCCATCATGTGGTTTTACTCTTGAAGAGTGGAAATTTGTCCTGGCGCACGAATACCTTCATGCGGGACTTTGCCATCATGAGAGGTGTCAGGGACGCGATCACTATCTCTGGAATGTGGCCTGTGACTATGTGATAAATGACTGGCTTCATGAGATGCACATCGGCGATATGCCGGATGAGGGGCTTTTGTATGATGAATCCCTGCATAACATGTCAGCGGAGACGATCTATGACCTGATCGTAAAGGAAATGAGAAAGTTCAAGAAGCATGCAACCTTCAGGGGATATGGCCAGGGGGATATATTTGGACAGAATGGTCCTCACTTTGAAGGAATGAGTAAAGGAGTCACACTGGATGAATTCTTTAAGAACTCACTCAGGGAAGGACTCGACTATCATATCACGCATAAGCGCGGTTACCTTCCAGCAGGTCTGGTGGAAGAGGTTCGGGCACTTTCCATGCCTCCTATTCCGTGGGAGGTTCAACTTGGCAGGTGGTTTGACGAGCAGTTTCCACCACTTGAAAAGCACAGAACCTATGCCAGACCAAGCAGACGGCAGGGCTCTACACCTGATATTCCAAGACCAAGCTACGCCCTGTGGGAGAAAGAGCTGGAGAGCAGAACATTTGGCGTAGTCATTGATACCTCGGGCTCCATGAGCACGTCACAGATTGGACTGGCACTTGGCGCAGTTGCAAGCTATGCAGTCTCGAAAGATGTGCCATTTGTCCGGATAATTTTCTGTGATGCGGAGGCTACGGATGTCGGTTATATGGCACCGGAGGACATCGCTGGCCGCGTAGAAGTTACCGGCCGTGGCGGCACAGTTCTTCAGCCGGGTGTGGATACACTGGAGCGGGCAAAAGATTTCCCACTGTCTGGACCTATACTCATCATCACGGACGGATACATAGAGGATGATCTCAAGGTCAGACGTGAGCACGCATATCTTATTCCGAATGGCAATAGACTTCCATTCAGGGCTAAAGGAAAGGTGTTTTATATGGAGAATCGGGATAAGGAGAAGTAGCTTGACTGGGAAAAGATAATATTGCACAGAATGGTGCCGGCAGGAACAAATCAGGTATATATTGCCTTTTTAATAGCAAAAACTAAAATTCTCTTGCTATATTTCAAAAAGACGTATAAAATGCATGTGTATTTTTATGTTTTATATCTCAGTCTGGACTCTATTTTCGACAGAGATATACACTCCGTGAGGATTGCTGAGCCGCTGATATGATATATGTCAGCAGAGCTGACTGGCAGCTTGCGGCAAGATTCGCCAGCGAATCTTAAGAAGAACGACATTCAAATAAGAATATGGCAAAGGAAAATAGTGGAATTATGAAAAAGGTAGTAAAATTTGGCGGAAGTTCATTGGCAAGTGCAGAGCAGTTTAAAAAGGTTGGAGCAATCATCAAATCAGATGAGAGCCGTGTATACGTTGTTCCTTCTGCACCTGGAAAGAGATTTTCAGATGATACAAAGGTAACAGATATGCTCCTTCATGTGTATGAAACTGCGAAGGCAGGGAATGATTTCACAGAGGAAGTGAAGGCGATCAAGGCCAGATATGATGAGATCATCACAGGCCTTGAGATTAAGGATTTTTCACTTGATAAGGATTTTGAGGAGATTACAAAGCAGTTGGAGGATCTTACCAATCCGGACCCAATGTGCACACTGGACTATGTGGCATCAAGAGGAGAGTTCCTCAATGGTAAGATTATGGCTGCATATCTTGGCTTTGAGTTTATAGATGCTGCAGAGGTTATCTTTTTCAATGCAGAGGGCAATCTCAATAGCTATAAGACGGAGAAGGTACTTGGTGAGAGACTTGCCAAGACACAGCATGCGGTTGTTCCAGGATTCTATGGACTTGGCAAGGATGGCAAGGTAAAGACATTTTCCAGAGGCGGTTCAGATGTAACGGGCTCGATAGTCGCACAGGCAAGCAGAGCCGATGTATATGAGAACTGGACAGATGTCTCAGGCTTCCTTGTAGCTGACCCACGTATTGTTCCAGATCCAAAGCCGATCAAATATATTACTTACAGAGAGCTTCGTGAGCTTTCATACATGGGTGCATCAGTTCTCCATGAGGATGCGATATTCCCTGTACGCCACTGTGGTATCCCGATCAATATCCGCAACACAAATGCGCCTGAGGACGCAGGAACCTGGATAGTTGAGAGTACCTGCCAGAAGCAGGATTATGTTGTAACAGGTATTGCAGGTAAGAAGGATTTCTGTACAATCTTTATTACAAAGGCTATGATGAATTCAGAGATAGGATTTGGAAGGAAGGTGCTTCAGGCATTTGAGGAGAATGATATCTCATTTGAGCATATGCCATCAGGTATTGACACGATGACTATCGTAGTTCATGCTGATGAATTCGTACACAAGGAGCAGAGAGTTATATCTGCCATCCATAGACTTGCAGAGCCGGATTCAGTTGAGATTGAGTCAGGACTTGCACTTATAGCTGTTGTAGGCCGTGGAATGAAGTCAGCAAGTGGTACAGCAGGCAAGTTGTTCAGTGCACTTGCAAAGGAAGGCATCAACATAAAGATGATAGACCAGGGTTCATCAGAGCTGAATATCATAATCGGAGTAAAGAACAGTGATTTTGAGACAGCCATAAAGGCAATATATAACACATTTATAACAGACAAGTAATAACAGATTGCTAAGCATCGTAGGGGTGGGCACGTATTGATAATGCATACCTTTGCAGAATGGGGCAGCACAGGGCAGAATATGGCGGAAAACCTCCAAACTGATGTAAGATAAAATTACTCAGTTTGGAGGTTATTTTTATGG
>ERZ772819.613-NODE-613-length-30290-cov-7.579792_pt1 | contig 30290 bp, 34 predicted proteins | sample MGYA00580860_ERZ772819 | MGnify/ENA primary metagenome ERZ772819 (study PRJEB29015, sample SAMEA2737683) | human gut metagenome | biome: human gut; feature: human-associated habitat; material: faeces | place: China | collected 2012 ...
ATCGCTTGCGGTGCATGTGCAGCTGAATGTCCAGTAGGTTGCATCTCTCAAGGAGAAACAAAATTTGAAATAGATGCTTCAGCATGTATTTCTTGCGGAACTTGTGCTGGAGTTTGTCCAGTAGGAGCACCTGAAGAAGAATAATTATAAAAAATAAAGCACTACTTTTAATATTTGTAGTGCTTTTATTTTATATATTTTCTGAATTTTTTTCATCTTCTTTTTCTAATTTTTCTAGTTCTTCTAATTCTTTCTTGTTTTCTAATTCTTCTTCATCAATTCTTTCTTTTGCAACATCTTTTATTACTTTTATATCTTTAGCATCATATCTTTTATATGTATAGCTCTCTCCATCTTCTGTTTTAAATTTTACTTTTACTCTTTCTTTTAAAGTTTCTACTCCATCAACTTCCCCTTCGCCATCTTCTGTTTTTACTATTGCACCTACATTTGGAAGTCTTTTCAATTTATCTTCATATACTTCATTTTCATATTTTAGACAACACATCAATCTTCCGCAGTTTCCAGATATTTTTGATGGATTTAGTGATATGTTTTGCTCTTTTGCCATTTTTATTGATACAGCTTCAAAGTCACTTAAGAATGTACAACAACAAAGTTCTCTACCACATACACCATTTCCGCCAATTCTTCTTACTTCATCTCTTACACCAATTTGTCTCATTTCTATTCTTGTTCTATAAATCGCAGCTAAGTCTTTTACTAAATCTCTAAAGTCTATTCTGCCATCTGCTGTAAAATAAAATATAACCTTGCTATTGTCAAATTTACATTCTACTTCTGTTAATGTCATATTTAACTTATGTTCTTTTATTTTTTGTTTGCATATATCAAAAGCTTCTTTTTCTATTTTTCTGCATTCATCATATCTTTTTATATCTCTATTATTTGCAATTCTTACGACTTTTTTCAATGGTGCTATTATTTTTTCATCTTCTACATATCTATTTGGAATTAAAACTTCTGCAAGTTCTTCGCCTTGTGTTGTTTCTACTATTACTTTATCGCCTTTTTTTACTTTTAATCCTTTTGGATTGAAAAAATATATTTTTCCTAATTTTTTAAATCTAATACCTATTATATTCTTCAAGTTTTTGTTTCCTTTCTAATAATTCACATTTTCCCATAAACTTAATAATAAATTATCAATGCACATGTCATAATTTGCATTTGATTGTAATCTTCTTTTTGTTTCTTCTACTATTGCTATACAATCTGCATATTTACTATTCATTTTGGCTAAATTTATAAATAATACATTCATGTAATTTAATATTTCTAATTTATCATCTTTGCTTTTGTATATAAAATCTGACATATTTAGTATATCTATTTTATCTTTTCTTTCTAAACTGTTAACAACTTGTTCTGTATTTTGATATAATTCTTGTTTATCTTTTATTTCTAGTGCTTTTCCAATGCTGCCTTGGCAAGCTTCTAACATAATTTTGCTATTAATTTCTGTTTGATGATTGTCTTGTAGATATTTTTGTATTTGTTCATCTGATATTTTTTCAAAGTGCAGTATCATACATCTTGATTTTATGGTACTTAAAAATGAATTTTCGTTTGAACCAATTAAAATTATAGTAACAAATTCTGGTGGTTCTTCTAGTGTTTTTAATAAACAATTTTGAGCTTCTACTGTCATTTTATCACTATCATTAATTATACAAACTTTTTTGTTTGATATAATTGGTTTCTCAGAGACTTTTTTTTGAAATTCTCTAATTTGTTCTATTTTTATACTATTTCCATCTGGTTCTATAATAGAAAAATCTGGACTATTTTCTGTATCTTTTACAGCTAATAACATTTTTGCAAATTCTTCTGCTATTAATTTTTTCCCAATTCCTTCTGTTCCTATAAATAAATAACTATGTGATGTTTTATTTATTTCTACAGAATGAATTAGTTCTTTTTTTAATTTGTCATTTCCTATTATATCACTAAACATCATTTTACCTCATTTGATAAATTTATTTAACTTTTCCCCATAAATTTAATGGCCAAATTCTAATCCATACTTTGCTTTCTATTTTTTCTAATGGTATACAACCAAAAGCTCTACAGTCTGTACTATGATTTCTATTATCTCCCATTGCAAAAACACAATTTTCCGGAACTACAAAATCATCAAATCCTGCTCCTGTAACATCTGTTACAATGCCACTTGGTAAATAATCTTCTTGTAATTGCTCTCCATTTATAAATACTTTTCCATCTTTTATTTGAACGTGTTCTCCTGGTAGTGCAATTACTCTTTTTATATAACTATCTTTTCCAATTTCTAATACATAATATGTAAATTTTCCTAAAATACTTTTTGGTTCATATTCATATTTTGCAACTGGATTTGATTGGTCAATTTCACTTAATGTATATGACTTTTTGCTTGGTGCCTCAAATGTTATTATATTCCCTCTTTCAGGCAATTTTTTTGTAGTTCTTCCCCAACGATTAAGCCATAATCTTTGGTTTTGTACAAGTGTTGGATTCATTGACACTTGTTTTACTATTGTAGGTGTTCCTATATAATATCTAAATAATAATGCTAAAACAATTGCAATAACTATGCAATATACCCATTCTAATATATCTTTTACTTTTGGACTCATTTGTATCTCTCCTATTTATCAATTTAAACTTTATATATTATACATTAAAATATGATAAATATCAATAAATTAATTTAAAAACTTGAACTAAAAAGTTATTTTGTTAAATCTAATTCAAAATAGAATTCTACTCCATCATCAACATTATTTATTCCATATTTATTTTGATAATTATTCATAATAGCCTTTACAAATGCCAATCCAATTCCAGTTCCGCCATCACTTCTATTTCGAGACTCATCCGCTTTATAAAATCTATTCCAAATTCTCTCTAAATCTTCATCTTTAATATGTTTACCAGAATTAAATACTGTTACTCTAACCTTGCCTTCTTCTTTCTTTATTTTATTTGATATTTTTATTAATTTGCAATTATTTATTTCTTTAGCATTTTTTATTGCATTTGTTATGTAATTTGTTATTACTTGTTCTATATAGAAATCATCTGCAAATACTTGTATTGGCTCTAGAGTATCTATTTTTACTTCTATTTTATTTTCTTCTAACATAACTTTAGATTTTCTTATTACTTCTTTTTCTACCTCAATTATATTGAATTCTTTATCATTGAATTCTCTTTTTCCATATTCTAATTTCATTAATTCTAATAGCTGTTTTACTAGTTTGTCCATTTTATTTGTTTCATCTAGTATTACTTCTGCATAGAATTTTCTACTTTCTTCATCTGTATTTACATTTTCTAGAAGACCTTCACTATAGCCTTGTATTAAGGCAATTGGTGTTTTTAATTCATGTGATACATCAGAAATAAAGCTTTTTCTCATTTCATCTATTTTTGATTTTTCCTCAATGTCTCTTTCTAATTGGTTATTACTGTTTCTAAGTTGTTTTATTGTTCCCTCTAGTTTGTCTGACATAGTATTTATGCTTCTTGCTAGGGTGTTTATTTCATCATCACCTTTTGTTGTAATTTTGTATTTTTGACTAAAATCTAGGTTTGACATTTTTTGTGCTATATTGCTTAATTCTAAAATTGGCTCTGTGAATTTTTTAGAAATTATAGACATTACTATTGCAGAAATTAGTATTACAAATCCTGCTATTATTATTAAAAAGTTATTTGATATTTTTACACTATCTTGTATTGATGTTATTGGCATACGTACATGTAAAAAATAACCATTTTCCAAGTTTCCTGATAAAATTATGTATGAAATTCCATTTTTTATGTCTCTTTGCCTTTTTATTGTGAAGTTTTCTGTTGTTTCTAAAACTTCTCCTGAGTTTACTATCATATTTCCTAAACTGCCTATAACAGAGGAAAAGTTTTTATTTGTTGAATATATATTTATTCCATTGTTGTCTTTAATTAAAATATCAAAATTATTTTTTATTGCTATTTTTTCTAATTCTTGTTCGAAGTCTTCTTCACTTCCTGAATTTTTATAATATTCATTTAATTGTTCATAAACTGATTTTAGTGTTTGTTCCTTACTAAATAGATAGAATTTTTCTAGTGCAAAATTATTTACAATTATTAGAAATATTATTATAGCAAGTATTGTTAAACTTAGTGTTAAAAATAATTTGATTTTTACTGAATTAAATAACTCTCTTATTTGTTCTTTGATTTTCTTCATTTTTTACTAATTTAAAACCTACTTTCTTTCAAATTTGTAGCCTAAACCTCTCATGGTTTTTATATATTTTCCTCTTTTTCCTAATTTATGTCTTAATTTTTTTATATGACTGTCTATTGTTCTTGAATCTCCATAATAATCATAATTCCATACATTGTTTAAAATTTTATCTCTTGAAAGTGCAATGTTTTCGTTTTCTACTAGATATACTAATAATTCGTATTCTCTTAGGCTTAGTTCTATTACTTTACCATCAACTTTTACAGTTCTTCCTTCTTTGTCTATTTCTATTCCATCATAATCTTTTGGTTCTTTTGAGTCTCCTTTTGTTCTTTTCAATATTGCTTCAACTCTTGCAACTAATATTTTAGGGCTAAATGGTTTTGAAATATATTCATCAACACCTAATTCAAATCCAAATAATTCATCTTGTTCTTCTCCTCTTGCTGTTAGCATAATTATTGGGACTTTTGAAGTTTGTCTTATTTGTCTTAAAACAGACCATCCATCTAATTTAGGCATCATTACATCTAACAATATCAAATCGATTTTTGCTTCATTTTGTTCAAATACCTCTAAGGCTTTTTCTCCATCTTCTGCCTCTAAAATACTATACCCTTTTGCTGTTAGGAAGTCTTTTATTAATTTTCTCATTCTAGATTCATCATCAACTATTAAAATTGAACCACTCATTTTTTTCACCTTTCTTACAATTTATTATTTATAATTATACAAAATAATTATGTCCAATATGTGAAAATTAAAAAAAGATGATATGACCTATCATCTTGTAATAATTGTCTTTGTATCATAAGCCAATTCAACATTTTCTTCTTTTAAAATTTGCATAATTTTGAAATTGATTTTTTCTTTTTCTTCTAAGTAACTAGCATAATCAATTGAATTTGTATAACTGCTAACCATTAAATTTATTCCATTGTCTGTTATATTATCAAATCTTACTATTATTGTTTCATCTATTACGTCATCGTGTTGAATAAGCATATCTTTTATTCTTTTTTGAACAATTTGTACTTTTTCAAGTGGAGTATCTAACTCTAAACATAAATTTACTTTGTTTCTTCTTTTTTCCATTTTGCTCCAGTTTATTATAGAGCTGTTTGCAATTACTGAGTTTGGTATATTTACTAGAGAGTTTTCAAAGGTTCTTACTCTTGTACTTCTAAATGTTATATCTTCTACTGTTCCTTCATAGCCCTCTAATTCAATCCAATCTCCTACTATAAATGGTTTATCTAAGAATATTACTAGTCCCCCAAATAGGTTTTTTGCAGTGTCTTGAGCTGCAAGTGTGATTACAACACTTCCTAATCCTAATCCTGCTACTAGTCCATTTATATTATAGTTCAATTCTGTTAATACTAAAAATCCTGCTATTAAATATATAACTATTCTAATTGCTTTTAGTACAAATCTAAACATTGATTCATCTACATCTGGATTAATTTTTTCTTTTAATTTATTTACTAATGTTCCTTTTGTTGTTAAACTATTTGCTATTCCATTTGCAAATATTATTATTACTGAAATTTTAAATATTTTGTTTATTATGTTCATTACATTTTCATTAATTCCTAATGAAGATTTAACAAATAATATTCCCAAATATGCCCCAAAAAATGTGTAGAATGCAATCAATGGAGTATAAAATGCGTTATCTCTTATCACTTTCTTATTTTTTGCTTTTGGTTTAAATATTTTTACCGTGATATATGCTAAACTTCTACTTAAACATCTAAATAAAATATATATTAATACTCCAACTACAATATCTATTATTTGATTTTTTTGGATTGCTCCAATAAAGTTTTTAAAATTTTCCATTTTAATTACCCCATATAATCTCTTAGTTTTTTACTTCTACTTGGATGTCTTAATTTTCTTAGTGCTTTTGCTTCTATTTGTCTTATTCTTTCACGAGTTACGTTAAATTCTTTTCCAACTTCTTCTAGAGTTCTTGATTTTCCGTCTTCTAGTCCAAATCTTAATTTTAAAACTTTTGCTTCTCTTGGTGTTAATGTGTTCATTACTTCTTCTAATTGTTCTCTTAGCATTGTATATGATGCAGCATCATGTGGTGCTGGGCTATCTTCATCTTGTATAAAATCTCCTAAATGACTATCTTCTTCTTCACCTATTGGTGTTTCTAAAGATACTGGATCTTGAGCTATTTTTTGTATCTCTGTTACTTTTTCTACTGGTATTTCCATTTCTGCTGCTATTTCTTCTGGGCTTGGTTCTCTTCCTAATTGTTGTAATAGATGTCTTGATGTTCTTATTAATTTATTTATTGTTTCTACCATGTGTACTGGTATTCTTATTGTTCTTGCTTGGTCTGCAATTGCTCTTGTAATTGCTTGTCTAATCCACCATGTTGCATATGTGCTGAATTTGAATCCTTTTGTATAATCGAATTTTTCTACTGCTTTTATTAATCCCATATTTCCTTCTTGTATTAAGTCTAAGAAAAGCATTCCTCTTCCAACATATTTTTTAGCAATACTTACAACTAATCTTAGGTTTGATTCTGCTAATTTTTGTTTTGCATCTTCATCTCCTTCTAAGATTTTTTTTGCTAATTCTAATTCTTCATCATATGTTAAAAGTGGTATTCTTCCTATTTCTCTTAAATACATTCTTACTGGGTCATCTACACTTATTCCTTCAAAACTTGCGTCTGTTATTTCATCTAATTTTAAGTTTTCTACTTCTTTTAAATCTTCTAAGTCTGGTTCTTCTTCAAAGTCATCTGGTAATAAATCTACACCAATTTCTTCAAAGGCATCAAAAACAGAATCCATTTCTTCTGGATTTACATCATTTAATTTTGTTGCTAAATCTCCATATGTCATTTTCCCGTTTTCTTTAGCTTCTTTGATTATGCTATTTATTTTTTCTTTATCTTCACTTGATATTTTTGTTTTTTTGCTTTCTTTTGTTTTGTTTTCTACTGCTTCATTTTTTGCTATTATTTCTTTTTCTTCTTTTTTCTCTGACATTATTTATTCACCTCTATTTTATTTTTGCTAATCTAATAATTATATTACTTAGCTCTTTTTCTAATTCTTTTTTTTGGTCATTTTCCAAATTTTTATCTAATAAATCTAAAATTTCAAATTTCCTTGTGTTTAATTTTTCTCTTTCATATGCTTGTACAACATCATCTATTGCTTTTTCTATGTCTGTTATTTCATAGTCTTCTGACATTATCATTGTTATTTGATTTTGTTCATCTTGCTCTAAATTATCAATTATTGCATTTATATTACTATTTCCTTTTTCAAATTCTTCATACAGTTTTTGAGCTATTTTTTTATTTACTTCATCTTGAAAATCTTCTACTTTTATATTTTGCCTTAATATTTCAAAAATATTTAAATCTCCCATTAATAGTAATGCTATAACTGTATTTTCTCTTCTTTTTACTGCTTCAGATATAACTTTTTCTTCTCTTTTTATATGAGTTACTACTGGTTTTGGTTTTTCTAGTACCTTTTCAGTTTTCACATTTTTATATGTAAGTTTATTTACTTCTGCATATATTGCTTCTTTTGATATATCGTATTCTTTTGCTATTTTTTCAATATAAACTTCTCTTTCGATTGTGTTGTTTACATTTGAAATTAATTTTGCAATTTCATTTAAGAATTTTATCTTATCATTTGTGTTTTCTAAATTTAAATCTTTCTTTAATATTTTTACTTTAAATTCTATTATTGAAAGTGCTTTATCAACTAGGTTATTAAAACGTGCATTTCCATATTTTATTATATATTCATCTGGGTCTTTTGCACCTTCCATTTGTAGTATTCTTAAGTCACATCCCATATTTTGTAATATATCTAGTGCTCTTAATTTTGCTTTTAATCCTGCCTCATCTGAATCAAAGCTTAATATTATTTGTTCTGAATTTTTTCTTAATAACCACCCTTGTTGCTCTGTTAATGCTGTTCCTAGTGGTGCTACTACATTTGTTATTCCTCTTTGGTGAAGAGATATAACATCCATGTACCCTTCCACTATTAATATTCTTTTTAAATCTCCCTTTTTTGCTACATTTAATCCAAATAAATTACGTCCTTTACTATATACAACATTTTCTGGAGAATTTATATATTTAGGCTTTGAGTCATCTAAAACTCTACCTCCAAATGCAATTACTTTTCCTCTTGCATCACAAATTGGGAACATTAATCTGTTTCTATATCTATCTATATATTGTCCTCTTTCATTTTTATTTACTAGTCCAGACTCTAAAATTTCCCTTTCTCCAAATCCCTGTTTTTTTAGTTCTTGATATAATTCATCAAATTTACCTGAAAAACCTATTTTGAAGGATTTTAGTGTTTCATTACTTAACTGTCTCTTTTTTACATATTCTTGTGCCATTTTAGCTTGTGGTTTATATAAGTTTTGATGATAAAACTCTGCTGTAAATTCGTTTACTTTGTATACTTTTGCCTTTAGTTCTTCTCTTTGTGAATCTCCATTATCTTGTAAAGTTGGTAATTGTATGTTTGCTCTTTCTGCTAACATTTGTACTGCTTCTACGAAATTTATTCCTTCTATTTGAGTTATAAAAGAAAAAACATTTCCTCCTACACCACATCCAAAGCAATGGAAAATTTGTTTATCTGGTGAAACTGAAAAAGAAGGAGACTTTTCGTTATGAAATGGACATAGTCCAAAGAAATTTCTTCCGCTTCTTTTTAAATGCACATATTGTGATATAACATCAACTATATCATTTGATTGTCTAACATCATTTATAACTTCATCACTATATCTTGCCATTTTTCCTCTCTTTCCTTCAAATAAACATACTTAAATATAATATTCGACGAATTTTACATAAATCCTTCTCATTTTTTAAAATTCATAAAATAAATCATATATTAGATTCTTTCTAAATATATGATTTATTCTTATTTTTGTTTTTTTACCTATTTAATAACAACATTTTATTGTCTAATTTATTAACTATTTTTGCACATTGGACAAGTTCCTTAGAAACATTTTTACTAACATCTTTATTATTTTTATATTTCATTTTATGTTCCAAACTCGCCCAAAAATCCATTGCCATTGTTCTTATTTGTACCTCTACTTTTACATAAACTGAATTTTTCGATAATGTTACTGGAATTTCTAAAATTATATGATAACTTGAATAACCACTTTTCTTTGGATTTGTTATATAATCTTTTTCTTTTAAAATTTTTATTCCTGGTAAATTAGTAATTAATTTTCTAATCGTATATATATCTTTTTTTAATGGGCATATTACTCTTACACCTGCTATATCATTTATATTTTCTATCATTTTACTATATGTAAAATCAATTCCTTTTTTAGTCATTTTTTTAGATATGCTTTCTTTGCTCTTTATTCTTTCGCTTATATGGTCAATCAAATCATAGTCGTAAAACATTTTATATTCTTCTTTTAATATCTCTAATTTGTGTTTTATTTCTTTTATTGCAATTCCATATATGAATTCTATCTTTTCATAATTTTTACTATTAAATTCTATTTTTTCATTATTAACTAAAAAGTTATTAATTTTTTCAATTTCTTTAGTTTTTGTCATAGGCATTTTTCTCCTTATTTTTTCTTATTTATTATATGCTACATTCTATTTTTTTATTGTTATCAAATGTTAATTTATTTGTGTTTTTTGTGTGAAAAAAGAAGGTAAAATTTCTTTTACCTTCTTTTAAAAAATATTGCTTTTAAATGAGATTCATTTGCATCGCATTTACGACATGTGCAATGAATTCCGAATTTGTTGGTTTTGCCTTATCTGCACAAACGGAATAGCCAAAAATATCATTAATTACATCTACATTTCCATTCATCCACGCTGTTTCTATAGCATGTCTAATTGCTCTTTCCACACGAGATGCTGTTGTATTGTATATCTTTGCAATATCCGGATATAATCTTTTTGTAACACTCTCCAATATTGTTGAGTCATTATACGCCAGAGTTATTGCTGTCTTGATGTAATTATAACCTTTAATATTGCTACGAATACCTAATTGAGTCTGAAATTTGAATATTCTTCTTTCAAGATCATCTTCATTTACTTTAACCTCGTTGTTATTATACTTAGTTATTTCAATCCGTAAAACATCTCCATTTTTTAAAGAATATAGTACTTTTACTAATTCCTCAATATCTCTTGTTTCAATTACTTCTTTTTGGTTCATTGCGTGTTCCTCCCTAAGCTGTTTTTATTAATGTATCAATTATACTTTGCTTCAAGCTATTCGGAGCATTTTATTTACAAAAACCATGTAATCTTTTACAAAAAAGACATATTTTTGGCAAATGCGTCTTTTTTAGTTATTATATATATATTTTTGTGGATTAACATGTTGACCATTTATTCTAATTTCTAAATGCAAATGTGGTCCTGTAGAATTTCCTGTACTTCCGACTGCTGCAATTACATCTCCTGCTTTTACTTCATCACCAGCTTTTACATACATTTTACTTGTATGTGCATACCAACTTTCTACTCCATTTCCATGCTCTACTTTTACTAAATAACCATATGAACCTGTGTATTGAGCTGATGTTACAGTTCCATCTGCAATTACTTTTATTGGTGTTCCTGTACTTGCCGCAATATCAAGACCTGTATGTGTTGATGATCTTATTCTACTACTTACTCCATATCTTGATGATATAGTTCCTGTGATTGGTAATGTTGCAATTTCAATACCATCTATATTGGCTATTCCTTCTGATTTATCAGTTGTTTGTGTTTTTTCTGCTACATTATTTTTAGCAACTTCTAATTCATGTGTATTAATTTCTTCTACATTTTCAGTAATTATTTGAGTTATTGTTATATCTTGTAATTCTAGTTGTTCTTTTATTGTTTCTGCATCTTCTTTAGAATTTACAGATTCAATAACTTCTCCATTAAGCTCTAAATTATAATATTCGTATTCAATTTTTACGTTATTTTGCAAAGCTACTATAATTTCACTTTCATTTGTTTCTTTGTTTTTTTCAACTAATTTATATTCATATTCTGGAGTTTCTGTAATTTCTACTGTATTGATATTTTTTCCTTTATAATTTTTTATGTTTTCCTCAATATCTTTTTCTAAATTTTCTTTACTATTAGTATAACCTATTACTTCTCCATCTATTTTAACTTCATATATAGGTTTATATTTTATTAATACTATTGCTATAATAATCCCTAATGCAAATAAAGTTACATTGAAAAATCTTAAAAATTCTTTTGTGTAAAATTTAAGTTTTCTGTTTAAAATAAAATTCACTCTCCTTCTTATTTTTTTCAATGCGATAAATACTATTATACTATATATTTTGACCATTTGCAAATTATGTATACTTTATTTAACCAATTTTTTCTTTTTTCTCTTAAATTATTTTTATATTTTTCTTATTTTGTTAAAATTTGCTCTTTTTTCCTTCTTTTTCCTTTATTTTTCTTTTATTTTCTTTTCTTGACATGTATATATTTTTCACCTTTTAGTAGATTTTTTCATATTATAAAATAAAATTGTAAGGAGGTTTTCTCTTTGGCAAAGATATTAGTTTTTAATAATGACACTGATAGAATGGAAACTTATTATAGAGGTGAGGCTGAAGCAATGCCTTATAATACTAATGGAACTTTAAAGGTTCGAGAATTTAGAGGTTCTAGTAAAAGTAATATTTTGTGGACTACCAAAAGAACTATGCAAGCTTGGAATAGCCAAAGATATGTTTTTGGTTCTCCTATTCCTGTTGGTTTTGCTTTTAAAAGACCTTATGAAGGCGGACACGGAAATCAAAGTCAACATTATGCAGGTACAGCTTTCGATGTTGGTCAAACTTTAAGTTCTACTCAAAGAACCAGATTATATAATAGTGCTGTGAATTCAGGCATTTGGTATTATGTTGAACCAATTTCCCTGACTCCAACCTGGGTGCATTTTGATAAATCGAAATGTTAATGTTACAAGCACTACTTCAACATTTTATTTATAATATCTATTCTTGTTTTATTGTATACTTTGACAAATGTTTTAAAAAATATTCTTACTATAATTCTTTCAACATAATTTAATTCTTTTGTTATTTCATTTAATACTCCATCTTTTTCTTTTTTCATATACAATCCCATCCTTTCATAAAAACCTTTGTCTTTATTTAAGGGGCTATATTTCTTTTTGATTATATCTTTTTCCATTTCTTTTGTAAACATTTTTTCATTATTTTCTTCGACAACTTTCATATTTCTTTCTCCATACTTTAATATTTCATCCGAGCTCTTTTGATATAACTATTGTATATTAGTTTTTACCAAACTATTAAAATATTTTATGAAAGTTGTATTTTCTTTTATGAAAGTCATTTTTTGTCGAATTTTGGGTTTTACACTAAAAAGAGCTACATCTTTTGTAGCTCTAATTCTCCAGTATCATATAAGTCTGTTATTTTTTTACCCAAATTTTCTGATATTACTAACATTTCTATAAATAGTATTTTATCTACATTATCTTCTATTTCTGATAATCTATGTCTTTCTATTCCTGTTTCTTCTGATAATTCTCTTAATGATATTCCCATCTGCTCACGAATTTCTTTTATTTTTAATTCTACTGTCATATAAACACCTCAGTAGTAGTCTCTACAATTTTGGTATTTTTATTCAAAAGAAAAGTCCCAATATAAACTTGGTACAGTTCATATTGAGACTAATCCATTTTTCTTATAATAACTATAATTATTATAGCATATATTTTTTGTTTTGTGTGTCGAACGGTGTCGGATAGAATATATTTATTTTATAGTTATAACTATTTGCAATATTCCTATTATTATTTGGCTTAGAAATCCTATAGATTTACATATTCCTGTATATTCTTGATATAACTCTTGTATCTTATCAGATATTATTTTTACTTTATTTTTTCTTTTTACAATTTTAAATTCATTCCTTATTTCACCTCCTTCTTGATTGTTAATATTCATTGAATTGTAAGGTGAAATTTTTGTTATTAAATGCCTTTGTAATACCTCCTATATTTTTTATGCATTATACCACATTTTAAAAATTTATGCAAATTATATTGTTGTCCACATTTTATTCACAGTTGCCAAAATTTTTTCCACAGATTTTTCGACTTTTTATTGACAATATATTCTTTTTTTGATATATTGTTTTTATCGTTTATATATCACTCTAACAACAGGTATATTAATCAGCAGTTATGCTGCTGATAGCAAGGCAGTTTCCGTTCATAACTGTTGATAAACTGTACCTGTTCCGCAGTTTAAAACTTGCTAGGAAGGGAGTGATAAAGTTGGAAAAAAGTAACAACAACGATTTAGCAATAAAATATCTCGGTAGAGCTTTAATAGCATTTATAATTGGATTTTTTGTGTATTTGTGTGCTACAATAGGATACAATACATATCTGTCTTTTTCAAAAGAAAAAATTGAAGTTCATGCGGAGAACTCCAATTCGGTTAGATAAACGATACTTTTAGTAGAGGCTTTGAGCTTCTACTTTTTTTATAAGCATACAAGATAATAGACAAGCAGTTATTATTATCTTATTTATATATATTAAATATCACAACTATTTATTTTAGTCAAGATATTTTTAAAAAAATGTAACATAATCCTAACATTTCTTTTTCCATCTGTCAATATTATAGCATAAATTTTATGTAATTTCAAGTAAATTTTGCCTATTTTTAGCCCAAAATCCACCTCTTACAATCGTTTTTAAGCCGTTTTATTTTTCAATTAATGTAATTATATGCCTCAATAAAACGAAAAAAGAGGTAAATTGAACTTAATCAACTTACCTCTTAATTTTATCTAACTCCACCTGTCCATTTAGCAAATCCTATTTTATAATTACCTGTTCCAGAAACATTATATCTTACCATTGGTCTTCCATTAAATATTCCAAAACAATCACATTCTTCGTATGGGCTTAAACTTCCTATTACTTTTGTTAAGCTTGTATCTGCATATATAATTTCTTTTGTTGAACCGTTTTTATATCTTCTCACTGGTTCATCACTCCCTTCAACTTTTGGTATTGCTACTGTAGTTGTAGCTTGTCCAATTTTATTTGCTACGTCATTTTTGAATTTAATCCACTCTTGTTCATTTCTTACATAATAACGTGGACATTCTTTTCCTGTTACATCATAATGTCTTATAATTGCATCTATACCTAAATTATATCTTTTACATATATCTGCACATAATTCTACTAAACTGTTATATGTATTTTCATTGAATTTTCCTTCCCAATCAGGGTGGCAATCTTCTATTCCTATTGACTTTCTATTCATTGAATAACTACCACTATGAAAAGCAACTTCATTTTCTGGTATACATCTTATTATTTCACCATTTAAACCGATTATATAATGAGATGAAGCATATGTTTTATGTGATGTTGCTAAGCTTTCAAAATAGTTTCTATTGCCTAATGCTGAACTTCCTGCATTTCCAACCCAATGAACTACAATTTTTTCAATTTTATTTTGTTTTTCTCCACTTCTTGAATATGGATTTATTGTTAATAGTCTATCTTCTATATTCATTATTCGTTTGCCTCCCCTCTTGTATCTTCTTCTGCAAGTTCCATTGTTTCTACAATTTCATCTTCCATAACTATTCCTCCTTATTACTTATTGCTTTTTGTCCTAACAAATATGTTCCAATAACTCCTTGCACTACTGCAATAACTTGTACTATTTGTATTGCATATGGTATTGTTATTCCATCCACTGCATTTATTCCTGCTACTAATGCACTTACTATTGCTAATATATTTGTTAAATATTTTGCTATTGTTTTTAATTTTTCCATATTAGTTTACCTCCTACATAAATTTACTTAATCCTAGTGCAAAAGCTATTGCTGTTAATATTATTCCAGTTACAAAAGAAATCACTTTGCCTTTTACTTGTTTTTTAGTATCTTCATAGTCCTTAATTGGCTTTTCTTCGATTATTTTTAAGCGTTCATTCATTTTGTTTTGTTCTTCTCTCATTGCTTTCATTTCTGTTGCTATTTCTCTTACACTTAATGTTAAGTCATATATATTTTCTACTTTATTTTCAACAACATCAATTCTCTTAGTATTTGACTTTTCTCGCTCTTCCAGATGTGCTACTTTTTCAATTAATTCTGTATCTTGCATTACTTCTCCACCTCCAGTACATCTTCTGCATCTTTAAACTGTTCTGAATTTTTCAAATATTCATAGCACTCTTCTATTGTTTCATTTTCCGAATATTCTTTTTGTATAAAACTGGTTTCAATAAAAACATTCATATTCTTATTTTCATCTGTACTGCTGTAATATTCCTTTTCTTTTTCTCTTTGTTTTTCTGATGTATAAGAAGCAACTTCTATAATATTGCAATTATTTGTTATTTTATTTATACTTACTATTCTATGATAGTTTGTTGTTATTCCATTTTCTAATTCTATTTCTTTTTTTAATGCCATTTTTATACCTCCTATCTATAGCCTATAATTTTATATATTTTAATCTCATTGCTATTTCCCCATTCAACACTTCTACCATTATATAAATTCACGTAACCTGTAGTATTAGATGTATTTGCCACCGAAGTACCTGAAATAGAAACACATTTTGATTGTAATTGTGACATACTACCACTATATATATTGTATGCAATTAATAAATTAGCAATTTTACCATTTGGAGTATTAACTTTTACAGAATTTCTATAAATAGGATTGCCTTCTGATTTTCCATAAAATATTTCTAAATAAGCAAAATTAGCTGATGTTTCATTTAATGTTACTGTTCCTGTTGTGCCTGATGAATTGTCGTATAAAGTTTTACATCTGTATATACTCTCCCAGTTTCCCCAAGCACCATTATTACTTCCTCTAAATTGCAAAGGTACATTAACATTACTATTTGGAAAATATACTTGACCATTGTACTGACCACTATTATCCCAAGAACCATGTAATATGTATCCATCTGCGGCAGGCTTATTACTTGTCATAGCACTTGTAGCTAATAATAGTTGAAGGTGTGCCTTATCATTTTCATAACTATGTGCTATATTTGCATTTGTTATTCTTCCATTTATACATTCTAACTTATCAGTCATTGTAGCTCGAGAAGCTTTTCCGTTGAATTTAGAAGCTGTTATGCTTCCATCATTATTTATCATAACTTGATTAGTTGTATTCTCATCACCTTTTGGTCTTAAATATATAGTTCCATTATTTGCACACATTTGACTATCGTTTGTCCAATGTCTTAATATTCCCTTATGTCCATTTATATTTATTCCATTCGCTCTATTTGTTAAGCTTATATCTCCATTTACTTGAAACTTACTTCCTTCACTTGTATTATATTGCTGTCCAATTGCTACATTGTTTTTATAAACTGCTATTGCTGGATTTCCAGATGTTAAAATGATATTATAAGTTGCACTTGATAGCTTGTCCGCTAATACTAATTGAATATCAAAAGAATTTGCAACACTAAATCCATCTGTTCCTGCATCTCCTTGAATATTTAAGCTACCAGTAATTTTATTTCCAGATATTGTATAAGTTAATGTTGTTTTACCATCAACCCAACTAGAACTTGAAGTTGTTTTATATTTATATTTACAACTAGTTATTGCATTTGCCACACTACCAAAGCTTGCATTCCAAAACTCTCCTTCAAATTTCAGTGTTGTTATTGTTCCAATATTATTTTGTCTTGTTGCTGATAATGATTTTATTTTTATATTGCTATATTTTTTTATAGTTGCTGTTTTGCTTACTTTTGTACTATTTCCTCTACTGTCAATTGCATATAAATCTATAACATTGTTATTAACTTGATTAATACTCATATTAACATCAGCACTTGAATTATAATTTGCCGTAGTATTTTTAGTTCCGACTAATAATTTATAGCTTTTCATAGTTGCACTATTTTTAGCTGTAGCTTTATTTGCTGTACTTATTGTTGCTTTTATATTAGAATAACCACTTACTAAAATTTGATTATTTCCAGTCAAAGCTGTTATTGTTGTATTTGTATCTTGATATGTAAAATTACTAAATGTTGGATTACTATTTGTTACAGTAAATGTAAAATCTTTTGAATTTGTATATGATTTACCATTTGCAGTTGTTGTTATAATATATCTTGCTTTATATGTATTACTGTTTGGAGTTAAAGCATATATTTTACTTGCTGTTGGTGTAATTGATTTACTAGTTCCTGTAATTGTTCCATAATCTATTATTGTAGAGTTATCAGTTTTGCATAATTTTAAACTTGTTGTCGTTCCGCTAGGATTTGCCCAAGTAATTGTATGTGCTGAACCTATATTAACATTTGGTACAGAACTTAAAGTTGCAATTTGATGAGTTGTAACTTCTATAGTATTAGACTCGCTATATAATTGACTGTCTAATCTTTTTACTCTTATTTTTAAATTATACTTAGTATTAGGAGATAATCCACTTATATTTATTGGAGATGATAAAGCATAACCACTTTCCCATTCTCCTCCATTTTTACTAACCCAAATTCCATCTATAGTAGCATCAGCTGAGTAATTTAATTTGACACTATTTATTGTTTTAGAATTTAGAGAAATACTAGCTTTTGCATATCTTGGAATTGTACTTAAATTCATACTTCCACTAGCACTAGCATTACCACAAGTATAGCTTTGCCCAGAACCATCATTTACAGAAAAACTATAATTAATCGATTTTGTTCCATTACTATTATGTCCTATTGTTTGACTTCCAGTTCTTATAGTTAATGTTGAACCAGCTGAATATGATGGAATTGTTCCTGAATAAGAAGTACCATTTATTGAAATACTATATGTTATACTTTTCCAGTTACTCCAAGAATAACTAGCTTTATATATTGTAAAACTAAAACTAATTTCAGAAGTATTATTAGCTACACTTGTTGATGTTTCATTTACTGTTAATTTAAATTCGTGTGAATGTTTACTTCCATAACCTGTTATTGTTCCCATCTTAGCCTCCTAATCCTGTAAGCCAAACTTGACTTCCAATTTGTTGTATTAGCAATACATTTATCTTAGCTTGTTCTTTTACTTCTAGTTGTTTTGTATACACACCTTTATCTGTCATTTCTGCGACTCTTTCATTTGTAGAACTATTAAATGTTCTATTTCCATCAGCATCTATTCTTGTATATGTGTTTTTGGTACTAGAATTAACTTGAATACCTTTTCCTATTTCAACTGTGTCTGTTCTTGTTTCATTAGCATTTTGTGTCCATATATTTTTTTCTACTCCCATTGAAACCATTAAATCTGAAATATAATATGATGCTACTGTATCACTACCAATTTCTATTTTTATATTATTACTTGTTATTTCAACAGGAATTATTTTTTCAATCCAATTGTTTATTTCTCCATCTAGTTTATATTCAACTTCATTTATTTTTACATAACCTGTAGCATCTGTTTTTAATTTGTAATAATTAAAGCTTATGACATATTGTCCATTCTTCACAACTTGTGATTGAATTGATACTCCTTTATTTATCAAATAACCTTCATCACTAACATTATTTTGTTGTATTAAAGTATTTGTATACTCTTCTAATGTTGCCTCACTATCTTGTGTTTGTCCTCTCCAGTATTCTTTCGCATAAAAGAATATGTTACCTCCACCTGTTTCTTTAGCTTGTAATGTTATTCCTTCTATAGTGTGCTTTAATTCATTTACTTTTTCTGTTAGCTCATCTTTTGTTGCAACTTTCTGTGTAAATCCATCTATATCTTGTTGTGCTTGTGTTATTTTTTCCTCATTTTCTGTTGTTTCCTGTACTAATTGTGTTATTTTTCCATCAATTTGATTTATTTCACTTTGTACTCTTTTGATTTTATTTGAGTTTGTTTGTTTTGTTTGCATACTTTCTTGTTCTGTTTTAGCTTGTACTTTATTATTTATACTTGCTTTAAATTTACCAGCATACTTTATTTCTCCTTGATATAAAACTTTTTTACCATCAATTACTAGAATGTCTCCAATATCATAAGCTGGATCTATTATTGTTTCTCCCTCAAATGTGTATACTTCAAAATCTTTTATTTGATTATAAATATTTTCTACTTGCTCACTATCAACTATATACATATTGTTTTGGTCAATAAATACTGTTGCTTGTGTTTCATCTCCAAATTTATAATTTTGTATTCCATCTTCATAAGAAACTCTACTTACTTTTAGCTTATCTCCCCAAGTAAAATCACCAAATAAATCAACATTGAAATTGATAGTATCTTCTCCAAATGTTTTTATGTATAATTTTCCATCTCTGCCTATTACAGCAAATCCACCTGCTTGTTCTGCTATATAACCTAAATATGTTCTTGCTGTTACAGTATTATCATATACTGCTATTTGTTTTTCTGAATTAAGAAAAGAAGTAGAACCTAGTTCTACTCCTGCTTTTTGGCATATATCTTCTAAAACTTCTAACATAGTCTTTGGATATGTTAAATTGCTACCATCATATTTGTTATCTTCAAATTTTTTCATATAGTCTGTAGCTTTTATTTTTACTTTAAACTCATCATCTTCAATTGGTTTCTGAATTGTAAACTTTCCTATTGGTACAATCTCGCTACCACATGTTGTTTTTAATACAGGAGATATACTATCTGCACTGTATATGTGTGTTGTTCCTTCATACGTTGTTGCATGACTTAATTCTTTTGCTATTTCTTTTTGTTCTTCTGTAAATGGTAAACGTTTTGGTATTGATAGTTTATAATATACAATTACTGGTGTTCCTTCATCACATTTTGATTTTAGCCAAGTTTTAAATTGTTCTACTGTTGTGTACTTACTTATCATTATTCTAACTCTGCTATTTTTCCTTATTGTTACACAATTATCAATTAACCAACTTGAATCAAAACCAACTCCTTTAAAATAATTTGACATTGTTCTTATTACAGTATCATAATCATTTATATATACTGCATTAACTGATAAACTAAATTGAGCAATTCCATTATAAATATCATCTAAACTCCAATTTTCATTTCCTTTAAAAACTAGTTTTTCCCACACATGCACTTCTTCCTCATTGTCCCAATCAAAATAATCTCCTTCTAACATTTCTTGTTGTGTTGGTATTATGTATGATTGTTCTTGATGAGGTTCGTGTGAAGATATTTTATTTCCTACTTCTAATTGTAATAAATAATTATTACTTGTTATATAACTCGCTTGTGCACTATATGTTCTTATAGAGACATATTCTTCATTGTTCCCAATTGTTATTGTTTCTTCTCCACTGTATCTTGTAAAATTTTTATTTTTATCAAATAATACATATACTACTTTTCCTACATAATTTTTATTTTTATCAAATAATCCACCTATATAAGTTTTTCCTTTTTCTACTTTTATTTGTTTACTTGAAACAAAATTTGTATCATACTCGAATACTCCTGTGTTATTCCAATAGCCTTTTTGTATATCTCCAACGAGATTTTTATTACATTTTGTTACTTTTACAGACCTTTGACCGTATTTACTGTATTCTCCTACTTCTGTACCTTCAACTAATTTTATATCATCAAATATAGCAGAACTATTTTGTACTGTAGAAGTATAATTAGTAAAAAACTGTAATTTAACTTTTCCATTTTCATCCGTAATAATTGTAATTTGTGGATTAGATTGTTCCTTATTAGATACTTTAAATATATTATTATTATCATAATCACATAATAATCCTGCCCAACCTTGAGTAATATTAGTAATTTGCGAAGTTATTGTATATTTTGTATTTGGTTTTAAATTTGAAATAGTTATTTCAACTCTATTCCATGAAACTCCAGTTCCTTCAACTTTAATACTATTGCTATTATTAATAGTATACTTTTCTTTATCTGTGTTTCTTAAATAATATGATAAATCACTACTATAAGCATTAAATAAATTTATATTACTTCCAACTGTTTTTATTTCACTTGGGTAGTTTGGATTTGGTGAAAGTATTCCACCTACATATGGTTCCCATTCTACAACTGTTGGATTATCTGTTTGTTCAAATTGTGCTTTAAATTTATAATTGTTTAATGTTATTCCACTTTCTATTCTAAAAATCAACAGTCCCATTGACAAATTTTTATCTTTTGTTGCTGGTTGTCTAGCATCTACATTTAATAATTGACAAGACCACCCAGCCCAATTTTGATTTTCATCTTGCATATAAATCATACATTTATCACTACTAATACTTCCACCTAAATGGAATGTTTCTAATTGATATACTTTATTTGCTTTCGATTTTATAATACTTCCAAAATGCACATCAGTTTTTGCTGTAGCTGTTCCATTCACAGTCCATATTTGAGTATTTTCATCATAACTATATGTTATTCCATTTATTGTTCCACTTTTAGATGCTCCAAAATCCAAAATATTTTTTCCACTATAAGTCTTTTGCTCATTATTTCCACTTATCTCTAAATTAAGTGGTATTTCTTTCTCTTCTTTTAGTGTTATTTCTTCTCCTTCTGTTACTATATCATTGTGATATTTTATTCCTGTTTCGACATATACTTCATTGTAATTCTCTGGTAAATCTCTTTTATCTATTTCAAATTCGATATCTTTCTCAGGAGTACAACCTAAACAAAGTTCATTATTGTTAAATAATTCAGATTTAGAACTAAAATCTATAATATGATTAGGTTCAATTTTATTTCCATCTATGTATATATTTAATTCATGTTGTGTTGAATCTTCTAATATTTTTTCTTTATAACCTTTACTTGTATTATACATTTATAGCCTCCTATGAATTTGCATTTTTTGAAGCTTGTTTTTGGGCTTCTGTTAGTTCTTTTTGCATTAAATTAAAAGAACACTTCCATCTTGTTTTGGAAGTGTTCGTATTTAATTCTGTATCTATCATTTCTACTTTTCTTTTTGAAACTCTAAATTTTGCTCCTTCTAAAAATCCACCTTTTACAACTGGTATTTTTACATCTAGTATGAGTGGGTTTTTATATGTTTTTTGTATAAGTTGTTCTGCTTCTTCTTCTGAATTTAAATTCCATGCCATAGAAAGTTTTAACATTCCTATGGCTATAGGATTATCTATTAATGCTCCTGTCTTTTTACTTGTATAACTATCGTTGTCTGTATCTTCTATGTCTGCACTATATGTTGAGGGTGTTGGTAAATTTTCTGTTTTTCCGTGTTCTCTCCATAACATTGTTAATCACCTACCGTTACTATTGTATTTTTCCCAGTTCTTCTGGTTTTTGAATTAATATAATCTATTGTATCATCAAATATTTCTTTTCCTAAATATTGTATTGTTATATGTACTGGTTGTCCATTACCACTATTAAAATCTGACAATACATCTTCAAATGTATCTCTCATTATGTTTTGTGGTGTTACTATTTCGGGGTTTGTTTTAGCTCCTGGATATTCTCCCCCTAATATTGTTGTTGCTTCTGTTAATACACCACCTTTAGCAAGTCGTGGTATTTGTGGTACTTGTATTGTTGAAATCCAATTAAATGGTTTTAAACCTAATATTTCGGAATTTTTTATTCGCCTTAATGCTGAATTTAATCCATTGAATGGAATACTTACTACTTTATTTATTCCAGTTATAATTGCATTCACTATTGATTTTAAACCGCTTAATATTCCTTCTTTTATTCCATCAAATATCTTTCCTCCTGTACTAAATACGTTTTTAACAGCTTGCCATGCTTGACTAAATTTGTCTTTAAACCAATTTGGAATATTACCAAATATAGATGTAATTCCACTCCAAGCCCCTTGTGCTCCTTCTCTTACTTTATTCTTGATACCTTGCCAAGTTTCGGAAGTTTTATTGGTTACTTGTTGCCAAATATTACTTATAGAATTTTTGATATCTGTAAATTTTTGAATTGCAATATTTTTAATGTTGTTCCATATTTCTGTAATATTATTTACCAAACTTGAAATGCCATTTAATAATCCTTGAATTATAAATTTACCCTGTTCAGCCATGACAGTTGATGGTGAATGTATTCCAAATGCATTTTTAAATCCATCTATAAAAGGTTTAAAAATATGGTCTATTATCCATTGTCCTAGATTTCCAAGTGCTTCTATAATTCCTTTAAATATACCTTCAACAACGTTTCCACCACATTCTTCTATTTTTTCTTGAAAAAATCCTTTTGCTTTATCAAGAGCTTCATTTATTTTTTCGCCTATAACCATACCAAGATTTACTAGACTAGCACATGCAGATCCCAATGCTTTAAATATTGCATCTGATACTCCATTCCAATCGAAACCTTTTATAAAATCTAGTAATCCATTAATAACAACACTCCAATCAAAAGTTTCAAAAAAACCTGTTATTGTATTTAGGATTCCTTTTATTCCAGACGATAATGTATCACCTAAAGCTTTCCAATCTATATTTTTAATAAAAGAACTTAATCCTTCTCCAATGGCATTTCCAAATTTTCCCCAGTCAAATGTTGTTACAAAACTTTGTCCTAAATATATAACAGTATTTATGCCTTGTGAAAAAGTATTTCCTACTTGTTTCCAGTCTGTCTTTGCTATAAAACCATTTAAAAATTGTGCAATATTAGTTCCTATTTTCTTTGCTGTATCTTGTATTTTGTTCCATGGTATATTATTCATAGCTTCATTTAGTTTTTCCCCTATTGTTGCTCCTACTTCATACCAATTACCCTTTTTTATAGCATCTATTATTGAATTAGGTGTACTATCTATTTTAGATAAATCAAAACTTGGTGTTGCACTTCCTCCACTTCCACTATTTGAATTATCGTTAGATTGTACATTATTTATTTCGCTATGTATGTTAGATAAACTCTTTGTTTCATTTTTAGCCTTTTTTGCATTTCCAGCCATACTTGCATATGAACTTGCACTTGCTTTTGCGAATATATTTACTCTAAACAATGCATAAACAACAGATTGTATAGCTTTCATTAATTGGTAAATTAGTCCTGTTACATATTGTATTACAGGTGCAAAAGCTGAACCCATTGCATATTTCATATACTCTATATTTGCACTTAATTGTTTTGCACCAGCATTTTGACTAGATAACCAACTTCGAGCACAACCGCTTAAAGTGCTATAAATACTTTGTAATGAAAAAAGTGCACCTGCATATTTCAAGACATGTCCTAGTCCATTTTTTAATCCTGAACTCCATTGTTTTACTTGATTTTTAATTTTAACAGTAATTCCTGACATTTCATTCATTTTTGGAATTACTTTACCGATATTAGAAAAAATAGTCGAAAATCCTTTTCCACTATTTCCTTTTTCCATTTTTTCTTTTTTATTATTTAGTCTTTCCAACTGTGCTTCTGCTTCTATTATTTCTTTTGTATTCAAATGTATTTTTCCATTTTTAGCTTTTTCTAGCTTTTCTTCTATTTCACTTATTTTATATTTTACTAATTCTAGTTCTTTACTATTTGTACCTACACTACCTAGTGATTGTTTAAATTGTTGTATTACAGGTTTAATTTGTTCTATTTTTGCTCTTAATGTTTCCCATAAATTAAATGATTTAACATCTGGGTTTGTATTTTCAAATTCTTTGACATTTCCTGTATACCCTGTTATTTTAAATTTAGGTGTTTTAATTTCAGGCATTTTAACACTTTCAGATGTATTTTCTAATTTCTTTAAATTTCCTGTCAAGTTCATTATTGCATTTGAATAACCTGTTATCTTTTTTATTTCAAATTCTTTTCCATTAATTGTCATTCCAGTTGTATCATTTGGATCAAATCCATTTGCCTTGGCTGTTTTTTCCACTGATATTGGAGTATTATTTTTAATATTTATATTTCCGTGCTCTTGTTTCTTTATTTAGTGCATCTAATTCTTTTTTTACTTGCCTTATTTGTTTGATAGCATCTGCATTAGTTACTTTTATTTTTATTTGATTATTTTCAGAACTTTTTTTCAAATCTTGTATTTGCTTTTTTACTAATACTAATGATTGATTTATAGCTTTTTGAAATTCTTTCATGTCTACTTTTGAAAAAGTATCTTGTGCTTCTTTCATTGCTTTTTTTATTGCTGGTAACATTTTTTCAAATTCTTTTAATGCTTCTTCTACTTTTGCAGTTACTATTATTTCTATCTCTTCTACTGTCATTTTTATGCCTCCTCTCTTAAATTTTTTTGTACAACAAAAAAACACCTACCTAAGTAAGTGTTTCTATTTTATTTTATCTAATAATTCTTTTTTCTTCATTTCAAATTCATAATCTGTTAAAACTCCATCTTTATGTAATTGTGACAATCTCTCAATTTGAATACTTGCATTTTCTTCTGTTATATATTTATGTTCTATTTTTGTTATAGTACCTGTTTCAATATACTTTTCATTATTCTGTGATATAACAATTTTTAAAGTTGATATTATATTTTGTGCATTATTTAAAGCTTCCTTATAAGCTTTACTATTTTTGGTAACATTTTTTCCATATTTGCAATCAAACATTATTCTTGGATTATTAAAATCACTCGTTGTTATATTAACCCCTAAGCCTGTACATATTTCCAATCGTGTTGTTTGATATCTTGTTTTCGATTTTTTTATATTTTTTATTTTGGTCTTTCCTATTGTTTGAGAGATAGAAGTACCATCTTCAATCAGCTCACAATCTACTATTTGTGAAAAGCCGTATACTTTATCTAATATATTAAGCTTATTTTCTTTATCATTAACCAAAAACTGTGGGCATATCTTTTTATAACCTTGTTTCAATAATTCTTTTTCTTTATTTTGCTGTATAATTTGTATTTCTTTTATATTTTTTATTTTTTTTGTAGTTAACACTAAAAAAACAATTTCTAACGCAACACCTAACAACAAGACTGGCATCACAATAGATACCAATAATGTAAGAGGTACAAGTATAATTAATAGAACTTTTAATATATTCAAATATTCTATATTCATAGTAAAATCTCCTTTTATTTTATTATTTATGCTTTCCAAGTGTAGCCACAACTTTGACAAACGCGCATTGTTTTTGTAATATTTTTTATTTTCTTTCTTTTTCCTATAAATATTGTCGCAAGCAATGCTGGTATAGTTAAAAATAACCATTTTACTGGTATCCACCACCAACCAATACATATCCACCAAAGTAATCTATGATGTTTAGTAACTAATTTTTGTTCATTAATTATTTGAAAATTTATATTTTCATTACCACATTTTGGACACTTCATATTCATCTCTCCTTTTATTTTTATTCTAAAAGGATTATAACACTTTTACTTGTATTTTTTTGTCAAAATTTGTCGAAAAGTATAATTTTTTAATTTTTTTCTACTTTCATTATACCCCTCATTCTTCTTATAATTTCTTCAGGAGATTGCATTTGTTGTTCTTCTTCCTTGAATAATTCTTTGTAATTGTCTCTAATTGGTATTATTTTAGGATTTCTACTCATACTATCTGCTCTTATAAGTTTATTGGTTACCGCTTCTTGCAAATTAATTTCACGTTTTAAATCATCAATTATTTTTACAAGATGTGTTTGACAATATGCATTTATTTCTGAATATCTACTATTCCAAAACTCATATGGTCTCATATCAAAATAGTAAGCTAGAGACTCTATTGAATATATTAATTCAACTAAATTATGAGCCTCTTTTATTTTTTCTACTATATCATTTAAGCCTCGTAGCCTTGAAATCCCTGTTCTTGAAATTGTTTCTCTGCTATTTTGCTCATTGCACTTTCTGCTGATTTTTGAACTAAATCGTTCATATTCATTGTTGATAAAGGATTTGATATTATTTCTTTTAATTCTTTCTTGTTCATTTTCTTTTTGAAAAAACCCTCTTCATTTAATGCCTCTGCAATCTTTCCGTATAAATCATTTGCTGTTATTCCTTCTACTCTACAATCATCCATAAAGTCATATACTTCATCTGATGATGCAAATATACTTTTACCATCTTCATTTTCTGCTAATTTAAATATTATTTTTGATAAAGCTTCTCTATCACATATTGCATATGCTTTTGTAAATGCTTCTTCAAAGTTTTTATTTTTTAGTAGATTAGCTATGTCTACTATTTTTCTTGTTTTTAGTACTAAATTTATTGTTTTATTTTTTGTTTCTATAATCATCTTTAATTCTCTCCTTTGCAAAAGAGAGAAGGCCTAAGCCTCCTCAGTATTTTCTTTATTTTCTTCTATTGTGCTAGTAACTTTCTTCGTTCTACTCCTAGCACTTAATGTAGAACTATTCTGTGGGAAATCCTTTGTTTTCCATTATTTCTGAGCTTCTATAAATTGTTAATTTTGATTTTAGCATATCATCTATAGCTATTTCGCTCATTCCTATATGACATGTGCCTGTAAAGTACCATGTTAATGGCTTACCAGCTTCTGATGTACTTTCTGGTAATTGAACTGCCCAATAACCATTTGTTTTTGCTGTTTGTACAGCTTTTAACTCATCATATTGGTCTTCTTTAAATAATATTTCTATTTCTAGGTTTTCTGCTTTTTGTCTTCCTTCTGCCATTCTTTCATCAGGAATATCTAAAGCACTATAAGTCACTCCTTCTGGTGCTTTTAAAAATTCTGGTATGTTTTGTACAAAAGCTATTTGTTTTCTTTTTCCTGCTGATTTTAAATCTTCTAATGTATCAGCATGGAATAGTTTTGTCATTGTACTTGTTTTTGGGTCCATTTTAATTTCCTCCTATTATCTTATAAAATTAAAAGAGGTCGTTATTGAATTATAACGTACCTCAAATGTTATTGTTATACCGTATTTTTGCAATATAGGGTCATATATTGCAGGACTGGTATTTGTCCTTGTAAAATTATATTCCTGAAGTTTTTTATCAACTTCATCTGCCATTTTCATTGCTTGGCGTTGTTTTTCATTCCAACAAGTTATTGATATTTGAAATGTAGAAAATATTGGAAATGCATTTTCAGTTTTATTTACTGATTTCAAAGGTGTATGCAATTCCAAACAAGGAAATTTACTTGTTGTTGTGGGATTTGTTAATATTTGTTTATACTTTAATGATTCTAGTTTTTCATATACTAAATCACTAAATTCTAATTCACTTAAATCTTTCATTTGCATACCTCCTTTAACATCTCATCTAATTTTTTCTTAACTATGTCTGCATTTTCATTCCTACTTTTAAAACCTGCATCAGCTATAAAATGGTTGGCTTTACTTCCATGAGCAATATAAAAATCCATACCTTGAATATTTACAATTTGATATGGTAGCGCTTTTTCAACTTTACTTACTGGAATAAACCATTTTGTATAACCACTTTCTATGAAGTGCTTTGATTTTCCAACATGTTCCATCTCAGCATTAGCACCTGTCCCAAAATACTCAAAGAATAAATAAGAAACTCCATTGCTCATAAATTTAGAAGGGTCAGCATAAACTTTTCCCTTCACTTCTTTTGTAGACATATCAATCATTTCTACTAATATACCTTCTTCGTTATGGCCTTTTTCTAGCCTTATAGCATAACCTCTAATGTTTTTTAATACATCTTCTGTTATGGCTTTTGCGGTTTGTGGTAGTTTCTGCATTATAGTATTTATATTTTTGAAATTATGCTTTACTTTTATATTACAATTAAAATTTATCATTGTATTTTCTCCATTCTATATACATAAGTGTTTCCTATTTGGTTTTTATCTAACACCTTATATTCTGGAATAAACTCCTTTAATTTTGAGACATCTTCAAATGATATTCCATTGCCTTTTTGTACATCATAATCTCTTGTTGTACGACCTTTATATGTACTATAATCAACTTCACCAGTAGACTTTCTATCTAATTCATTTACATCTTGTTGCATATTTAGCCAAGCTATGCCTTTATATTTCCATACTTTTGAAACTTCGCCGTGGTCTTCTATTTCTTCATATTCTGATATATATACTTTTGTTAAATCTCGTAATAACATTACTTAATCCTCCTTAGTCCAGATTTTATAATGTCATTTCTTAATTTATCTATAATATCTTCAAATGATGTCGAAATAGAACCTTCTCCACGGCTTGCTAAGCCTTCTGCTCCTCTTGAAAGATATACTGCTTTTGTAGCTTTCTTGATATATGGAAATAATTTTTCATCATCTTTTTGCCTATTAGAAATATCAGAGGCAATAGAACTTACTTCCTCAAATATTTCATTTAAAACATTTTCGTCATCTTTATAATTAGATGCTAAATCTGATATTATTTTATCTATATTATTAGTTTCTTCCATTTCTATTGCCTCCATTTTTATTCTTTATCTGTTTTTGTTTTACCTGTTTTTGTTTTAGTTTCTTTTTTTCTTATTCTTCCTATTACAGTAGCCATATTTTACTCCTATTCTGCTGGTGCATATGAGCAATATACACCTGCTAATTTATTTTCGTAAACATGTCCATATAAATTGTTGTTTCTATATTTGAACACATTGCTATCTCCATTTTGGTCTTCATCTGGTGTGAAGTATTTAATAAATTGGTCCATAGCTGTTACTACTGCTGTTTTTTCTACACATAAGAAGTTAATATCACTTGCTCCTGCTGCTTTTTTATAACCGTAATTTGCTTTTCCATCATTTAATGTTACTGCTGTATACATTCTTGTTTGTGGAACTTCAATTATTGTTGAAAATCTTTCTAAAACTTTCTTTGATTTAGTTGTGTCTAAATCATCAACCATTCCTCTTAATGTTGGTGTTATGAATAAAATTCTATTTTCTGTTGAAACTTCATCTTCATCCATTTTATTTGTACAAGCTCTTAATGCTGTTACAACTCCAGCACCATCACTTAATGTTTCTTCTTTTTCAGAAATTCCTTCTACACTTGCTATTTTTGCAATTCTTGCTGCATCTGTTTCTGGAACTACTTTTGTTCTTACAAATTCTCCAG
>ERZ772819.626-NODE-626-length-30009-cov-9.668525_pt1 | contig 30009 bp, 39 predicted proteins | sample MGYA00580860_ERZ772819 | MGnify/ENA primary metagenome ERZ772819 (study PRJEB29015, sample SAMEA2737683) | human gut metagenome | biome: human gut; feature: human-associated habitat; material: faeces | place: China | collected 2012 ...
TTTCATCCCTGAATAAAACCCGCCTCAAGGTGTTGGCGGACAACGGAAACAAGCGCTTATAGGGTTACTAAGGGGTTATCACGTGTTACTAGGTGTTACAGATAAGTATATGTTTTTAACCCTAATTACTTTCTGTACTCCATTTGTTGTCCTTATAGGTATTTGATATTTACCTTCTGAAGATTTTGCTATGTACCCTTTATCAGCCATTTTCTTTTTTATTCCATTCCAACTAATGCTATTTTCTTCTAATATCTGATAAAGTTTAGTCGGTATAAAATCATAATAAATAACAGCACCATTTCCATCTGTTGTTTTTTCTAATTTTCCCCAAACTTGTCCACTTGGTGGAAAAGTATTATTACTATCATAAAAATTATTAATATTAGCATTTGCAATATCTATTATTAAATCTATGTATCTATCAGCTTCATCAATATCTTTTGTAAAATAGTCTTTTGCTTCTTCCAAAGTGATTGGATTGTCTTTAAAAATTAATTCTGAGACAATTTTATCTGCAATCAATATAGTTGCTATTGCATTTATTTGTTTTGGTGAATTTTGGTCTTTTTTTAGCATTTCAACTATATTATTATACTCATCAAATAAATTTTCTTTGTTCTGTATGCTTTCAACAAATTCTTTTCCTGCAAACCCATAGTTATTAAGTATTAAATTTACAACTTCATTTCCATTTTTAACTATTCTCTCGTTTTCTTCTATTTCAATTACTCTATTTTTAACACCTTCTTTGGATGATGAACTTGTAATTGGCTCTTCTCCTGAAACTATAATTATATTGTCCCATTCGGTTGTTTCTGTTAATCCACCATCTACAGTTCCTCTATCTCTTCCTTTACCTTCTGTTAATTCATATATTAGGGTATCATATGTTTTATATTTTGTTTTTGTTATCTGTAATTCATCTAATATTAATGGCATATTTTTTAAAAAATTACACAATCTTTCTGATGCAACTTTTGTACTATCTAAACTAGATAATAGCTTTCCTTTTGCAGGATTTCCCCATATACTTGCACATATCATTTGAGCTACTGTCTTTCCATTACTTGATTTTCCCCATAAGTGAACTACAAATGGATTTATTTGAAATAGTTTTACTAATGGACTTGCAAATGAACTTGCCATCATAAATCTTAAAGTTCTACTATTTACTCTAAGTTTTTTCATCTCTGTCTTCCATGTTTCATAATTTCCCTTTTCTGAAACTGATTCAAAAATATTTTTATATGCTACATCTCCATCGTATTTATATTTTGATGTATAAGGTATAAAATCTTTATTAATCCAGCCTAAATGTGTTATTCCATCGATTGTTTCTAAATTATTTAATTCAATAATATCCGCTAAATATGAAACTAAATTTTTAGCATTTTCTGAATTTACTTCAATACCTCTATTAGCTAATTGAATTATTGCAGTGTTACTTGCTATAATTTTTTTCTCAACTATTGCATATTGCCATTTTTTTCTTTTGTAAAAAGCTAATTTAACTTTTTCTGTATTTGTATCTATATTGTTAATTATTTCTACTGGTATTATTGGATGTGGACATGCTTTAATCTTTATTGGTTGTACCATACTATTATAATCAACCTTATAAACTCCAGAATCATCTGCGTTCCATTGTCCACATTCTAATTGGTTGTATGGACAATCTGTAAATTGAGTTTTATTGCCACCTTTACTTTTTAAATTCTTTACATAGTTTTCCTGATATCTTTTAAATAAATTTTTAAATTGTGTTGGTATTTTTAGTTCTTTAGCTTTTATTTGAAGTTTTACAAGTTCTGTTTCTTTTTTTATAGGATCTTTTAATTCTAAAATATATTTAAAAACTTCCTCTTCTAATATACTCTTCGTATCCAATTCATCTATCTTATAAGGTGGAAACCCTTCCAAAATTTTGTTGTCCAACTCTTCGTTCAATTTCTTTACACCACCTTTCTTCTGTTTTCTTAAACCATAACCAATCTTCTTCTGTTCCAAAAATTAGTAAATCTATGTAATATTCAATCACATCTTGTTTTTGATATTTTTCTATTCCATTTAGACTATGTAAATAATTACATAGCATTTGTAACGTTTTATTATGCCATTTTTTAAATCTTTCTTTTGCTTGTTGTATTTGTTTATATCTATTTATTTCATTGCCCGATGTTTGCCTTCTAAATTCAATTCCTAAGCCTAATATATTATTTATTTGTTTAGCGCTTTCATAAGCATTTACATTTAATAATTTTGAAACTAATGTTATGCAGTCTCCACCTTCTCCACAACCAAAGCATTTAAAAATTTGCTTTGATTGTGATATTGAAAAAGAAGGTGTTTTCTCTTTATGAAATGGGCAACATTGTTTCTTTTTTATTCCAAAATATTCTGCAACTTTTACTATGTCAGCCCTTTCCTTTACCTCTTGTATCTTATTCATAATTTACCTCCTAGAATGGCAAATCATCATTATCAGAAGTTACTGAATTTACAAAATCTTCAAATGCCTCTCCTTTTTCTGGTAACTTTTTTAATTCTGGAACTTTAAAATTACCATCTTGTATTGCTTTTACTGTTCTAATAAATTTAATTTTTGTTGTAGTTCCTACACTTCCATCCATTTTTTCATATTCTTCTTCTCCAAATATTGCACCACATTTTAAATTTGCAAGTTTCTTTTCATCCCAACCCCATTTAAAGCCTTCATTACTTGCTTCTAATGATGTCATTAGTCCTTTTAAAAATCCTGCTGCTTTTTCTCCTTCTAACATTTGTCTATAAATTGCTCCTGATGGCCATTTTTTATCTGGATTAGAATTATCATTAAATCTGTTTCTGAAAAAATCCTTTTTATCTCCCTCCGCAATATCTAATGCTAAAACTAACATTCTTTTTCCTGATTTACTTTTTTCTTCTTTTGCACTTATTATTTTACATATATATCCTCCTGCATTTAATCTTTCATATTCTCCTGTTATTGCTTGTGCTTCATCATATCCTTGTACTTTTTCCATAATTATTTTCCTACCTTTCCTAATTCATAATATTTTCTTATAGTTGTATCAACTATTTTTAAATCGTTATCTATTTCTTTATCTTCAAACATTTCAAGTGGTGTTTTGCAAATATCACTTCCATCACTTTGTGTTTTAAAATAGTGTTTATTATTTTCTGTCATACATCTTAATGCTATAGTAAACATTCCTTCTATACATACTTTTTCATCTAGTAATTTACCTATTGTTTTTGGCTTTATATCTCCAAAGTCGTTTTTTTCTTCGTGCATAATAAAATATACTATTTTATCATCTTGTAATTTATTTTTAACAAATTCTATTAGTCCCCAGAAATGATCTCCTATTTCATTGTATAAATTAAATACTCCATTTCCTCCACCTGTTACACTATGTTTATTCATAAAATGATTTGTTATTAAGTATCCTGCATCATCTATAACTATAGACTTTTTTTCTGTATTAAATATTGCTTTTAATATAGTTTGATAATCATCTGTACATATTGTACTTTCAAATTTTTTCTTAAATGGTAATGGCTTTTTTAAAACATTTACTAATGCCAATTCTTTTTCATCAAAATTCCTTAAACTTGTTGATTTTCCGCTACCACTTTTCCCGAATTAATAATACTGGTATTCCCATTTTTTTCCTCCTTTAACATTTTTAATATCTCTTCTAACTTTTCATCATCATTTCGATTTTCCCATATAAATTTACATATATTTATAACTTTTCTATCAAACAAATCTATTTTCGATATTGCTTTTAATTCGAATTTAGTAAATTTTTTATTGCTTTCTGGTTTTCCAAAAATATAATTCATTGAATCTATTTCTTCTTGTTTATAAAGTCTCATAATATCTCTTACTTTTTTCTTGTCTTTCATTTTATATTCAATATAATCATCATCTACTTGTATACCATTTTTTTGATAAATTTTTCTTATTTTGTCTATCTTATTCGTAATGATTCACCTCTTTCTTCATAATGTGCAAATATTATATTTTCGCCTATATCTAATGCTTGTCTTATCTTTGTATTATCAGGTTCCACTTTTAAGTATTTTTGAGGTATATTACTATAATCTTCATCTACCCATAATGGTGCTAAACCACCATTCTTTTGTATTCCAAAACTAAACTTAGCTGTCTTAAATTTAGTCTTTCCTGTTTCTATCATGACTTCTTGTAATTTATCTTTTAATAACTTTGCTCTATTTTCAAAGCTTTTTTGCCTTGCTTCTAATCTTAATTTTTCCTGTTTACAAATTTCTGCATCTCCTGAAAGTTCTTTAATTATTACTGCGTAATTATCTGCTTTTTCTTCTATTTCTCCTTCGATGCTTTCTAATGTATCTAATATACATTGTTCATCAATTTCTTCTTCATACAGCATACTTGCTATTTGCTTATAATTTTCTTTTAATTCATATAATCTACTCATTTCTTGACCTTTCTACCATTTTGCTGTATAATTACAGTAAGATGGATTTATCTAAATTCTTATTTGCTATACATTTTCAATTGGTGTTGGGATGTATAGCATTTTTAATTCAGTATTGGTTCTCTCTAAGAGACTTCTTGCACTTTGTTCTTGTTGTTTTGTTTCTGAATTAAATAATAATTCCTTCGAATAATCTTGAATATTAAATATTTGCATTATTCTATATAAATCATTCATCTTCTTTTCTCCTTTCTATCTCCCATTCTTTTTGTCTTTTTCTAATGCTAGTCCAATTGATATTGTACAAAATATTGCTAATGCTACACTAAACATATTTATCACTTCCTTTCAAATAAAATTTTTTGTAATAATTGTATTGTTGTCTCTGCTTCAATTCTTTTCTTCTTTTCTTCTTCAAATAGTTCTTTTGGAACAGAATCACTCTCAGTTGCTATTTTGTAGTACCCACCTTCTGTCATAAAATGTTTTAATTGATTGGTTCTGCATAATCGTTTAACTTCTTCAACCCCTATTCCAGATTGTCTACTATACTCTTCAGCAGAAACATATTTGGGTATATTCATTATAATCACCTCCATTATTGGTTAATTTTTTTTAACTTTTTATGTTAAAAAAATATAGTCCATAAAATTATAATTATTAGCAATACAAAATTTTATAATACCACCTATTACTTTTTTTCCAGCATTTTTTCCATTACTCTTTAAAATGATATTTAATTGATATTTGCTAATGCCTATATTTTTAGCCATTTCTGTTTGATTTCCACTAAATTTTTCTTTTAATAATGTGGTAAATGATTTCATATTAATTTCCATATTTCCACCTCTTTTCTTGGTTAATTTTTTCTAACCATTTGTATTATACAGATAAATTTTATATAAGTCAATAGTTCTGGTAAAATTTTTTTAACTTTTTTTGTTGACTTTTTTTAACCGTTGATATATACTATATTGGGAGGTCTTTTTTATGTTTGATAAAAATAAATTTGCACAAATTTTAAAAAATATAAATGAAACTTATACTAGCCAAAGAGATTTTGCTAAAAAATCTGAAATAAACAGAACTTATCTATCTCAATATATGAATATGAAATTAGATGAACCACCAAAACCAAAAATTTTGAAAAAATTAGCCGATAGTTCTAATGGGATAGTAACTTATAGTGAACTTATGGAAACCTGTGGTTATATTAATGATGATTATTTTATAAAATTATATGATTTAAAAGATACCTTTAAAGAAACTGAATCATATTATCTAAAAAAATTAACTAACTATAGAATGTCTTCAACAGAGTACAAGATTTATAAAGATTTAATAGATATTATTGATATTAATAAATTAACAGATTCTTCTTATACGCAAATAGATAATGAACTAAATTCTTATTTTTCTAATATGGATTATTTAAGTTCAAAATCGAAAGAAAGAATTACTGGCAAAATAAAATTATTTATTGAATATTTTAAAAAAACAAATGAAGCATACCGTAAAATAGGAGATTTAAAATATAAAAATAATAATATTAGCAGTAATACATACAATAATAACTCGAATAAAGCCTTAAAATATTATAACAAATTATTTAATATTCCAATCCTAGGAAAAATAGCAGCAGGGCAACCACTATTAGCTGAAGAATATTTAGAAGGTTATTTACCAGTAGATCCTAATATATATGGTATGACAACACCTGATGACTATTTTTATTTAAAAGTATCTGGAGAAAGTATGAACTTAAAAGTTCATAATGGAGATTATGCTTTAATTCATAAACAAGACTACGCAGATGATGGAGATATTATTGTCGCTATTGTTAATGGAGATGATGAAGCTACTCTAAAAAAATATAAAATAATTAATGAAAGTACAATTGCACTTGAACCTATGTCTACATTACCTATGGAACCAATATATGTTAATTTAAAAGATACAAATTTTAAAATTATAGGAAAAGCAATTGGACAATTTGGAAAGTTTTAAACAAAAGATAAGTAGAATTACTTATCTTATTTTGTAGGAGGTAAAAATGGCTAAAAGAACAAATTTTGAATCTAATGGAAAAGAATATTTTAGAATAACAAAGACTATTGGTCATAAAGCTGATGGAACACCTATAAGGAAACAATTCTATGGAACGGGAAAAAAACAAGCTGAAGAAAAAGCTGAGGAATATATAAATAAAATTAAAAATGGTATGACTTTAGATTTTGAAAACGTAACCGTAGATGAATTAATTTATAAATGGCTATTTCAAATAAAGAAAAATGAAGTCAAGCCATCTTCTTTTCAGTCATATGAGGGAACATATAGAAACTATATAAAAGATTCAGACATATCTGGATTAAAAGTCTATAATACCAAATCCATCCAAATACAAGAATACTATAATAAATTAGGAAAAAATAAAACATACTCTCAAATAAATAAATTAAACAAGTTACTAAAACAATTCTTTTCATATGCAGAGCGAGAAGGCTTTATATTAAAAAATCCTTGTAACAATATAACCATTCCGAATAAAAGTGTTAAAAAAAGTGTTAAACCTGAAATTGAATATTTTAATGAAGATGAAATAAAACAATTAAAAGAAGCTTTTGCTGGTCATAAGTTTGAAAATCTAATTTTAATGGCTCTTGGAACTGGTTTAAGACAAGGCGAATTACTAGCATTAAAATGGGAAAATGTTAATCTTGAGGAAAAATATTTAGAAGTAAAAGAAACCGTAAAAAAAGTATATGTTTTTGATGATAATGGAAATAAACAATTAGAAACTATATATAATACTCCTAAAACGCAAAATTCAATCCGTAGAGTAGATTTACCTGATAGGCTAGTAAATATGTTATCTAATATGAAAAAAGAGTCAGAATTTGTTTTTAACGAGAATGGAGAACCTATTTCTGCTAAAACTTTATTTGGAAATTGGAAAAAAGTATTAAGTGCTAGTAAAATACCATATAAAAAATTTCATAGCTTAAGACACACTTATGCTACTATGCTTTTATCTCACGGTGTAGATTTAAAAACAGTTCAAGACCTAATGGGACATTCTGATATAACAATTACCCAAATATATTTACATGTATTACCTAAGACAAAAATCGATGCTGTAAATAGAATAAATGACCTCTTATAAGAAAACTAAAGTGTTAAAAAAGTGTTAAATCTAAAAACAGAGTATCAAGATTATTTAATACAATCATTGATACTCTAGTATTTTATGTTTTTGGTGACCCGTACGGGAATCGAACCCATGATTCCACCTTGAGAGGGTGGCGTCTTAACCGCTTGACCAACGGGCCTTTTGATATATTATTATTTATATCATTTTTTTTCAAATTAGTCAACCTGTTTTAGTATTTCTTTTAATCTATTATTTTGTTTTGTTAAATATAGATATCCTATTAGTCCTTCAAATGCAGTTGAATACATATATTCTTGTACGTTTGAATTCTTTGGCAAATGGTGATTTTGTGTATTTCTACTTCTTCTAACTATTTCTTGTTCTTCATTTGTTAAATTTTCATATATTTTTTCTAACAGTTTTGCTTGTGCCCCTGCTTTAACATATTTTATTGATTCTATATGTAATTTGTGTGGTTTTAAATTAGTTTCATTAACAAGCTTAGTTCTTATATATAATTCATATACTGCGTCTCCCACATATGCCCATGTTAATGGAGACATTAAATTTACTTCTTCTTTTGCTTTTTTTATTTCTATCCATTCTTCCATATTTAACTATCTTACTCCTTCAATGGTTATTTTTCCTAATTTTCCATTTTTAAATTCATCTAATATTATTTTTGCTGTTTTTTCATCATCAACATTTCCTCCAGATACAATGCATCCTCTTTTTTTACCTATTTGCAGCATTATTTCATATATATTTTCATTTTCTGGAAGATCTCTTGCAAGTATCTCTTTTACATAACTTTCATCTAGTTTATATTTTTCACATAGATTTTGCATATAGTTTTCAATCAAAAATTTTAATAAATAATATGCTACTTCTGTTGTTTCTAAAACGCTTTCTTTTATTGTTCCTGTAAATGCTAAATTTAATGCTACTTCATTGCTTTCAAATTTTGGCCATAATACACCTGGTGTATCTAATAATTCTACCTTTTCGTTTACTCGTATCCATTGTTTTTGCTTTGTTACTCCTGGTTTATTTCCAACTCCTGCTGATGTTTTTTTGGCTATTCTGTTAATAAATGATGACTTTCCTACATTTGGTATTCCTAAAACCATTACTTTTATTTTTCTTCCTATTCTTCCTTTTTGTGCATGTTTTTCTAGGTCTTCTTGCATTATATTTTCTATTTGTTTTAAACAGTTTTCTATTCCTTTTCCTGTATTTGAGTCTACTAGTACTACTGGTATTTGCTTTTTATTAAAATAATTTACCCATTTTTGGTTTTCTTTTTCATCTGATAAGTCACATTTATTTAGTACTATTATTTTTTTCTTTCCGTTTGTTATTTGGGCAATTTCTGGATTTTGACTTGATATTGGTATTCTTGCATCTAATAGTTCTACTACTACATCTATTAGCTTTAAATCTTCTGTAATTTGTCTTCTGGTTTTGGCCATATGACCTGGGAACCAATTTATATTTGTCTTATTTTCATTATTACTCATTTTCTTCACTTCCTATTTTTCTTTTTTCTAAAATTAAATGTTATAAATTCTTCATTTCTACTTCTTATGCTAGATACTTTGTCATTGCTAAATTATCAAAATCAAACCCTAATTTCTTATATATTGAAATTGCTTTTTCACTATCAGTTTCTAAATTTAATTCACATAAGTTATTTTTTATAGCAAAATTTATTACTTCTTTTAATAAATTGGTTTGAATACCCTTATTTCTAAATTCATCCCTTGTATAAACATTACATACATAACCTTGCTTACCATTATCATTACATTGAGGTAAATATTCAATAACTTTTAAACAACATATAGCAATTATATCATTATCTTTTTCTTCAATAAATGCATAAAAGTTGTTATTTAAATGTTTCTCTAAATATATTTTTGTTGTATTCATCAAATTATATTTATCAATATATTCTTCTTTCCAATCATCTTTTTGTTGTTTAATTCTAATTTGAACAATTTTATCAATATCCATTTTATTTGCTATTCTCATATATTGCCTTTCTATTTCAAATCTTTTTGAGCGATATTTTTATACTTCATTCTATTATATAAATTAACTAATAACAATCATTTTAAGTTTATTTTCATTCATTTCAATCAACTCACTTTTTTAAATCTATTTAAGTATAACATAAAAAAAACATATTTTAAACTAATATGCCCATTATAGTTAGTTTTATAGCCTTGAATAAAATGTAAGCATTAATTATCCATACCTTTCACACTAATATAGTAATTATAACTTAATTTTATATTTCTTCTTATTTTATATTGTTAAGAATTCCCTTATTTTTTAAAACATCTTCCAAATATTCATTTTTTTGAATTCTTAATAGTTCTTTAGGGTGATATTTTTTTATTATTTCATTCCAATTATATAAATTTATTTTTAATTTATCTGTAAAAACTTTATTATTACCTCTATCATAACATCTCTTTTCCAAAACTTCTTCACTATCCAAAGTTGGATATGCTAAATAGTATTCTATATTATTTTTTTCAAAAAAATCTAATAAATGCCAGTGCATTGATGTCAATACCACATCATATTTTTTTCTTGCTTCTATAATTGCTTTATAATAGTTATCTGGCCACTCAATATTTTCTGGTCTTTCTTTTTTACCTTTTCTTTGCTCATATGGTATATTTTCAAAACCAGTATTATCCCATCTATAATATCCTGATTCCATGTCTATAACATTATCATACTTATTTCCAAGAGTTGTTTTACCAATTGCTCCAAATCCCGCTACTATGATTCCCTTACTCATCCGAAATTCTCCTTTTTTCTATACATTTTATAATTCTAATTGCCTCTTTTCTATCAGAATCTTTTTCTCTCTCTGATAAGTTTTTATAATTTGTATTTATTTGTCTTGTCCATCTATTTACCAATTCCTTTGGTATAGTTAATGTTCCATCATCGTTAACTATACATTTACTAAATAAATATTTTTGCCACCTTGACCATCTATCATGTTCAAATTCAGCTAATAATTCAATTATATCATCATTTTTCATTGTTATTTTATTCATTGCAACCTCTTTTCTATTATGTATAAATTATATATATCAGATTTACATTTTTCAATTTTATTTTCATAATCATTTGATGAAGAAAGAAATTCTTCTTTTGTAATTTTATTTAATTTCCAATTTTCATAAGATAGTCTTTTCATTTTTTTTATTTTTTCAAGGTTCTCTTGTAATTTTGTTACATTATCTTCATATTCTTTTTTATTTGTTATAGCATTTTCTTTTTTCATTTGTTTTATTGTTTTTTCTATATTAAGAACTGCTTTAACCTGCATTATAATACTTTCAATTACCATATTATCTAAATCACTGGTTCTAATTTTATGTGGTGTGCATTTACTTGAAGTAGTTTTATAATTTCTACAATAAAAATTAGATGAATTTCTACCATTCCTTGTATCTTCCATTTTACACATTGATCTACCACAGTCTGCACATTTAATTTTATATTTATAAATGTAATTTTTTCAACTACTATAATTTATATAATTCAAATATTTCAATAAAAATGGACATTTATCTTGTATAGACATTTCTGTATTATCAATCATATACATTAAAATATCTTTTGCACATTTGGAATTATTAATTTCTATTATCTCTATCTTTTCTTTTTCTATTATTTTATCTTTTAGTGTATGCATATTCCATAATTCCATTTTATTATCATTTACATCATTTCCATATGTATATACATAACTTAATTGTTTTCTTGAAAAAGGTTGATTTTTCACTTCATCAATATCATCATATGAAAAATCAATATTTTCGACTAAATTCAATTTAAGAAACACACTATTTTCTAATATATTGTCTAATTTTTTACATGCATATTTAATTTTTTTATTATTTTGAAATTCCTTTTTAAATATTAAATCTACAACTACTCTAGGAAAAATTTTATGTGTCATATAAAAGCAACCACATTTATAAATAAAATTACTCTTTGGTCTTAGCACTAACCATTTAATCCACGAATCCATAAGAAGTAATGTATTATCAAAACCTTTTGTAAAGAAAACTTTTTTATTTAATTCTATATTTTTAGAACTTTTACCAATTTTAGGTAATAGTCCTTCTTTAAAAATATTATTAACATTATTTTTATTAGTATAATGTAAATATGCTGAATTTTTATCTACATCTTTTATATTAATTAATTTTTGCAAAAAATCACCTCTTTATTTATGTAATTAAATTTCATCTACATAATTTTTTAGTATTTTACTTAAGTCAATTCTTATTATAAAAACTTCTACCATTACCTTAAAAATATATATCTTTTATATTTTTATAGTTTAATTTTCTTTCATCCCTGTCATTTAAAAATCTTATTTTTTTATACATATTCCAAACTATTAGAGATTGTATTTTTATATTATCTTTTCAATTAAAAATTTTTATTATATGTTTTCTTTTATATAAAGAATATCTTCTATTGATTTATCTATATTAAATCTATTTCCAACAGGGTAAAATACAGAATAAAAGTTGTATTTTTTTCGTTAATATCCTTTTGAAATTCTTTTTTTCTACACTGTGATACAGATATTTTTTCATTTAGACCAATCGAACTTACTTGATTACCAAATAATATAATAACTTTAGGATTTATAATTTCTATTTTATTTTCCAATAAACTTAAATATTCTTTATAAATGCTATCGGATAATTCTCTTACATCCTTGCGTACATTTACCTAAGTTTGTAATAAAATACTTACGTTTTTTTACATTGTTATAAACTTCTTCTGCAAATGCTTCTGTCCACTCGCTTCCCTTAATACTTTTTATTTTATTATAACATCCTCATATAATAATCCTACCTTGTAAAATAATCCCCATATGTTTTTAGTTCCTAACCATGGAGACTTTCTACCTTTCCAAGATTTATCACTGGCAATATTTTTTCCGGTAGGATTCATAAAAACAAAACATATATCAGGATTCTTTTCACATCCACCATTATATATAGAATCTAATTCTTTCGCACCATATTTAACTTGTAATTCATCATAATCTTTTCTTAAATCTTCTATCTTCAAAATATTCACCTTCTTATAAAAAAGTTTCTTTAAATAGTTCTTACCTAATTTTTCTTATAATTTTTGTTAATTTTTTATTAAAAATTGTAAAAAGAAATTTAATTAAAAGTCTTATAAAATAAGGGTTTTGAAGAGAGTTTATATAAGTCGTTCTTTACCAGTTTATATTTGTTTTGTTTTCATTATTCATTAATTACACCTTCTTTATTTATTATTTTAGAAATGAATCAATTTCATTAGATTATTTTTCATCTCCTTTTCTTTTTTGATACATGTTCATTTTAATCACTTTCTTTGTCTTTAATTTTTATATTTACAGAATCAACATTAAATGTATTTGATATTTCATCAAATATCTTAGAATTATTTGTCATATTGGTATATCTCATTTTCATAATATTATCAGTTATTTCATATCTATCATCAGTACATAATATTTCATAATTAATACCTGTATCTTCATAAACTCTATTAATATCATAAAAACCATTCTTTAAATAAAAGTTTTTGCGTCTAATACTTATACTATCATTTGGTTCATCAATCGACAAAAATAATAATTGATATTTTTCTATTAAATCACTTAATATTTTAGAGCCATAGTTTTTATTTCTCAAATTTAGTTCTACTGCTAAATACATAAGATAATATGCATTAACACAGTTAACAATATAACACATTCCAATAAATTTGTCATTATCAATAACTGCATATAAATCAGAATTGTTTTCTTTAGAACACTCTTCTAGTATCCAAAAAGGGAATCTTTCGTCTTTTGGAAAAGCTTCTAAATATAATTTTTCTATTTCATCCATATATTTGACGTTATTTATATATTTTAAATCCATACTGCCTATTTCACTTCCTAATCTACAATTTTAAGTCCACTTCTATCTGCTTCATTGTTTTATGCATATGCACTGAAAATCATTTAATATTTGTTTCATCATCCACCATAAATGTACATTTTTTATTTAATTATTGAATGAATGTATCATATTTATTTCCATTTATAAAACATTCATTATTTAAAGCAAAACCTTTTGTCATATATTCTTTTAAAATTTTTGTAGCCCATATTCTAATTTCCGTTGCCTTTTTTAATTTGTTTTTATAATTCCTGCAATTATAACCTCTAAACTATAAATAGTTGTGTTATAGTTTTTCATAATTCCTACACTTATCATTTTTAAATCAAAATTTATTAAAAAATATCCTAAAATGTATAAAGCATTAAGTAAAAATTCTTTTATTTTCAAAGATTTATGAGTGTTTTTTCATAACACTCCATTTACCAGTTAATTCCAACTTTAGTTAACTTTTCTTCTTGATTGTTATTTTTCTTTTCGGCTCTAATCTTTCTTTTTTGATACATATCCATATTTTTCACTTCCTTTTTTATAAGTTATAATTATTTTTCTGAATATTTTTTAGAAATTCTTCTAATTCTGTTTCATTACTAAAAGCATATTTTCTTTATTTCATTTATTTGCTCTATTGTTATTGGGCCTTCTCTTAATATTTTTATTTCATCATCACTACAATCTATAATTGTACTTCCTTTTGAAAAAATCACATTTCCCTCCATCATTCCATCTAAATTTGGACACATTTTTTCTATTTCATCTAAACTGGTACAAGTAGGCTCTCCACTTTGATTAGCACTTGTCATAAATATTGGACTTTCTAATTCTAAAATTAATTTTTTTATTGTTTCTGATGTCGCCATTCTAACTGCAATTGTATCTTTTCCATTTGTTACATATTCTGGTAAATTCTTGTTTTTCTTTAATACTAATGTAATTGGCCCAGGCATAAATGATTTTATTAATTTTTCCGCTACATCATTTACAATAGCTATGCTTTTTATCTGTTCTTTGCTTGCACACATTACAGGAAATGACTTTTTTATTGGACGATTTTTTACAGTTATTAACTTATCATGTGCTATCTTAGAATTTATTCTAGCACATATACCAAAAACCGTATCAGTTGGCACACTAATTACACCATCATTTTTTAGTATTTTAACTAGCTTTTCAATTTCATTCTTTTTATATCTTTTTATCATCTTATTTCCTTTCATAATACATTTTAACTTTATAATTTTTCCTTATCCAAATGATTGCATAGTGCGTTCCTCCATCTTTAGAAAAAAATTCAATCAATGGATTGCTTTTCTAAAAGAATGATTTTTCAAACTATTTTTCCTAATTTAAAATACAACGTAATTAAATTGCTATTAACCTCTTGCATAGTTTTTATTTATGTATTTATAATTTTCATTATTATTTTTCATATGTTTTATCTATTTTATATTATTTTTTTCTGTAATATATTGTAAGTATTAAAATAAGCAAACAAAAAGAAAATTCTAATACTGTTTCAAATTTTAACATAAATTCATTAGAACATAAAAATGCATATAATAAATAAGAAAAACTACTTACAACCCATATTATCCAAGAAGTTGTACTTAAGTCATTGGATTCTTGGGTTTTTATTAATTTAATTGCTTGTGGTAAATACGAAACTAATGTACATAATGAAACTATCCCTAATAATACATCTCCTAGCACCTTTTATTCCTCCTTATTTTTCTAAACTCAAAAAATCATCAGTCGTGTTTATCCACTCTTTCATTTTCACAACCCATTTTTTCTTCACATTCTTTAACTCTAGTATTTACACCATTAATAATTTTGTATTGTCTTTTAGCGTTTTTTAATACTTTTTTCTGTATTTCATCTTCTAAATTTATACCTAATATTTCTGATAATCCTAATAAGTATATAGCAACATCAGCTAATTCTTCACCTAAATCATCTTTCTTCTTTCTCCAAGCATCATATGCTTCTGCTATTTCTCCATAAGTTAAACAAAACTCTTTATTTACATCTGTCACATTAAATCCTTTATCTACTTTATTTTGATATATCTCCTTTTGTAATTTATTTAAATCTACCATCTTTATCCCCCCATATTTCCACTCAAGTTGCAACTTACTAGTATCTATATTACACCATCTTTTTTCATTTTTTCTATTATTTTAGCATAAACTTTATCTCTTACCCAAGTTTCAGATGTTAAATCCAAAATATTATCAATTGGAACCCACTTTACTCCACTGTTTTCATCTTCTTTTATATGTATTTTTTCATTTTCATCCGCTTCTAACAGATAAGTTACATTAAGATGAACATGTGAACTTATGTATTTTTTCCTTTTTTCATGCCCATTTACACTAATTATTTCTATGGAATATATATTTTTAAAAATAGGAATAACATTTTTTATTCCTGTTTCCTCTTTTGCCTCTTTCATAGCCACATTTAAAAGATTGCTATCTCCATCACTATGTCCTCCAGGCCATGCCCATGAATTGTAGATTTTGTGATATACCATCAATATTTTTGTTCTTTCTTTATTAAGAACAAATGCTGAACTTGTAAAATGTCCATATTTATTTTGTCTTGTTAAAGTATCATCAAAATTATTAATATAATCTAAAATTATTTTTTTATCAACTTCTTCTTGTTCGTTATATGGTTCAAATTCTTCAAGATTTTCTTTTAGACTATCTACATTAATTTTTATTTTAATTCCTAAAACTCCATATTGCTGTTCTTTTTCTGGTGAATATATTTCATGCATTGCCCTTATTTTTCTTATTACTTCTTCTTCATTAAAAGATAATTTTCTAAACAATTTTTCAAATGTATCTTCTTGATATAATTCCAAAACATCTACTAACAACTTTTCTTGTAAATCTGGTAACTTTGAAAATTCTATTTTATCTCCAATTTTTACACCTTGTCTTTTTTCATCATACAATCTAAATTCTATTGTTTTAGTTCCATTTTTAATCATTTCAAATGGACTTTCATTTAACTTCATTTTATGCAACATATATTTTTCTCCTCACTAGATAACATTTAATTTTTATTTAAAATGATACTATTAGTAACATTTTAAATTGTTCCTCACCGTACACTGCATGAGGAATATCTTTTGGCATAATAATTGTTTGTCCTTCTTCTAAAACAAATTCATCTCCTTATAAATAATATTTTTCTAATTATATTATAATTATTTTTCCTTAACACTTTTTATATTTTGTAATTCAAATCTATATTTTTGTTTTACATCTGGATATTTTTTGTGATCTACTTCTGAGGCAAACATCTCCAAAGGTCTTATATATAAGCCTGTATTTCCATATAATGCTCTATATACCACATATTTTTCCCTTGTTTCGCTGTGAATAGCAATATCTTCTACCAAATATAAATCTCCCTTAAAATGTTTATAAATAGATTTAACTTTTATTTCATTCATTTTTTTCCTCCTATATAACTTATATTATCTTTATTTTCAAATATTATATCATATTTTTCGACAAATCAATATCTTTTTTTTATTTAAATCATATAATTATAATAGGGGTGGAATTTTTTATGGCAAGCGTAAAACTAAGTAATATAGCAAATGTAGTCGGAAATTATGATTCTGTACCAACAAGTCTTACTTCTGAAGCTGTTATAACTGAAATGATAGCAGGATTAACAATAGTAAAAACTGCAGATAAACAAAATTGGGCTAGTGGTAACTTAACTTATACAGTTACAATTACAAATAATGCAGATAGTCCTTATGAAACACCAACATTTACCGATACTTTAGACCCTACACTAATCAAATTAGTTGAAAATAGTGTTCAAGTAAATGGAAATACAGCTAATTACACTTATGATGCACCATCAGGTTTATTAACAATCTCATTAGAAACTATAGCTAATACAGAAAATGCTGTAATCACGTTTCAAGTGCAAAAAGCTTAACAATAATTGGAAAGAATTAAAAAATATCGCTTTTATTAATTACAATAATAAAATTTATCAAAGCAATATAGTAACCGTTTATAATAAATCATATAATAAGAAATGCAAAATAAAAACCACTTATTTTTATGAAGATTGTAATAATAAATATAAATTCAAAATTATAAAATATGTAAAAAAAGAAATTATAAAATTTAAAATTTATGTTTATATTTACAATAAGATTTGTAATAAAAAATATAAATTTAAGTTTAAACTTTAACTAAATAAAGATATTAAGATTTCCAGTCTTAATATCTTTTTTATTATAATTTTTCACTTGTTAATAGCCACTTGATATCTGTTGTATATGTTTCACCATTATACAATGGATTTATAACCTGAAACAGTATTCCTTCTGTCTTATTCCAAGTTATTTGGGTTGTTTTTGTATTTCCTTCATTTGGTGTTCCACTATAAATTAATGTTGGAGTTTTGCTTAGTGTTTTTACTTCATTTGCATCTGTTATAAAAATTAGTGAATCTTCTAATGTATATTTTTTATCTAAACTTATAAGTGGACTATCTATATATGCATATAAATACCATTGTGTGCTAATTGCTCTGGAATCAATAACAAAAAATGTTATATTTTCTTCTTTTCTTCCCAAAACTTGTGGATTTTGAATTATTATTGGTCTTTGAAACTCTATTTTAGAAGGAGCATTAACTAACTCTAGATTACCATATTCTATAAATCTTAGTGTTTTCGCTGTTTGAAATGTTAATAAATCTAAATTTGGAAGACTTTCTTTTTCCTCTTGCGTTAAATTATTGCTTGTTATTGTAGTTTTTGAAGAAGTTACTGTTGAGGCAATAACTATATTTTCTTCATTTGATTTATACCATGAATATAATGGATTATTTTCAATAACACCTGTACTAATAAGTTGTGGCGAAGTTAGCCAATAATCTACCTTTCCACAATTAATGCTAAGTGTGGCAGTATTGCTAAATGATAAACAAGCATAACTCTTATTATATATAATTATACTTTTTGGATCATTAATACTAAACTTTGAAGATGATGTATTAAATAAAATAAGTGGTGCGGAATTTTGGTAATTTGCCTCTAAATATAAAATGGCCTTTTTATTTACTACAAAGTCTCCTCTGCAAGTTAGTGTTGCATAACTTCCATTTGCTTGACTTTGGATTATGGAAAATGTACTATTTTCATCAACCAAAACACTAGAGGCTTGATGTCCATTATCACGGAAAAATCCATATTTACTTTTAACATTAAACACTGCATTTTTATTAATAGCTATTTTTAAATAATTGGATGTATATGCAATGTCTCTACTTGTTGTAATCGAAACATTAGCATTTTCTAATATTTCTAAATATGGTAAACCTGTATATCCTCTAAACCAAAATGTTGAATTTCCTACCGAGTTGTGTGTAATTATTGTATTTCCACCAATTTTTAAACTTCCTGTTTCTGCAACTTCATTTGCTACACATGCACTTGAGTCTATTATATTTATAGTTAAATCTTGATATATAGATAATCCGCTTGGATGATACGTAATTTGTGGTCCATTATATGTTATATTTTTATATGTAATAACTACATTTTGATATGCAGAACCTTCTGCTACGTAAATTAAGCCATAATAATTTTTTCCAACAACATTTAAATTTTGAACTGTAACTTGTATACTACTTGCTGTTCTTATTCCTATTGTATCTGCACTACCAGCACTATTCATATCTGTATAAGTATGTATAACACCAGTTCCATCTGTTGGGTAAAGTCCATCTATTGTTATTTGTGACTTAGTTCCTAAGATTGTAATTCCTCTTTCTAAAACAATATCATTTGCTAAATATACTAGTGTTATACTATTGTTTGCTTCTAAAACACTTTTTAATTCTGCAGAGGTTTCTACTGCAACTGTATTGTCATTGATATTAATCATTTATAAACTCCTTTTGTATTTAATATATTATACTTATTTCATTTTAATACCATTTTTAGTAAGTGTTTTATAAATTTAAGAAGTCCAACTTCAAATGAAGTTGAACTTCTTTATAATGTTCTATAATTATTTTTGTCTGATCTTTCATCTAATTTTCTGTCAAATTGTTCATTGTTATAAAACCAATCTGTTTTTTTATCTTTAGGGTTTGCTTTTCTTCCTTTATCTAGTAACAAATCAGCAAGTACTGCAATTGGTAATATTATTCCAATTATTGATATAAATACATTTAACGCAGTTTCCATAGAAGCTCCATTTAGCACTGTTTGAATATTATTTATAACATCTACACCAAAATACATTCCATATGCTAGTAAATATATTAATGCCCCAATTAATTTTCTTCTAACTATTAATACAATACATACCAATACTACAAAAGATAATATAATTTCTAAATTTTGGTTTAATGGTGCAATTCCTCCAAGTGTAGTACCAAATTCTGGCATTACTGCAACTATAACTCTAAATACCCAAAACATAACCATAAACATAACTAACATCCATGTTGAAAAATTTTTCATTTGTTTTTCCCCCTTATTTTATATAAAAATAATAGAGAAGTATTTAGATTTTTAATCTAACCACTTCCCATTATTATTAGTCTTCATCTACAAAATCAAAGTCATCTTTGAATTTTTCTTTAAAAATCTCAAATACTTTATTTAATACATCTTCATCATCAACACTTATATAAGATTCTTCTTCTGAATCTTCATCATCGTTGTCTTCTAATTTTAATATTACTACTTCTCCATCGTCTTCTTCTCCTTCTTCTACAACTGGTAGTAATACAACATATTCTTCATCGTCTAATTCTACTAAGTCTAAAAATTCGAATTTTACTTCATTTCCATCCTCATCATTTAATACTATAATGTTGTCTAATTCTTCTCCATCTAAATTATTTTCCATAATTTTCTCCTTCCTTATTTTTATATGTTATATTTTAACATCTAGCTTAAACTTTTTCAATCTAATTTTGAATTATTTTTTAATTTATTTAAATATGTTTCTAAAATATATACTGCAGATATAGTATCTACTATATTTCTTTTTTTATTCTTGTTAACTCCTAAAAAATTCATTGTTTTATGAGCTTCAACTGTTGTTAACCTTTCATCCATTGTTTCAATTTTTAGTTTGTTATATTTACATTTTAATTTATGTATAAATTTTTCTGTTTCTTCCGTTCTTATAGATTTTGTACCTTTTAATGTAATTGGAAGCCCCACTACAATTGTATCTATATCATAAAATTCTAACAATTCATCTATTCTTTTTAATACAACTTTATCAGAGTTATTTCTTTGTATTGTCTCCAACCCCTGTACAGTTATATTTAGTCCATCTGTTATGGCAATTCCAACTCTTGCATCTCCATAATCAATTCCTAATTTTCTCATATTATTCGCCAAGTCCTATATATTCTTGTACAAGTTTTTCAAGTAATTCATCTCTTTCAATTGATCTTATTTTATTTCTAGCATCATTATGGCTTGTTATATATGTTGGATCTCCAGATAATATATAACCAACTATTTGGTTTATTGGGTTGTAACCTTTTTCAACCAAAGCCTCATAAACCTCTTTTAAAATTTCCTTTGTTTTTATATTGTTTTCTCTTTCAACTTTAAAGTTCATAGTTTTGTCAAATTCCATAAGCTTCCTCCTTACATTTTAAATATTGTTTATGTCACTTTCATTTATGTCTGCATTATCAAGATAATTTTCTAATTTCTTTAATACTTCTTCTAGTCCAGTACCTTTATAATATGTTGAAATTGCAAAATTTAATCTTGGGTATACTTCTTCTTTGTTTTTCTTTTTTGTTTTTTTAGTTTTCTTACCATCTTCTGGTTCATCTATATCAACTTTTTCTTGCAATGATATTGCTGTTTTTTCTATTTTTTCTTTTATATCATTTAAAAATTCTGCTACCCCATTTAATTCAACTCCAGAAAATACAATTGCAAATTTTGGTCCCATATATCTTACAAAAATATACTCTTTTGACATGTTTTGGCTAAAGATTTGGCTAACTTTTGTTAATACCTTATCTCCTAATTTTCTTGAGTTTTGTTCATTTATTTGTGGTAAGTTTGTTATTTTAAACATACATACAGTTGAAATTGTATATTTGTCAATAATTTTCTTTCCTTCTCCATATAAATATTCTTCAGATTTTAGTCCAGTAAATAAATCTGTTCTAACTATTGCTTCTAATGTTTTTTGATGTACAACTGTTTTTAAGACTGATACAATGTTTTCTTTAACAACATCTAATATTGTTATATCCACATTGTCAAAATCATGTGGTGTTCCACTTTCTATAATCCAATAGCCAATATATACATTATCTATATAAAGCGGAAAAAATATTGCAGATTTTGCTCTTCCAAACTCCATTTGTTGATATGGTAATTTTTCACTTTCTTTATTAACAGTAACATATTTAGGAGTTGCAGTAGCTATGCTATCTTTAAACATATCAACTTCTTGTAATGCTTTTAAAGAATCCCAGTGTTTTTTGTCAACATTTGATGCTTTTATAATATATTGTGCACCATCAAAAACAACAATTGTTGAATATTTTATTTCATATTTTTCTATTAATATATCATTTATTTTTTTTATTTTTTCATCTACTGTTGAATATTCCCCAATTGTGTTCATGAAATCTTGTACAATTGAAAGGTTATTTATTCTTTGATTTATATTATTAAATGTTTGAATTTTTTTATGAATATTAAGATTGTAAATAATTAAACCTATTACAATCAGTACAAGTATTATTACAACTGCTACTGCCACTATATGTTCCCCCTATTTTAATATTTTCGTTTCATTTGATTTAAAGTGTTATTCATGCTTGCTGAAAATCCATTATTATAAGATTGCACTCCCTGTGGTCTATAAATATTGTTTCCAGCAGGTGTTGGATATACCATGTTATTAAGTTCTTTTAAATTTGCAATAAAGGCTTTTGAATAACCTTTTATTGATATATCACAATTTATAATACTTTCTAGATATCTAGTATATATTTCTTGTTCAAATGGAATTGTCATATATTTTACTGTATTTCTATCAAATAATTCTGTCATAAAAGACATTGCTGGATCATTATAAAATGCCATTCCACCTATAATTGTCTTTTCTGAAATTCCTCTTACTTTTACATATTTATTTAATATTATTTTTATTTTGTTTTGATCTAATATATTTTTCGCCTTTAATTCACGTAAAAATGCAGTTAATGGTTGAATTGTAAGAATATCTAATGTTTGTACTAAATATATTTCTTGTGCATTTGAAAAGTAACCAAATGGTGTATCAAAATCACAATCTATTAAAACTAAGCTATGATTTCTTACTAATGTTTCTAATATATTTTGAGCATTATTTAATTCTTCTCTTTCTGTTGGTAAAGATGTATAAACTGTTAAATTTCTATTTACAGTAATTCCTTTTGCTTGTCCATTTGATAAATTTTGTAATGTATTTGTTGCAATATTTCTTAATTCTTCTTCATTTTTTGTATATATATAATATGAATTTTTATTTTTTGTTGTATCCAATATAGCAACATTTATTCCTATTGATGAAGCATATTCTGCTAAGTTATTTACTATAAATGATGTTCCATTTTTGCTTGTTCCAACAAATGTTACAACTTTTTTATCTGATGTTAAAAGTCTTGCAAGTTCTTGACTTGGTTCAAAATCTTGTCTATTATTTATTCCACTAACATTTGTTACATCAACATAATTACTATATGAATTGTTGTTTGTCATTGTATTTTGAGTTGTTTGATTATAATTGTTGTAATTATTAGTATAAGCATTATTTTGAGGTATGCTAGTTGGTTCCTCAAAACCTGGTAATACATCTGTATTTTCTTTTTCTTCTTGTTCAAATCCTGGTAATACATTATTAGGAGTATTATCTTCTATTCCTGGTAATGGACTTGGAGAGTAATTTGTATTTTTAAATCCTGGTACTATTTCTTCTTTTTCTTCTTCAAATCCAGGTAACACTGTATCTTCCATTTTTTGAAATCCTGGTAATACTTCATCTTCTACTTTTTCAAATCCTGGTAAAGTATTTGATTGTTCTGTAACATTTTTTCTAGGTCTTCCCCTTCTTTTTGGTGTTTCATCAGTTTTTATAGTGTTTTCTTGGATTGGTGTTTTTCTAGGTCTTCCTCTTCTTTTTGGTGGTTGTTCTTGAACTATTGGTTCTGGAATGACTGGCACGTTTGATGTTTTTGACATTAAGCTTTCTAACATGTCATCTTCATCAGGTTCTATGTTACTCTCTTGTCTGTTATATGTTGGTACTTGCATATTTGAAGTTTTAACTTCTGGCTGTACTTTTGTTCTTGTTAATTTCTTAACATTATTAGTATTTACAGCAGATGGTATAACAATTGGCTCTGTCATTACAACATTTTTATTTTTTGGTTTTAATAATTTTTCGCTTGGCCCTAAATCTTCGTTTTCTTTTTTTCTTATACTATTTGCCACACTATTATTAAATGACATTATTTGTTGATATTTTGGTGATTTTTCCTCTAAAACTGCTCTTACATTTAATGGTAAAAATTTACTTATTATTCTTAATTGTGCATCATTATATTGTGCAACAATATTATTAAAACTTGCTACATATTTATCTTCATTTTTTCCAAGTTTTCTATAATGTGCAAGTATATTTTGAATTTCTTGTTCGCTAACATCATTTTCATTTTCTGCTTGATATTTTACCTCGTCAGAATCCATTTTATAATATTCTTTTGCTTCTTTTTTTGAACGTGGTCTATATATTAAATTACAAACTTCTTCTACACTTCTGTCATTTCCTAAAATAGCATTATAAATTCCTATACCAAATAATTTTACTAACATTTCTTCTGATTTTGTTCTTCTGTCAGAACATATTAGTATAATTGGTATGTCGTCTCCTCTCATATTTGAGGCTTCATCACTTATACTATCTAGTTTTTCAAATATAAATTTGTCTATTTGATCATATTGTGTATGTGTAAATGCTTCTAATTCCTCACTAATAACTATTCTGTCATATGTTTTATCTTTTTGTATTTCTTTTAATATTGCATTAAAGTAATAGACATTTTTGTATGATATTATTTCCTTATAATTCTTTTGATATTTTTTTACTATCGCCTCTGATATCTCTTCATTACTCACAGCAAATAAAACTTTCATTTGTTACCCCCTTCCAAATTTTACAAACACTGCAAACGCAAGTGGTAAGATTTGGCATATAATTAATAATGTAACAAAAGTTACAATTAATCCCATTCCTTTTTCTAATGTGTCTAACTTTCTTATACCTATAACATATTTATGAATTGCACCAACCGCAATTCCTAAAAAGCATAGTGGTATACTCCATATTCTTACTAGATTTAATATGTATGCAACTGTACCATAAGCGTCAGAGCCATACTTTTGTTTATAATCCTCTAAAGATTTTGCTTCTTTTTCTTTTATTTCTACTAATTGACCTTCTACTCTATTATCTAATACTTGTTGTGCTGCATATATTTTGTTTGTGCATGAAAATATACCAAATATTGTTATTACTAATAGTAGTGTTATTAAAGCTTTTTTCATTTTTTGCCCCTTTCTTTGCTACTTATGTACAAATATGTATTTTTTATACCTATATATCATACAATAATATTAAAAAAATAGCAACATTTTTTACAAAAATTGTTGCTATTTTTTAGAAGCTTAATTTCAAATTCTTTAGTTTAAATTATAATTTTTCATATAAGTACTTCATATGATTATATACAGTATTTGCCCAATTTTTATCTGTTGCATATTTGGTATTTATTCCGCTTAGAGTTGGGCCATTATAATATGTACCAGCAGCCTTTTCATCTCCATATATTTTAGTTTCTTTTGGATTTATGTAATACTTAACCAAAACTCTTGCTATTAAATCTATGCTTTCTGAATAATTAGAAAATGTATATGCTCCATTATAAGGATTTGAATCATATGCGCCATATCCAAATAAATTATATTTATTCTTAGAAATTTTAGATGTTCCCCATGCACTTTCATGTATTCCCATAGCAGCAACAAATAAACCATTTATATTATATTGCTTTTCTATATAATAAAAATATTGTGCATTATTTTGAAATACCTTATTAGTATCTTTTGAATCTGTTAAAACTTTTTTAAATTGTTCTAAAGATAGTCCACTTGGCTTATTTAGACTCATATTAAAACTCAAATTTTTTATTAGTTCTTGCTTACTTTTTTGATTATATGTATTTTGCTCATATTCTTCATTTGGATTTTTATAAGTAGTACATTCTTTTTTTACCCATCCTGTTGTCCCACCACTAGATATTTTATACCATTGGTCTTTTATTTCTAGTATTTTTAATTCTTCATTATTATTTAATGTTGCAATTTTTAAACTTTCACTACTTGGATTTTCTTTTACCTCAAGTCTATCTGAAGTAACATACACATTGTCTCCTACTTTTTCTTTATAATTACTAGTATAATTTGCCCCACCAATTTCAACTATTTTATCTACTGATGCTTTTGTTACTTTACTTGCTATTTGTTCTTCTGAAATTTGCTGTTCATTTTCATATGTCTTTTTTACTGTTATTTGCTGAATTCCCTCTCTTCCTTCTTGTACAACTTGAATTGTACCTTTAGGTAATTGGGTATTAGTTTTATATTTTGTTATATATTCTAAAACTTCTTCTTTAACTTCTATTTCTTCTTTTTTCGAATTACTTGTATTACTTATTATAATTTCATCTATGTTAATTTCTTTTGCATTGCTAATTTTTACATTATCTAAAGAATATGTTTGATTAGTATCATAGGAATTACTTTTTGCAAATGTAAAGTTATAAATTACAATTATTGATAATAAAATAATAGCAAATATTATAAAAAATATTCTTTTGCAAATAATTTTTTTATCTTTAGAATTCATTTATATCACCTAGTTTTATTTTAAACTTTGTGTCTAATTTTGTCAATTTAAAAATATGGAAAATTTAATAATATAGCCTTAAATAATTGTAAGTAAATTACTTGATTTTATTGTTAATTTGTAATATAGTATAACAAATCACAAAGGAGGAAACATGATAAAGAAAAAAAGTTTAATAATATGTATTTTTGTATCTTTATTTATTATACTAGCTACACTTTTATATAATCTTTTTAACATGTTTTATAAAAAAACGGTATTTGAAAATGACGTCTTAGCTTTTTGGAATAAAAATCAAAAAACAATATTTTCAATAAATAAATGTGTGTTTTTTACAAGTTGTAATGCCAAAAATAAGACAAGCTCAAATACCAACTTTACTATAGAAAATTTATATCAATATACAGATATAGCATTATTTATAAACAATAATAGTGAAGAAAATAATTTAGAAAATACATTAAAAAGTGTAAAACTTACAAATTTAAAATATACAAAAGAGCCATCTATTGGCTCACCTAAAATATATTATAAAAACATAAATTCATTTGCTAAAAATGAGTTACTTACAGAAAACAAATTTGAAAATGAATTAAATTTTGAAATAACATCTGATGATACTAACAACCTAAGTAGTCCTACATTATACAATAATTGTGCAAATCCAATTGTTTTAAGTTACATTAATGAAAACATAAAAACAGATTACACAATAACAGATACCTCAAATCCAATAACTTATGATGGTTCCCTACTTAAAAAATGCGGAATTTTACTAAATAATTTAGATTCTTCATTTTCATTTGATATATACATAACAAATAATTTAGACCAAGAATTTAAATGTACAATATTTATTAATATACCAACCAAATTGGATGATAAATCATTATATGATGGTACAATTACGTTAAAACAAAATACAAATTATATTTTTTATAGATACAAATAGGAGGATTAATAAATGTCAAACAATCAACCGATATACGAAAAATTAAAGAAAAAATATCACAAGACTGAACCAATTACAAATTTTAAAGATTTATTAGATAGAGCAGAAAATATTTATAAATCAAGAACTGCCTTTAAATTAAAGGACAAAAATAACCAAATATACAACATTACATACAAACAATTTAAAGATGATATAGTTTCTCTTGGTACATCTTTTATAGAAAATGGGTTATTAAACCAAAAAATATGTGTAATAGGAAAAAATAGCTACAAATGGGCTGTATCATATATTGCTGCAAGTATTGTTGGAATTGTTGTTCCTATTGACAAAGAACTTCATAGTGATGATGTTATTAATTTTATGAACATTGCATCTGCAAAGTGTATTTTAGGTGACTCTAAAAACCTAAATTTAATTAATGAAAATATTTCAAAACTAGAAAACAAAGACACAACATTTATTTATTTTGACCTAAAAAAAGGTGAAAGTCAAAACACATTTAATGATTTTGTAAAAAAAGGTAATGAACTAGTAAAAAATGGTAATGATAAATTTGATAAAATAGAAATTGATCCAAATGAAATGAAAATATTACTTTTTACATCTGGAACAACTGGAAATGCTAAAGGAGTCGCTCTTTCACAAAATAACATTTGCTCAAATATACTTTCTATTTATGGAATTGTAAAAGTAAAAAGAAGTGATTTATTCTTTTCTGTTTTACCACTTCACCATACATATGAATGTACTATAGGTTTTTTACTTCCAATTTATAGTGGTGCTAGTATTTGTTTTTGTGATGGTTTAAGATATATTGCTCAAAATATGCTTGAATACCACCCATCTGTTATATTGTGTGTCCCATTACTGCTTGAAAATCTTCATAAAAGAATAATTAAAAATTTGAGCAAATCTTTACCTGAAAAATATAAAAAAAATAAAGAAATTATTCTTGAAAATCTACCTTTTTATATAAAACCTATTGTTAAGTCTAAAATAAAAAATACTTTAGGTGGTAGACTTAGAGTTTTTATTGTTGGTGCTGCAGCTGCTAACCCTCAAATTTTAGCTGATATTCAAAGTTTTGGTTTAAATGTTTTACAAGGATATGGCTTAACAGAATGTTCACCTCTAGTTGCAGGTAATACTGATTTTTATCAAAAAGATGATGCAGCTGGTTTACCTATTCCAAATGTAGAATATAAAATTAATAATCCAAATGATGAAGGAGTCGGTGAAATTATTGTAAAAGGTCCAAATGTTATGCTTGGATATTACAATATGGAAGATGAAACAAATAAAGTATTGGTTGATGGTTGGTTTCATACTGGTGATCTTGGCAAAATTGATGAAAATGGTTATTTGTATATAACAGGAAGATGCAAAAGCGTTATTGTTACTAAAAATGGTAAAAATATTTACCCAGAAGAAGTAGAACATTATTTAAATGATAGTCCTTTAATTGCTGAATCTCTTGTTCAAGGAATTCATAAAGAAAATGATGATGAAACATATGTTAATGCTCAAATTTTCCCTAATATTGAAGCAATAACTGAATATTTAAAAGGAACTGTTCCTACAAAAGCAGAAATTAAAAAAATTATTTCTGATGTTATATCAAACGTTAATAAAAAAATGCCTACTTATAAACACATAAAAAATTTTGTTATAAGAGATAAAGAATTTGAAAAAACTACAACTAAAAAAATTAAAAGATATGGTAATAATCTAAAAAATGAATAAAAAACATAAAAGGGCTATGAAAAGCCCTTTTATGTTTTTTATTTTCTATTTTTGTATACAATATATACAGTATCATCTTTTTCTTTTGACTTCTTTACTTTTCCTATTGGCGTATACGGTATTGTACAATTAATACACTCAGCAATTAAAATTATTGCAGGCCAAATAGGATTTACATCCAACAATTCAAAGAATTCTTTAATACCGTTGAACATACTAGATTCCTCCCTAAGTAAGATGTTTTTATTTTATCATATTTTCCATTTTATGTCAAACTAAAAACCAGATTGCAAAAAGCAATCTGGTTTTTAGTTTGCATTATGTGTAATTTTGGATTAGCAACATCCTCCTCTACCACCACCGCAGCAGCAGCATAATAATAAGATAAGAATGATTATCCAGCAGCAGTCATCACCAAATCCGAATCCTCCACATCCTCTGTTTTCTGGCATAGTCTAGACCCCCTTTCGAAAAAGTTTTTTTCTCTTTTGTTGTTCCTTTGTATGTTATATAATATGAGAATTATTTTTTTGCGTTACAGTTTTAAAAAAAATTCAAAAATTTTTTTAATTTTTTTTAAAAATCGCTTGACAATATAAAAAAAATCTAGTATACTAAATCTCGTCGAAAGGACATGGTCGCTTAGCTCAGCTGGGAGAGCATCTGCCTTACAAGCAGGGGGTCATAGGTTCGAGCC
>ERZ772819.639-NODE-639-length-29600-cov-9.636521_pt1 | contig 29600 bp, 40 predicted proteins | sample MGYA00580860_ERZ772819 | MGnify/ENA primary metagenome ERZ772819 (study PRJEB29015, sample SAMEA2737683) | human gut metagenome | biome: human gut; feature: human-associated habitat; material: faeces | place: China | collected 2012 ...
ATCCTCTTGGTAGTCAACCGGAATTGAACTGATGCCTTGTCTATCAACCTGTTCTGCCAGCCTAAACTATCTTCTACCTTGTGCAAGTTACCCGGAATTGCACCGGGCTCTCCGCTATGCGGTATTCTCCTCTGTGAACTATAGCCTTGCAACTTAAATATACCATATCCTATTTATAAATTCAATTTCTTTCGTTTGCGTTCCCATTGCTGTAATACGCTATTCACTAACCTCTCGTCTTTTCCGGACATTCCTGGATATGTTCCATGTTCGTCATGTTCATATCCATTATGGGTGTGAGGTAATGCTCCATTATGCTTCTTTCCTTTCACATCAATTTGCTTCACTCTTTCCCCTTCAGCATCATGAAATGTGATATATTTAATGTCGTTGAATTTATCTACTGTAGCATATACACGCCCTGGTGTCATTGTTTCCATCGGAGCCTTCGCTCCGCCATCATTGGCTCGGACTACTTTTACATTTCCGAATTGTGCAATGGTCTTGTACTCAGTTCCATATCGTTTGCCGCTATCGCTTATCCCACTACTTGCACCTCTGCCGCCCATTAAATACCTTTCCTTTCTCCGCGTCTGCCGCGTGTGCTTCTTCTCTGGTCTCCGCTGCTGCCACCCAGTCCACCAGAACTACCACGCCCACCCAAAAATTGTAAATTTACTACCATTGTGATACCTCCGCTTCATGCCATTTTTCACTAAACTGCTTTATGTGTATAATATTTTCCTTGCATTTATCTGGTACTCTGCCATAAAAGATAATCTGTGTAGGCTGTAACCGCTCCACCATCTCAAAATACCCATCCAGAAACTGTTGTTTCTTTTCCTTACTGTTCTGCGTTCCAACGGATGAAACCGCCACAACGCTTTGTGTAGGTTCTCCATCAAAGCACCATTCAAAAGATTCCCGATTACTCCAACAAATTGTAGGAATGACATTGATACCATGCATCTGCCAGTACGCACCCAGCCAATGCTTGCGATAATGATTGTATATCTGCAAGGCTTTCGGAAAGTCCGTATACAAGCTGAAATCTGGCGTTAATACGTACTTGAACCGCTGCAACATCGGAATATATCTATCTGGGTCTGTCCATACTCTATTGAACTGGTAATCATCCAGAAAGAAATGCACTGCCTTATCCTCTGGGTTCTTTGCACTTCTGGCATAGTTAAACCCGATAAATTCTACATTATTAAATTGTATAGATTCTATTTGTGGTATGTCATACTCCCCAATTCCATTAAATAGCATTCGCTGTACATTTTCATAATTCCTTTGTGTCCTATACATCTTTCCTCCAAAATAAAAAGAGCCGGACATATAAAACATTTAAGTTCTATACATTCGGCTCTATGGCGCTAATTATTATAATATAATCATAATCTTTACTGTGCATTTTTTCAATATTCATTTTTTTACAAATTTATATCCAGGTACTCTAAGAGCTCTTGCACTTCTGTATTTATCATCTGTTTCAAGTTCTCCATTGTCTATCATGTGCATTAAATGATTGTGCACACTTGATGTGCTATCTAACCCCACCATAGTCCCAATTTCTCGAACGGTTGGAGCATATCCATGTTTTTCTATATATTGTATGACTGCTTCCTTTATCTTTGCTCTCATTTCTACGCCATGCTTTGTCGTATTCATTCGGTCGCCTCCTCTGCTAAAATTCTTTCTTGATTTGTAAGAAATAGTACCGATTTTCTGAATTTACATACTATGATATTGTTGTTATAATTTCTTTGAAAGAGCCACTCTTAAAGCTCGTCGTAAATTTTTCTCCAAATGGCTCTTTCACCCACACAAAATGTTTAAGTTTAATAAAAAAATCAATGCTAAACCAATCTTCTTTACCATCATCTTTTTTTATTTTAATGCTGTCACCATCATATCCTAATATCTTGTATTCTTTATATGCGGTTAATCCAAAATCTTCCGCATGTGGACTCGCAATTACAGTACCGCCAATTGTGACTTCTTTAACAATTTTTTCTTCAACACCATACATACATATCACTTATTTCTCTTAAATTCTAAAAGTTCAGTTTAGCAGTTCCTGGTTGTCAATTGCATTTCCAATGACAACAATTTCATCTGGGTTAAATTCTCCTAAAGAAATACTTTCCGAGTTTCCAATCGCCTGCGCTTCCCAACTCAGTGAGTAATCGCTCCATTCAATAATATATAGTTCATCATCGCACTGAAAAATATCCTTCTCATAAATTCCTTCATACCCAGTACACTGGCAGATTGTCTTCTCTTCAATAACTGTATTAGGTTGTACACCGCTAAATCCATCCCAGTACACCCACATATTATCTGTCAACGTTCTTTTACCTCTGTATAAATGTCTATTCTCCATTTTTCTTCTCCTAAATTCTAATTTTCTGTATAATAGTCACAATCACCAGAACAGTACTGTTCTCCAATCGGACACATATTTATATTAAGTGGGTTTCGCTCTGCATCATCTGCACAGCATTTAGCCGTTTCCGGCAATATGTCAATTTCGACTCCATCTCTGTATATTTCCATTCTATTTACCTCTCTTAAATTCTAATATATCAGTTTAATACCAAATCATCATTCTTCGTTTTTTATAACATTCTTTAAGAAAAAGCTTTAAATGTTCATAATCTTTTCCATCTGAATATGCTGCATACGTAAATATTTTACCAGTAAAATCAATGTCTTTGATAAGGTTATATATCTTTCCACAAGTCTTGTATCCGCACTTTCCTTCACAATCAGATTGAAATAGAAAGTCAGCAATATCTTTATCCTCATTTTTAAAGCGATCATCTGCTAAAATACTATTTATTAGCTTGTTGTATTTTTTCGGATCTAATATAGCCATGCTCGTATTGGCATACACTTCTCCTAATTCTTTATCCCAAGCACTTGCGATATTGGCTCTTAAATTATTAAAACCGATATATCCCATATCAAATGAATAATTAGATTTTTTGCTTGTTAAACACACTCCCATTTTATTATTCCTTTCTTAAATTCTAAGTTAACTGTCCAAAGATTTTCTGATTTCTTCGGATAATTGTGTTTCTCTACCATACAGGTTTTCAATTTCCTCTGCTGCTTTTTCTAATAAATCTTTTATTTTTTTCGGCGTACCAATCGCCCGGTACTGCTGCACCTCTTCAAGCACATTGATTGCCATCTCCTTTGCTTTTACTGGTAAATCCCCATGTGCTTCAATCATATTTAAAATACTAATTGCGTCCTTCTCGTCCATTTGATACTCCTTTCCAGATTGCATGCTGTCTGCACCATTCTTTATCGCCCTGCGTGCACGGTACGTCCATTCGTGCCTCATATCTGCAAAACTCACACGGCACATGTTCCTCGCTGAGCAATTTCTTGATATCTGCTTTTGCTGCTGCAAGCTCTCTTTTATATTTTTTTGTATTTTTCCGCATGATCCGTGCCTCCCATCTTCGCTACATACTGTCCATATGTCATACCTGCTTCTCTGGCTTTTACCGCTATATCAACGACTGCTGCATTCGGCTTTTCCATGTGTACACCATGTTTCCGCTTTATATCCTTTTTCTTCCAGAAACTCTTTTTGCACTTATCACTGCAATACAGACGTTTTGATTTCGTAGCATCAAATTCTTTCCCACAATATTTACATTTCTTTTGCATCAAAATCCCTCATTTCTGTAAGACTTTCCGCATGGATGTCTTTTTACTGATGACCTCCAATGTGTCCTTACTCTCGTATACAACCATCCAGTTTTCCGGTCTTAATTTATGTCCTGAAATAATTACTTTCTGTGCTCTTGTCGGTTTACTTGGCTGCTTCATAATTCTCCTTTCTTCCGGAAGCCCCAGCTATACTTCCGGAAATCCTCTGTTGACAGTTACTGTGATATATTATTCAAAAGTTGGAAAATTCCATTTTTTATAAACAAGCTTGTCCTCTGACCAGTCCGGATACTGCTGCATAAGGTGCTCTTTCATGATCTCTAACATTTCCGGCCGGAGTCCTAAGTTGCCGTTATCCAGCAATCCATGGTGATAGCGGCAGCCAAGCACACCATTTTTCTCAATACCAAGTCCACCCTGGCTTTTATTTATGTAATGCATGATGTCCGGTATCCCTAAAAGCATTTCTGATCTGCACTTGTCCATGTGGTACTGCATTTTACAGAACAGGCACTCATTACCATCCCTTTCTGTGATCAGTTCACAGGTTTCTTTGGGAAAATTGTAATTCACCTTATTTTTCTTGCTTTTCTTCATCTCTTCACCGCCTGCTGCATCCGCTCAAATATTTTGTTATATTTTCTTTTTCTCCACGGCTTCGGTATCCTCACCCATGCCGCCCATAAGAAAAGCCTGATCCTAAACATTACTCTCATCAGCTTCTCCTTTCATAAGCTCCAGCAGAGTCTCTTTCAGATAATCCACACGTTCCAGGACTGCGGTCAAAATGTTCTTTGGTATCGTATACTCTCCCCATCCGCTTAAGCTTACACGGATCGTTTCAATCGTTCTCTTTGCATCCCCAATGATCTGCTGGTCTGTTTTCTTCTCCGGCATATACTCCGGATGGTTCTCAATCTCGTCCTGTCCTGGGATCTGCTCATTGGTATCCTGCTGCACATCCGGCTTTTCTTCCGGTACATCCTCTTCGATTGGTTTTGGATCTGGCACAGGAATCTCCGGGTTCACATCATTCAATGTCATTTCCTTTTTCTCTTCCTGTACCGTTTCCGAAACGGTTTCTTTCGATTCTGGCACGCTTTCCTGTGCTTTTGAAACGCTTTCCGGGATATTCTGCACGCTTTTCTCCGGTTCTGATTTCTTTGTGACAATAACCTTGCTTTCCTTCCGTTGGACCGCTTTCGATTGCACCGGTGCAACTGCTGCATTTTTCTCTGCTGGAAGTATTTCACCATATTCTTTTTCCCATGATTCTTTCCATGTTCCAGTATTGAAAAATATCTTTCCAAAAGCTTTCTCTACATCCTCTTTGTTGTATTTTTCATTCTGGCTCGCATCCCTTAAATTCAAAAGCTTTACATCTTCACTTTCTTCTGTGATTGCAAGCATGTGTGAACCTGTGCCAGGAATCCTTACTGTATAAACTGCTTTTCCATTTGGTATCAGATGTCTGATAAAATACTTTCCTGTTTCTGATTCCTTTTTTACAGCTTCCCAAATTTCTTTATAAATTTTTGGATTATCCTTACCCAATTGGAAAACCACTTTTTCAAGATTATTATCAAGAGCCTGCTGCACCTCGTCTTTCCTTTCCAGCATGACCTCAATGTCTGTCGTTTTTTTCTCCTCGTCTACTACGTCCTTGATCTGTTGGATTTCTGCCTTGCTAAAATCCGGTGTCAGCACATTATTGACATCTTCCGGGAGAAGAAGCATAATTGATAATTTTGCGTACCCGAATCCCTGATATTCTGCTTTCAGCTCCGGCGCATATCCGCCCTCTGAGAACTTATCATTGATGTTCATGAACCTGCTTACCTGTGTCTTGTCAAGACCATACTCTGCACGTGCAAAATCTATTACATTGTCATACTGGCTTTCCACTAAAATGCTGGTATCCCGTGCCACTTTTAACAAATATCCGATACGCACAAATCCCTCTGCGGTTTTCTTAAGTTCTGTATCCAGTTCCTGCTTGTATTCCTGATATGATCTGTATCCTATTACCTGTTCCATAATTTTCTCCTATCCTGCTGCCACCAGCACCTTATCTGTTTTCTTTTCTCTCTGCTCCAACTGAGTTTCATAATCTTTCAGGTATTTCTTAAAAAATTTTTCATTTGGCTTTTTATCGTGTGCCCCGTACCACTGCACAATATGTGTCCCTCTGATCTCGATCGTGATATATGGTTTTTTAGGCTTTTTCTCACTTCGGAGAAATAATATTGTACTCCTGCCTTTATCATGGCTTGATAAATAATTATCTCCACCAACACAATGATGTAAGATTCTTCCTTCCATAATGATCTCTCCTGCATCTCGTGCCGGCCGGATGATATAACCGTCTGCTGCCGCCTGGTATCTCTTGCAGAGACTTTCATACCGCTTTGCGATATTGGCAAATTCCTTATTCTTTTTCTTAATGGTCATCTCATCTTTTCTGGCATTCTGTTCCTTTACCATTTCCTGATGTTTTTCATCCAGGTCTTTTGGATGGATAAATACCTCATTTGTCATGTCATAGCCAAGCTCTTCACGCATTCTCAGGTAATCGCTGTATTCCAGAAATGTCTGCCAGAATTCTTCCTTCCCTTTTGCTGAATCCGTCAGCTCCCCTGTATACTTCCATGTCCTGTTTACCAGTTGCTGCATGGTCATGTACTTAAGCATTCCTGTGATTCTTTTTCCAGTATTCTTATCCCACTTCCCCCTGAACAGGTCTTCCCACTCCGCTTTCCATGAAAAACCCATTTTTTCCTCGTACTGCAGAATCTCCAGAAGCTCCGGATCTCCCTTTTCCTTTACCAGCCTGTTGATGTTCTCTTTCTTTTCAAGTTTCAACTGTCCGTTTACCGTCCGTTTTTTTCTGTTGACATCTCCATAAATGCTCTCTCTCCATACAAGCCTGCTGACAAGTTTATCCATATGCATCTTCACGTACATCTCAATTGCCGGATTATTTGCGTATGTCATCAAGGCATCAACTACTGCCACATTTGGTTTACTAGGCTGTGGGTAATGTTTTCTGACCACACTGACCAGTCCATCCAACGGACAGTATTTTAATGCCGATTCCTTTACCGTCTGCTCCCATCCCGGAAAAGTCTTTCCTTCGATCACTTTTATGTACGGATATCCTGCTGTTTTCTTTAAACACCATGCATAATCATCATCACTGTATGTATACAATCTGATCAGTTTTTTTACCTGCCCATATGTCAGAAAGAATCTTGCCTGTTCTGTCAGGCTGTTTTCCATTGTCTGCCTCGCACTGCTGGATCTGTAATAATCAAAGATCCGTATGAGCAGCGTCCCATCTTCTGTGAGCTGGTAGAGGTAGAATCGTTTCTCGTCTAACTCTTTGCGTGTTATATACATCCATTCATAAAATGACTGATTCCCGCAATAAACACACTTTGCCGGATGTTCTTTTCTCGGTGTTTCAATCTCCAGTGTTCCATATTCCGGCATATCTGCTGTCTTTGCATATAAAGTCTTTCCGCATGCCGCGCACTTGATCTCTGCTTCCTTTCCTTTACGGCGGTAATAGATCAATGGTCTTTTCATCTGCTTTTCGCACCATGATTTAAAATCTTCCGGTAATGGCGGTGTCATTTCCACCAGTCTGTTGATCTCTTCCTCTTCTGTCGCTTTCATCAGACCACCTGCTTTCCGAGATAATATTCTCTTATGATCTTCTTTACGGTTGCAGATCCCGGAATACCGAGTGTTACCTTTCCGGCATTTACACCTGCTGCCTTTTTGATCTTGTCCGGCACTGGATACTGATGGGCAAATGACCATTTCAATACTGCTGCAATGCATCCTTCCAGGCTCTTACCTTTTAATCTGACCGCACGTGCCATATTTTCATCTTCTGAGCAGCACACTTTGATGTAACTGATCCAGTCCTCCATGATCTCGCATGGTTTCAGTTCTTTTTCTTCCACCTTCAGTTTTCCAAGTGCGGCCAACAGACAATTCGCCAGCTCCGTCACGATTCCGCATGCATAATCCTCTGCGTCTGCTGCATCCAGACCATTCTCCACCGCCAAAATCTTAAGGCTCTCCAGGTCTCCCTCTGCCTTTAATCCTTCCGCGGTCATGTTTAGTTCTTCCACGGAATCAAATTCTCCAAATCTTTCAAATAACATGATTTATCTCTCCTTTATTTTGATTTCCTGCCGTAAACTCTCGGTATAAGCGTTTCTTTCGTTCAATAAAATCCGAACAAGATTTCCCTGCATGAGCCTGTCCAGCTCCTGCCACTTATCACGGTTTTTTATCTCGTGTCCGTCCGACCTCGTCCAGTCGTTCTGTTTCCAGCGTTTGACATACTCTGCATCCTCATATCCGTTGTAGAGGTACTTGGATTCCGTGTAGACGGTCAGTATACATTTTTCCCGCATCCTGTGCAGTGCCTTGATAAGCGATTCTAATGTCGATCGGTTTTCATTCATCTGTTGCACCGGTACAACTTCCCTGATCACCGCCGGATACTTGCAGTTTTCCTTATAGTACTCCAGCGCATATCCTATATGTCCGTCCTGCTGCCATCTGCCCCTGATCCCGGTCACTATGTAAATGCTCACTTCTTTCATCCGCTGTCGCCTCTTTCCAATGGTTTTATTCTTATCTCCGTGTAACGCAGATAAGATAAGCCTGTGTATTTATTAACTCCGCACACCACGCTTTCCGGATCAATGTAATATCCCGGTGTCGGCTCTGGTCCATTTTTTATGATTTTTCTGACCGTCCATCTGTAGTACTTTTTTCGTTCCGGTTCTTTTGTTACCAGATTTTTTGAACATGAATATGTGGAACACTCTTTTTTCTCCTCCGGTGTAAATAGTGATAGCTGCTCGTATCCATCCTCGTTTTCGTCTGGCAGTGGTTTTGTAATATAATTTGCCAGACGCCTGAAATCTCCATCCTCATATAACGGTGTGAAATTCACATATCCGTGTTTCTTCCAGTACCTCTGAATCAGTTCACTCGTTGCCGGCTCTCCTCGTATCTTGTTGATTATAATGTGTATATGTATTCCGCCTTTTTTTCCTATCTCGATACGCATGATCCATAAAAGCTGTTTCCCCCTCTTTTTGTACGCCCTTCTCATGTTCTGCCAGAAATTAGTCATTATCTTTTTTATCTCCTGCAATGACATTCTTGTGCCTTCTGGGAAAGTCAGTGTTGTCCAAAGATCACCTTCATAGAAATTCCATCTGATCTTTCTCCACACTTCTCTCTCTTTCTTCCACTGGTTCTGCTTTTTTATCTGCTCCGGGGTGGCTTTCTTCTTTTTCTGTCTCTTCTCTCCCTTCGCTCCGTATTTTCCCTCCCATTTATACTCAATGTCATTGCTGTTTAAAAACTCATATGTGTCCTTCCAATACATGTCTACCTCTAAATGTTTCTAAGTTTAATATACTTATATTGTTAAATAGACCGGGTGAAAATCCCCGTTTTCCTTGCATTTTCAGGCTTTTTGTGGTAATATAAATATAGAGTTATACGTTCCCAACGTTTTTACTCACAGGGTTAAGAAAGTGCTAGTTTCTTAACCCCTTTTTTTATTTACCAATACCATGACATCCTCATATGTCATCCTCTGCATGTCAAAGCCTCTCTTAATGCTCTCAAATCCCGCCTTAATGCATTTCTCTTCATCAAACAATCCTTCTACCGGTTCGTCTCCCTGCCTGTCTCCAAAAAGCTCTGTGCGCTCTTTCTCCGGCAGCCGTATGAACACTGCGACTATCCCTGCCCTTTCCCTTGTCAGCTTTGCTTCTACATATTCCTTTTTTCTGTAATGATGCTGGAATATGTCAGCCTGCAGGATCAGTTTACTTTTTAGGTCTGCATCCTGTATCATCTGGTCCACCTGCTTTCCTGAATGCTTCCTTCACTTTTTTCTCGCCGAACATCTCTAAGAGCCTGTCCAGTGCTTCCCTGTCCATCTCAATGAACCCGGCAACAAACACTGTGTTTATGTAAGTCCACTTTGCCTTGCAGTACTCGCCTGCTACCATTTCGCTATCAAAAATATCCGGCTGTTTGAAGATCTTTTCCACAACCTCAGTCACGGTCAGCATAGAACACCTCCGTTCTCATAAGATATCTGAAGCCATATAATCGTTCTGTATTAAATTCTTTCTCCATTTCTTTATACATGGTCAGATATTCTTCGTCCGTGATCACTTTCATGCCATTCATCAGCACAAGCATTCCTGTTAATTTGTGCTGGTATTCCTCGGTATATTCTGCCTTGATCTGAGCATCAACCTTTATTTCGCTTAAACATTTGAGGAAAATAGCGAACCATGTTCTATATTCCGCTATCATTTTTTCTTGTGTAGCTTTTTGTTCCATGTATCCAGTCCTCCATTATTTTCTGTCTGCGGTCTGTACGGATCTGCTCTAACACAGCGTCTATTCCGGTACGAAGTGCCGAATCATAAATGTCATTCATAGACAATTCCAAATTTGGATGTTCCTGTTTCATTTGCTTTATAAAATCCTGGATCAGTGCTTCCTCATGAGGACTAATCTCCGTCTTCGCTGCAATCTTCATAATCTTCTCCTTCCGCTGCTCTATAAAGCAGGTAAAAGCCTATCAGGGCAAACATAACCAGCTGTTCGCAACTGCCAATTGCTACGAAAAGCATTCCTACGCCTTCTAAAATTTTCTTTTTCATCATTCATCCCTCACTGTAAAGATCGTTCCATCGATTTTTTCCTGCTTTTCGATTACCACATGTCTCTCTTTTTCCTTATCTGAATTTCCATTCAGCTTTAAGAAAACCATTAATACTGCTACAGGCAATGGAACTCTCGAATAATTTTCAATGATCACTCTCATAGCTTGTCCTTCCGCCACTTCCTACGTGGCAACTTTCATCTGTTTTTCCTTATCCTTTTTTTCCTGGGCAAGCAGAAGCCTTACGGCTGCATCATTCAACCGCTGATGCCGCTTTTCTTCCTCTTCCGGTGTGAGGATTGGAATAAGGTTGATATTGGTACCATTTGGAAATTCCTGAATTACTCTCTTATATTCCATACACTGCACCTCCTGTTCTTATCTAATGCTTTAAAAGTTGTCCGTGACACTCTTTCTATTGAATTATTTTGGTGTTACAATCTCCTTACAGGACATTGCCGTGTCCAAGTATTATGAAAGGAGACTTTTTATGAAAAAATATATATGTCCCTTAATGAGCAGTGCTATCAATCAGGTTGAATGCACTACGCAATGTGCTTTATTTTTAAAAGAAGGTAATAATGCTACCTGTTCCATCAATATAAATGCACTTCATACTTTAGAAATCGAAAAGAAGCTAGATTTACTCAGCCGTAACAATCGGTCCTAATTTGTTCTCACTTATCATTTTCTCCTGCATATCAGCTCTCGCGTGTATCAAATCTGCAAGAGCTGATACTGTCTTGTAATACTCATCTTCACAGCAGTATTTCTCGTTTTTAATGATTTTTTCACACACACTCATAATTGTTTTATCAATTACTTTTAAAGTCCTTTTCTTCATCTTTACTCATCTCCTCTCTGATACAGTTCATTCACATCCACCTCTAATGCTGTCGCAATATTAGGGATATCGCATGCACGAATTAACTTTCTTCCATTAAGCATTGAATTAAACTCTTGTGCAGAATACCCAGCCTTTTTAGCTACTGCCAATTGTTTTAGACCTCTCTCCCTAATTAAGAAAGAAATTCTTTGTGCTAATGGTTCATTGGATTTTGCAATGTCCAATTTTTTATACCTCCTTTCTTTTCATTCTCAGTATTCCTGAACTATTTCAAAACTATCACAGTTATACTGAGATGTCAATATCTTTTTCTCAGTTTTTCTTTTCCTTTTTATTGACGTTCTCAGTTTTTTATAGTAGTATTTCAATATAAAGTGAGGTGAATATATATGAGTTTTGGTACACGATTAAAAGCTCGCAGAGAGCAGCTTGGCATAACACAGCCACAACTTGCAGAAATGCTTGGTGTCAGCAAAGGCGCTATTGGTAATTATGAAACAGATGCTAATTCGCCTAAGGCAACCATTTTATTCAAAGTGTTTGATGTTTTGAAATGTGATGCCAACTATCTATTTCAAGATGAAATGGGCAACAGCTACCCAATGAAAGTATCTTATGATGAATATGAATCCATAAAAAAATACCGTAATCTCGATGACCACGGTAAGGAATTAGTGAACTTTACTCTGAATAAAGAAACCGAACGCATTGAAAAATATGGTAAACTTGGCGAAGTTTCTCACCCTGTTACTTCTTTCCCAATGCGACTAATTAGCTACTATTTTAAAAATGCCTCTGCCGGAACAGGTCAGCTTGTGATTGATAATCTCCCGGATAAGGACATTGAAATTCCAGATAAGCCTGAATACAGGAATGTCAGCTATGCAATTGGCGTAAATGGTTCCTCAATGGAGCCTGCATTTCAAGATGGAGACATTCTCCTCGTTGAAGCTACACAAGAGATCGAAGTTGGAGACATCGGCATCTTCCAGATCAACAATGAATGCTTTGTGAAGAAGCTTGGTGAAAAGGAATTGATTTCTTTGAATAAAGACTACAAGAACATTCCTCTGGATGAGACTGCTGCCACTCTTGGAAAAGTAATTGGTAAACTTTAAAATGTTTAGGTGATAAAATGTTTTTTGATAAACTATTAGACAAATTTAAAATAAATGATTCCTCTGTTCATAAAGAAAAAATATCTGATAAATTATATGTTAATCCAGATGATGAAGACAAAAAATATGTTCAAGATCGCATAAACGAAGCAAAAGCTTTGGCAATTATAATTAATACCACCTTAGATAATGTTGCGTTTTATTCTGCTTTGAATAAAATAATTGATATTCTTTCTGAATTGCAAAAATATGAGGATAAAATACCCTTTTCTTCAAAACCTTCTTTTGATTTAGAGCGTATTCTGACTAATAAAGAATATATAATTGAAAATTTCAATGACCGTGTAAATCAAGAGATTTCCAATGATAATAATCTGCACCTAAAAGACAATGTAGATAGCGATTGCCACGAGACATTTCAGAAAGTTTCTGCTCATAACCATGAAAATGATGAAGATGCTACTATTCCAAATTCGCCATATGAATCTGATAGAATTATTATAAAGGGATTACACCCACTTTTTATAAGTGTTATGAGGGAAATTGTTGATGCAAATAAAATTGTCCCTGTAGCCTTAATGCGTGAATATCATTTAGCCAAAGAAGATTTGCACAAAATTCTTGAAGAAGGTCAAAATGCGCATATATTGGATAAGGAAAATAACATCTTAATGTCAAAGGATTTTTTTGAAAAATTTATTGATCATTATGATCCGTCCATATACAAATGCAAACATAGTGATTTCGATAAAGAGCTTCTTATATGTATTGGTGAGATAGCTATTGAAAGTGGAGCAAACACATTGTATGAAGAATTTGATCCTGATGACATACTTGATTATCTTGAAATATTAGAAAACATGAACGTTTTATCTTATAATTCTGAAATGAATAAATTTGATGTATTAGTTTCAATGGAAGAATTTCACAAAAAATGCATGTACATACCATCACCATCTAATGAATTAACTAAAAATATTAATTTGGAAAATTTAGATAAAATGGAAGGACACGACTTCGAATATGCATGTGCAGAAATTCTTAAAAAGAACCATTTTAATAATGTAACGGTAACATCCGGAAGTGGCGATCATGGTGTAGATATATTTGCATATAAATCTGATATTTCATATGCTATTCAGTGCAAACGCTATAACGATACCGTTCCTAACGATGCCGTCCAAGCTGCCTTTTCAGCAAAAAATATGTTTAAAAAAGATATTGCCGTTGTCATGACAAATAGCTATTTATCGCCCCACGGCATGGAAGAGGCAGAAAGTCTAAATGTTAAAGTTTGGGATAGAGAAAAATTAAAGAAAATGATTAGCAATCCAAATGATATTTAGTTGCACCGGTGCAACTGCTGCACTGTAATTCTAAAAATGAAATTTTTGTGAATTTTAACCACTTTTGTGAATTTTTTTATGTTAACGTATTGACTTCTGAACCTTGAGCATATAATATACAAGTGTAACAAAGGTTACACGTTAATAATGCTCTAGGTTGTACGTCTCTCAGTATATGGGAATGACCGAACCCTAGGGCTTTTTTATTTACTTTTTAGGAGGTATACATATGAAAACTGCTATACTAGTTGACGGTGGATTTTATCGCCGGAGAGCTCAAGCTATTTTTGGTGACAAAACAGCACAAGCGAGAGCTATTGAACTTGCGAATTATTGTAAACGTCATGTAAATTCGCATGGTGAAAATAATGACTTATATAGAATTTTTTACTATGACTGTGCTCCATCCAACAAAAGAGTCTTTCATCCTTTCCTGCAAAAGCAAGTTGATCTTGGAAAGTCCGATCTCTATGAATGGACCATGCAATTCTTCGATGAATTAAAGAAAAAGAGGAAATTTGCCATCCGTCTCGGCAAGCTTGCTGAAGAACAGGCTCATTACACGATCAAGCCTCAAGCAGTAAAAAAATTATGCAATGGTTCTTTAATTTTTTCCGATTTACAGGAATCCGATTTTTGCTTAGAAATCGATCAAAAAGGTGTTGATATGAAAATAGGTCTTGATATTGCATCTATGGCATACAAAAAACAAGTTGATCAAATAGTTCTAATATCTGGCGATAGCGACTTTGTTTCTGCTGCCAAACTTGCACGTAGAGAGGGAATTGATTTTATACTAGATCCATTGGGGGCTCCAATAAAGCCAGACTTATTTGAACACATTGATGGTTTGCGTACATGCGACAAAAGTTATACTGCTCATACAACTAGATAATATCTTTTGACGTTTTGTTGACCTCAACAAGACGGTGACAAATTGTCACCAACTAAAAATGCCCCCGGCACTGCAAATACCAGAGGCGCACGCTTCCGAATGATACGAAAGCCCTAAGCAAGCATATTGTATCATTCGGAGCAGCCAAACGCAAGCGGAACAAACGTTCCTTACTGGCTGTTATTTTTATACCTATTTTTCATATATTTTTATGAGGGAGTGATACTATGTACGAATTAACTCAATCAATGGAATCCTTAAGTGTAGACGAAATCATTGTCTATCTTCGTAAATCCAGATCAGACAGTCCCGAAATGTCTGTCGAGGACGTTTTAAAAAAACATGAGGAAATGATTCAGGACTATGCCAATACTCACTTTGGCTGTCCTATCCCGGAAAAGAACATCTACCGTGAGGTGGTATCCGGTGAGACGATCGACTCCAGACCGCAGGTTAAGATTGTTCTGCAGAAAATAGAATCTCCGCAGATAAAAGCGGTTCTCATCGTAGAGCCACAGCGTCTTTCCCGTGGCGATCTGGAGGATTGCGGCCGGCTTATTAATCTCCTGCGTTATACCAATACCATGGTTCTCACTCTCACGCACTCATTTAACCTTCAGGAAGAATATGAACGCAAATTTTTTGAGATGGAGATCACCAGAGGTAATGATTATCTGGAATACACCAAACGTATCTTGCGGCGCGGCCGGGAATCCTCTGCTGCCAAAGGACATTATATCGGTTCTGTAGATCCTTACGGCTACCGCAAGACTGTGATTAAAAAAGATGGTGTCAACTGCCACACGCTGGAAATCGTCCCGGAGGAAGCCAATGTGGTCAAGCTGATCCATGAACTCTATGCTTATACTCCGGGTGGTATCGGTTTTACAAATATCGCACATAAACTTGACAGCATGAATCTGAAACCGAAAAAGGCAGCGCACTGGACACCTGCAATTATCAGTTCGATTCTCTGCAACCCTCTCTACCTCGGACTGATCCGGTGGGATACCAGAAAAGTTGTAAAATACATCAACGACGGACGATTGGAAAAATCACGTCCGAGAAGTTCGGATGCGAAATATTATAAAGGGCTGCATGAACCAATCATCTCACAGGAATTATATGATGCATGCATGGCAAGGCGCGGAACTAATCCAAGTCTCCGACGTAATAAAGAATTATGCAATCCATTTGCCGGTCTGCTCTACTGCGGTACCTGTGACCACGCTATGTCTCTTAAGATATATAAGAACCATAATTCCGTTTCCCAGATCATGTTATGCAACCATCAGTCATACTGCCACACAAAATCAGTGCTTTATTCTGCCTTTTTAGAGCGTTTTATCTCTTCTATGGAAAATACTATACATGACTTCGAGTTAGCGCTTCTTGCCGACAACGGCAACGCACAGGCTGTAAATCAGAGTATCGTTGCAAACCTTGAAATACGTCTTAAAAAATTGCAGGAAAAAGATATGAGACAGAAAGATGCTTATGAGGATGGGATTTACTCAAAGGAAGAGTTTCTGGAAAGGAATATCAAAACCCAGCAGGAAATCGCTTCTACGATCACTGCTCTGACTGCTGCAAAAGAGACAAAAGAAAACTACGTCGATTATGGGGAGAAAATCCGGCGTTTCCGTGACTGTATCAATGCCTTAAATGATCCGGAGCTGTCCGCCACGGAAAAGAACCAGTTTTTAAAATCCTGCGTTTCCAAAATCATATATTATAATAATATGGAGTCAAAAGCAGGTGTCGGACGATACGTGGAGAATGTTTTTTCCTTAGAAATCCAATACATATAACCATTTCCAACATCTATGTGCTGATGAATTAGCGCATCTGGAAATGGTCGCATCCATCGTCCGACAGCTCACCAAAGGCTTAAGTGCGGAAGAACTTGAAGCTGCCGGATTTGCACCATATTATGTCGACCATACCGGTGGTATCTGGCCACAGGCGGCGGGCGGTATTCCTTTTAACGCCTGCGAATTTCAGTCCAAAGGTGATGCCCTTACCGATCTTTTTGAAGATATGGCGGCAGAACAGAAAGCGCGCACCACGTATGACAATATTTTGAGGCTCGTCAAAGACCCTGATGTATGTGATCCGATCCGTTTCTTAAGGGAGCGTGAGGTCGTCCACTTCCAGCGTTTCGGTGAAGCCCTGCGCATTATTCAGGATGACCTCGACAGCAAGAATTTCTATGCATTCAACCCGGAGTTTGATATACCAAACTGTCCTCGCAATTAGATAACCTTAACTGTTCCACCAGCTTTTGCATTGCACTGACTGGCGCAGACCAAAAAGCAGAAAGACTGTCACACAAAATCTGCTCTCATCGAGTTCTTTGTATGACAGTCTTTTTATATACACTATTTATTCATGCCGATCGAATACTCACAGTACATATTCGATCATGTATGTCTTATTCGAACTTTGCAACCTGAAGCTTGCGGATCAGTTCACGCAGATTCTCAGCCTCACTGCTCATCTCCTGACTGGCAGCCGCACATTCCTCGGATGTTGCGGAATTCGTCTGTACAACGTCATTGATCTGCTCGATTCCTTCATTGATCTGATGGATTGCTGTTGTCTGCGTCTCTAATGTATCCGCAATATTTCCAACCTGCTCTGTGATCGTTCTGGAATTATCGGCTACGTCTTCTAACTGTGTTGCTGTCTGATCTGCAATGACCATACCTTTTTCTACTGCTTTGACAGAAGTCTCGATCAGAACTGCTGACTCTTTTGCTGCCTGTGCACTCTGGTCGGCAAGTACTGTTACCTGATCTGCTACCACCGCAAATCCTTTTCCGGCTTCGCCGGCTCTGGCTGCCTCGATAGAAGCATTTAACGCAAGCAGATTTGTCTGGGATGCAATCTCATTGATCGTTGCGATAATCTTATCAATTTCTTTGGAAGCCTCGTTGATCTCGTTCATAGAATCAACCATCTCATGCATCTTACCGTTGCTTTCTAAGATTGCATTTCCAAGTTCTCCTACTTTTCCACTGATCTCTTTTGCAGACTGGGCGTTCTGTGCCACCTGATCTGCCACGTTTGTAACAGTTGCAGTCAGTTCTTCCACAACTGCTGCCTGATTGGTAGCGCCCTCAGCAAGATCATTGGAGCTTGCAGCCACCTGTTCTGCTCCTTCGGACACCTCATTGGATGCACTCTGGATGCCCTTGACTGTCTCAGCCATGCTCTTTTCAAATGCCATAAAGGAATCTAAGATTCCTATAAAATCTCCCTTCCATTCCACTTCCGGCTGCACATCAAAATTGCCCTCCGAGAACAATTTCATTGCACGTCCGATATCATCCACATAAGATCCAAGTATGCGGATAGATTTACGCATACTATGTGCAAGTTTTCCAATCTCATCCTCAGAACGATATTCTAATGTACTGTGCAAATTACCCTCTGTGAGTTCCTTTGCAACATCCTCGATCGCATGCAGTGGTTCGAGAATCGAATCAACCACGACATTACTTATTTTCTTCACAAAAAGAATTGCAAATATCACACTTAAGATGATCACCAGAATTCCTGCCACTGTCATGCAGCCTGTAAAGATCACCGCCTGATGGCTTGCCTTGTCAGTCACTGCATCTAACTTTTTCCCAATAGCGACTGCATTGTCTAATGCCGGCGTACATTGGTTAATAATAGCATCCGCAGCTTCCTCTGTCTGTCCACTCATGATCTGTTCCATAATGGAATAGCCGATATTTCCCCAATCAGAAAGTGCGGATGCATATTCCTGATAGAGCTCGTCCGATATGATTCCTGTTGCCTTTAGTGCCTTCAGTTCTGAATCCACCTCAGCAAGCTGTGTTTCTACCTGTTGCTGATAACTGTCGTAAGTTGATGTGTCACTGTTTAATGCCATCTCACGGATATTTCTCGCCGCAGAATTGACATCGATCCTGCAGATTTTCACTGCAACATCTGCACGTTCTACATTTTCCACATAACGCAGCATATTCCCCATTAATAAACCTATAACAATAAGAGAAAGCACACCGGATACTATCATCCTCAAAATGACTCTTCCGTATCCGTAAATGAGTCTTTCTTTCAGCTGCATTTTTTCAAGTTTCTTCTTCATCCTGTGTACCCTTAATGGTATAACTGCCATTATTTTTCCCTTCGTAATTTATTTTTTTTAAATATTTTATCACTTTTCCAGAAAATAACAATCCATTCTTTAAAATTTATTATTTTTAATTTTTTCAACTGAACATCTCATCTTAGCGGTCATACCGGTTTTTCATCACGGCCGGCTTAACCGGTCAACAGAATCGAGTATATCCTGGATCTGAGGTCTCATCTCCGGCATTTCTTCCATAAACTTTGCCACTTCCGTGCGCTGTTCTTTTAAGATACCGGCATTGTATTCCATCCGGCTTCGAAGCTTCTGTCTGCGCATCACAAGATTATGGGTGATCTCCACCATCTCCTTGTGGTCGATCAGTGCAGCTGCCTGCGGAATCCATACCCGTGAATCATATAAACGATATGCGGAGAGTTCCCGGATCATACGGTTGTTAAAATAATCAATATCATCACTGTTCTGTTCAAACTTCTCTTTCTGTTTGACCGCATCCATATAGCATTCCCAGATATATTCCAGTTCTTTTCCATTGCGGACATGATATTTTTCACATGCATAATCCACTGCATTTGTCATATTGACATATTTGATCTTCACTTTATTCAAAAGAGTGATCGCCTTATCCGCATTTGCCTTTGCTCTCCGGCTCTCGGTCCTGTCATTCATCATTTTCAGATACGGAAGGCAGATGCCCAGTACTGCTATAAAAATAAGGATCATCCAGATGAGTCTCATATCTGTCCCCAGTATGATCTGCGTGATCAGAAGAATCAATGCCGCAGTCACAGACAGTCCTGCTGCCACATACATGAACTTCTGCATTTTTACCCTGTCATGGGAAAGGATCTCCTGATATAACTGCCATTCTCCCTTCTCACGCTCCAGGTATTTCATGTCACGCCTGATAGTCTCCAGATAAGCCTCGTTGGACTGAAGGCGTTTGATCGCATTTGGAATATCACTCTCCTCCTGCTGCATCTGTGCAAACTGCACATCTGCAATTTTTTTCTCGGAATGCATCAGTTCATATCGTGTTTTATTTAAAGCAACAATATTGGATGCGATATCTGTGATCGGCTTTTTTTCTTCCTCTGTCAGCCCTTCCAGAGTCTGGATATCATTCAGATAAGAAGTGACCACTTTGTATTCTGCCTTTTCATCCTCGATCTCTTTCGTTGTCTCGATCATCTGCTCCAGACGTTCAATGACATAATGCTCCACTTTATGTGGATTCTCCCTGTCCTTTTCATTCAAAATGCCTTCATTCAGTTCATCAAATTTATTTTCCAGTGTCTTTTCTTTTTTTCTTCTTTTGAAAAAAAACATATGCTCATCCCTTATAATCTACAACTTTTTTTATACGCTTCTGACCATTTCCTGATCTGTTCCATAAGCGGTTTATTCTCCTCCAGCTGTCCCTGTGCATCTTTTATGAGATGTTCGGCCTCATTTTGCTTTTTTAGAATATCCTCACTTTTTAAAACAGAATTCCATTGGTCTGACATACTCTTAAACGCTTCATCTGAAACGTGAAATTCTTCCTTGTATTTTTTTAAAATATCTGTTTTTTTTGCCAGACGGCAGGCTGCCATACACGCAGCCAGCGACTCTCTGTTCTGGTTCAGCCGGTATGCATTCAGAAAATTCGCCGCAGCCTCGTCAAATAAAAATAACCCTGCACAGGCAGTTCCAAGATTGTGCCTGATATTACCCTCTAAGACCGGATTTTTTTTGCACTCCTCCTCCATTCCAAGCAGTTTCCGGTATTCATGGATCGCTTTCACATACTTTTCACTCTCCATGTAACGGTCTGCCCGGATCTTCGAACATTCAAATACAGATTTATTCTGCATATCCAGCAGCACAGAACGGATATGGCGTATCGTGTCTTCTGAACAGTATCCGCAGCTTCTTAAGATCAGTTCCGTAAAATCAGAAAGACTTCCATTTCCGAGCAAAACACTGCGCAGCGACTGTGCCAGATCTTTTTCATCAAGTTCCTGCCCGATCCAGAGACAGAGTTCCTCACTCATAAAATCTGCCTCGATCAGATACAGATGGTTTTCAATATAATAGCAGAGTTCCTCCAGCGAATATACATTGAGTGAGATATTATCAATATAGTATGGCATAGCAGCAATTGGATGGCTGCATAAAATCAATTCTCCCATCTTCCCACTCCCTCTTTACAATGACATTGTATATTCCCATGTCAGATCCGAACTCTTCACAATCTCGCCAAACCCAAGATCACGGATTTTAATCTTTACCCTGGAATCAGAAACTGGTTTTGCACTGATCCGGAGTCTTGTAGTTTTCGGCTTACGTTCCGGCAGATCCGATAATTCCAGCTTTTCTATCCTGGCATCCCTGCTGTGTGGCAGCTGAAGCCAGAAATCAATCTCCTTATCTCCATCCAGCAGCACCTCACAGTCTCCGGAAGCTTCATACCAGTTGTCTCCCGCATTGATCAAAGACAAAAATTCCCATTTCCCACGATTTTTCACTTTCAGGCTGACATTCACTTTCATTTCATTGTCGCCCATATAGACATACGGCCATGGATTTTTCTGTTCACGGACGATCGCCGCATAGCAGGCTCCCTTGGAATAAAGGTTCTTACCTATAAATGCCCTCCGTCCCTTACACATGTAGGAAAGAGACATTTTCATCCAGTCACCGTCAAATCCATCTCCGACAAGATACACAGAGGAACAGATATGTCCATGAAAACTGTCCAGCAGGATCTTATAAAATGACTCATCTTTATGGATTCCGTCTAATGCATGTACTTCCTCTGTGATCGTTACCATCTGTGGCACTGTTCTTGTATCACGGACGGTAGCACAGCATCTCACTTCATCTCCACGGCAGTCAAACAAAAAAATATCATGCAGCCATAACTCCTGCTTCTGGTTGTATACAAAATAATAAAAACTTTCTTTTCTGTCCTGTAAAATCAATTGACTGCGTCCTAATCCGAGATCTTCTGCCACCTTTCCGAACAGCTCCGTCAGTTCTCTTGACAGGGCTTCCACTGTGATCACCAGGCAGTCCGGCAATCCCGGATTTCCCAGACGGCTCGCTAAAAGAAGCAGTTTCTTGATATAGAGCGCAAAAAGCTCCTCTGCCTCATATACAATATTTTCCACAGTTACCTGTTTCTTTGCAAGTGCATTGTCAAGCAGATGGCCGATCACATCTTCATTCTGGAGCAATGCCATCTTTTTTGCCTCCTCACCGATAAACCACTGTCCGATCCCCCGCTTTTTGATCAGTGCTACCGGAATCTGGTAAATCTCACTTCCCGCGATTGTACTCAGTGTTTCCGGCTCTCTCATACCGGCTTTGTAATAACTGATGACGGCATTCCTGTCGTCCATATCAATTCCAATATAATAACACTGCTCCGTCATCTTATGTGCCATCCTTTCTAATATTTTTATAGCAATTTAAAAAGATTCTTTACGGTATCATCCATGCCTACATACTTTCGCATACTCTCTGAAAGCATTGCCTCATCCTGCATGGCATAAGCAAACATAATATTGTTGATCACATCATACCGGCTCTGGTCTTTATCCCCATACATATTCTGATTTGAAATCTGCCGGCTTTCCACCACTTTCCACTCCCCATGAAGCTTCTCTGAAATATAATAGGACACGGATTCCCCAAACAACAGCACAAACGCCTTCACATAAATACCGTCATAAACCTCCGGGATCTCTTCCTTATGGTATTCCCCACCGTTTACACTATAGTTTAACAGCACATGCTGGTCTGCCTTTGTATGATATTCCACAAAAAACTTATCATACAGATGATATTTTCGGATCATTGTCTCCCCGAACTTTTTGTAGAAAGCAAAATATAGATTTCTCCCGGTATACTTCATCAAAAGTTCGTCTGCTATTTTGTTGTCAACTGCATCGAGTGCAGAAATTTCAGACAATTGCTTTAACAGTCCGAGCAGACATGCATCATTTAATGTCTGCCCCGCAAGATAGCGCTCCCTGATCTGTGAAAATACATGTTCCGGTATCATCATATCATTCACCAGATAATAATGGGAAAAATAGGAAAGGTACGCCATGCAGACTAATTCCCTTCCACCCCCGGCAAGATAACTGTCGTAAATCCGTTCAATCTCATCCACATAATCTGTCGAATAAAGCATCTGCGTGATAATACGCTCCTCCAGATCAAAGGTATCGATCTCAAATTCTCTGGCAGCTTTCCAGATAGCAGCCATCTGCTTGGTTGGTCCCTGAAAAAATTTGCACAGATAAATCAGGATCACATCATTATATTTTTCATGCGAAAAGCAGTTCTGTGCCATTCCAAGCAGATAATCATTCTCCTCAAACGATTGTTCCGTGATCTCATAACTGCACAATTCCACTCCTGCCCTGCTTCCAAGTCTGTCATATCCATAGTGGTGTACCAGCTGAAATGCCCGTTCAAACTGATGTGTCTCTATGAGCATCTCCTCTATATAACACTGATTTTCCAGCGTCATATTACGGATATCCACTTCATTCAGATATGGTTCTATCACAAGCATTTCGCCTTTTTTCTGATAAAAGCGGATGATCTCCGGAATCAGATAAGCTTTATATTCATCACTGACACGCTCCGACTGTGTCAGCATACGAAAATATCTTCCGTCTTCCACCGCAAAATCGCCACATCCCCTTTTGCCATCGAAATAGTACAAAAGATATGACAATTCCTCCGGTGCAAGCTCCATACATTTTTCCAGATAATTTTCCGGGTGAAGTAATGCCTCATCCTGATAATCATCGGTATAACAATTTCCCTCGGTATCGCAGAGAATGACTGTGTAATCTTTGGAATATGCCTTAAAATATCCGCATCCGTTCGTCAGTGTAACAACCTGTGGTGCTTTTAACTGCCAGTGCAGGATGTATGCCTTTGCAATCCCATGGTTCTCACAGCATAATTTATGTACAAATAAAACTTCTGCCGCTTTGTGCGCCAGTTCCTCATTCAGGATGCTGACAGGAAGAATCTCCTGGTATAGAATCGCCAGATTGTCATCCATATGTCCGGCTTCCATCTGTGCAAGCGCAAACTGTTCCATATTTCTGCGGTATTTATGGTATACATCCGGCTGTTTTTCCTTTGCTGCGATGATATTCACATATAAGACCGCCATATAACGGTAGGAAAGACCACTGTTATACTGAAAATATAATTGGATCATCTTCGGAATCGCAGTCACCTCATTCGGATCCATAGAGATCAAAAACGCCTCGTACAGATTCGTGATACGGATTTCACTGTCAATTCCACGCTCATACCAGACATGATATTTTGGTGCAAACTGCTGTCCACGGATCAGATAAGTGCATATCGCTGCGACCATCTCCTCTGAAGGATCTGCCTCATAACATTTCTCCAGAACCGGATACCATTTTTTCTGATATTCCCTCTGTTCCGGCAACAGATTGCGCACCTGCAATGCAATATCTTTCGAGATCACATCCTGTTTTGCTGCCCACCTTAAAATCTTTAATGTAAAATCGTTTAACCCCGATAAAAGATATGTATCCTGCCAGATCAGATAATATGCTTCCAGATACAGATATGGGCTGTGAAAGCCTCGTCCGATCCACTGCTCAATCGCCTTGAATCTTCTGGAACTATTGCGGTAAAACTCGTCTTTTACAAATAAAAGAATCCAAAACAACATGGAATCATCCGGATAATGATGAAAAATCTGCTCAATCTCCTCCGTCAGACGATCCACATAAGACTCTTCGCGTTCCATCAGTGTACATAGATACAGATAGTATCCCCAGACCGGTGTTGTCCGGTCAAGACATTCCCGTTTGTAGTCTGTTAAAATCCAGCTTGCCTCCTGCTTCTGCCGGTTGATCAAAAGTGCCTGCGCCTTCATTAGGCGATGCATTGGTTCTTCCGGCTCTAAAATTGCCAGATGATCCAACAGTTCCACAGAACTTTTTGCCCATACTCCGGTAACGATCCGTTTCAACCGGTAATCAATATAAAGCTGCATAAGTTCTGTCCGCGCCTGTCCGGCTTCCCTATGTTCAGAAACCTCCCGCTCTTCCTCTCTCTCCTTACTGGAAGCGGTAACGGTATAAAGAAAAGACTGATCCGGGAGTTCAAAACACAGTCTCCCAAAATTCTTACCGGCATGCATTGCATCTGCATCGATATAATACTCGTAAAAGCAGGTACTTCCGATAAAGTCATTTTCTGTGATGATCTGTTTTCCCGGAATCAAAAAGTCTGCATCTGAAGAAACGTGGATACGGACAGCACCCCATTGTGGTTTCTGGATCTCTAACTGCTCTTTCCGCTGTTCCTGCACACCATAAAAACTTTTCTCAGTCTCTTCGAACGTGACCTCCACTTTCTTCTTATGATGGGAAGCGATCAGAAATGTTTCCACGATCAATGCAGCTTGCGGCTGCATTCTCAGTCCCTCATAGAGAATACGGTCTTTATCTTCCCTGATCAGGTTTTTGAAATTGCTGGAATAAAATAAACGGTATGCCTCATCATAATTTTCCTTCGCAAGCCTGCAAAAGTCATCCAGATTCTTGATTTTTCCAAAGGAAGAATCCGCATACAACCTGGAAATGGACACAACAAAAGAAAGGTTATATTCCCCCTGGTTACATACGATAAAAAACTCGCCTTTCTGAATATCCCCTTCTATCAGCCCCTCACTGTGAAACTGATACCGAATACGCACTTCTTCCCCCTCAAACTGAGGTGTAAGACATTCCATACGCGGATTGGAAGAATAAATGATGCCACGCATTTTTACCTGATTCGTGCTCGTAATGACAAAACTGCCTGTTTCATCCTTTCCTTCCAATACCTCTAACTCTATCTTCTCCGTAGACAGAGATAGTTTCGGACCATTGTTATCGAATTTTCCATTTGCAAGCTGTTGTATCCTTTTCCGCAATCCGACACCTGCTCCTATCTATTTTTATTGCTTTTTTTTAAGCAATGACTATAATAAATTATAAACTAATTTGGAGGAGTAATCAATGATAAAACACAAAGACCACTTCCATGGAAGTGATTTAGAGAAAATAGAAGAAATCTATGGAATCAAAAAAGAGGAAATTGTAAGTTTTTCGGCAAATGTCAATCCGCTTGGCGTATCCCCTTTGCTGCGGACAACCTTAGCAGACAAGATCGATGCCATTACCACTTATCCGGACAGGGAATACACCTCCCTGCGCAAATGCATTGCCGCATACTGTGGCACTGATCATGAAAATGTGATCGTTGGAAACGGTTCTACCGAGCTGATCTCCCTTTTCATCCAGATTGAGCATCCGAAGAAGGCAATGATCATCGGTCCTACTTATTCCGAGTACGAACGTGAGATTTCTCTTGGTGGTGGAACAACCCTTTATTATCCACTCCGGGAAAAAGACGATTTCAGACTGGATGTGAATGATTTCATCTCACACCTGAATGAAAATATCGACCTTTTAGTCATCTGCAATCCAAACAACCCGACTTCATCCTGCATCACAAGTACCGATATGCGCCGTATTTTAGATGCCTGCAAAGAATACGATATTTATGTCATGGTCGATGAAACGTATGTGGAATTTGCAGAAAACATGGAAGAGATCGATTCCGTACCGCTGACAAACTATTACAATAACATTGTCATTCTGCGCGGAACCTCGAAGTTTTTCGCAGCACCGGGACTCCGCCTTGGCTATGCCATCACCGGGAATCGGGATCTCATCAAGGCAATCAACACACGAAAGAATCCATGGACGATCAATTCGCTTGCGGTTGTTGCCGGGGAAACAATGTTTTCCGATACTGCCTATATCAAAGAGACAAAGGATCTGATCACAAAGGAACGTGCCCGTATGTATCAGGCATTTTGTGAAAGTCCTGACTACAAAGTGTACAAGCCGAGCGGAAACTTTATGTTAGTCCGCATCCTCCGCGATGATCTTACCTCACAGGAACTGTTTGACCGCGCGATCCGTGAGAAAATGATGATCCGTGACTGTTCCACCTTCCCATTCTTAGATAATAAGTACATTCGTTTCTGTATCATGAATCCGGAAGATAACGACAGATTGCTGCATTGTCTTTTAAATAACGAATAAGCTTAACGTTCCGCCAGAAGCTGCTTGATCTTGTCCTGCTCGATCTCCTGCTGCATCTGGCGGACTTTTGCGTCCTGCTGCAATGCAACTAAGATTCTCCGTATATCCTCCGGTGAAAACATTGCAATCGCTTTTGACAGATCTTCGATATTGTCCCTGTTCACTTTCAGGCAGCCTCCATTCTCTAACTGCACTGTAATGACATTCTTTTCATCACTCATGTCGCCAAGTGTGATCGCATTATTCTCATAATCACAGAAAAATGACACGCCATTATAAGTGATCACTCCATCCTCCGCCAGATAAGAGTATGGAGCAATGTCCTCACCATCTAAATGCTTCTGTATGGTTAATTTCTCCGCCTGTGGCTTTTTATACTGCTCTGCCATTTTCATTTTCTCATAAAACTGCTGGATTTCCTTTTCCTTATCGCGTTTTTCAAACCGCTCTTTCTGCTCCTGCTTTACCTCGGTCAGATATTCATCCATTTTCTGAATGATTTTTTTCCATTCATCCTCCGTAAAAGAATTGCCGCCAATTGTTGTAGAATCCTGCGATTGTCCGTTCTGTAACCGATTCTGGATTTCTGTTTTTCGTTTCTGCAACTCTGCAATTGCCTGTATTCTGGTTGTCTTTGTTACATTTGCCATACTCATAACTCTCCTCCACACCCATGTCAAACTCTGCTGTTTTTACAATATGATGTATTTCCGATATGCACTTTAAATCTGATTTTCTTTTATCAATGCCAAAAGGACGACATATGATTCTTTTCTCTCTCAAATCATATGCCGTCCTGGTCATTTTTCTCTTACATCCAATGTACTATTATATATATCGTATGGTTTTGTGAATTCTTAAGTCTCTACTCTAATAATTCCGGAATCTTTTTGGAACATGCAACTGCTAACGCTCCCGGTCCAATGTGACAGGATACACTTAAGGATAACGGATTCAGCACAATCTCCATACCCGGAAATTCTGCCTCGACCTCTTTTTTGAATGCTTCCGCATCTTCCAGATTATGTGTATATGCCATCTCCAGATACATGTTCTTTCCCTCCGGATCATTGAAACGATGGTCAAAGTCATTGCGCATGGCATCGATCATCATTTTCTTTGCCTGTTTTACCGTTCTTGCCTTTGCAAAAGAATCCAGCTTCTCACCCTGGATCTGAAGTACCGGTTTTAATTTTAATAAAGTTCCAAGTGCTGCAGCAGCCGGAGTGATCCGTCCGCCCTTTTTCAGATAGTAAAGTGTGTCTACCATAATATAAATGGAGGACTCCATCTTCTCACGCTCAAGGATTTCTTTGATTGCCTCTGCGCTGTATCCTTTCCCGGCAAGTTCCTTTGCGTCTAATACAGACTGTCTCTGTGTGACTGAAATTCTCTGATTATTGACAACCTGCACTCTGCCGTCATAATCCTGTGAAAGCATGATAGCCGTCTCGCAGGAACCACTCAGCCCGGAAGACATTGGAATATGCACGATCTCATCATAATCCTGCAGCAAAGCATCCCATGTGTCCGTCACATTTCCGACAAGAGGCATGGAAGTGGAAATATTGGCATCTTCAGAAAGCTTCTGATAAAAATCTTCCTGTGTCAGATCAATATCTTCATAATAGGTCTGGTCATTAATAAAAAATGGCATTGGCATAACCGTTACGCCATATTCTTTTGCTTCACTCTGTGTAATTCCACTGTTGCTGTCTGTTACAATTGCTACTTTGCTCATCCTGGCCTTTTCCTCCTATAATGTTTCAGAGCGCTCTTTGATGTTCTTTTTAAAATTAATTACTTCATGCTCATACTCTTCATTCATAAATTCAGAATGGATCATAAAATCTGCAGACGCACGGTTATTTGCGATTGGAATATCATAAACCTGTGCAATACGGAGCAATGCTTTCACATCCGGGTCATGTGGCTGTGCTGTCAATGGATCCGAGAAGAATACCACAAAATCAATTCTTCCTTCCACAATCTTTGCACCGATCTGCTGGTCTCCGCCAAGAGGACCACTGTTGTATCCCTTGACCGGAAGGCCGGTCTTATCTGTGATCATCCTTGCAGTTGTTCCGGTTCCGCATAAAAAATGCTGCGTCAGAATATCCTTATTCTGCTCGCACCATTCGATCAGATCTGCCTTTTTATTATCATGCGCGATAAGCGCGATATTTTTCTTTTTTCCAATGGTAAGTGTTATGTAATTATCGTTCATGAATTTCTCCTTCACCTGTTATTTGTGCCTGTGTTCTTTCGTAACACGCAAATAAATTGTATCACAATTTTTCAAATTGCACCACACAAAAATATGCAATACAATATACGCTCTGCGGACATTGTTACTGTTCACTCGTACCTCGTTCCAGTAACAATTCCCTGTAATGCCGCAATCTTTCCATCGAGGATCATTTTGATAAATGCCGTGTCACGGATGATCCACGGATCTTTTTCCATCGCAATATTCGTGTCGTAGATTTCCTGCGGTGTCGCCCATTTTAAGTAATATCCTTTTGCGATCTCGCTCTTTGTCAGATGAATCGGTGTTTCCTCCCCGGTCTCCTCACAATAATAGAAAAGGGAATGACAGATAAATTTTTTTGTATCGTCAAAAATATCTTTTCGGACTTCTAAAATCTCGCCAAGTCCCACTGCCTTTTCCGGAATGATAAATAGTCCGGTTTCTTCCTTC
>ERZ772819.642-NODE-642-length-29564-cov-8.285676_pt1 | contig 29564 bp, 23 predicted proteins | sample MGYA00580860_ERZ772819 | MGnify/ENA primary metagenome ERZ772819 (study PRJEB29015, sample SAMEA2737683) | human gut metagenome | biome: human gut; feature: human-associated habitat; material: faeces | place: China | collected 2012 ...
TTCTATAAAAGAAAAAGAGACCAAACTCTAAAAAAATCTTTTGGGTCGCCCCCTTTTTTATTATATTCGTTTATTCATTATATCTTCTATCGACAATGCTCCAATCTATAATATTCCAAAGTCCGTCTATATGTTCCGCTCTTCGATTTTGGTAATCTAAATAATAAGCATGTTCCCAAATATCGACGCCTAATAGTGGTTTCCCGTTTCCTTTTAGAATATTGCCGGCATTACTTTCTCCAATAATATCCAGTGTTCCGTTTTTATTTTTGATTAACCATACCCATCCTGAGCCGAACAGATTGTTTGCTATATTAGCGAAAGCTGTTTTGAAGTTTTCGAAATTTCCCCATTGTTTATTTATCTGTTTCTCTAACTCTCCGGATGGCTGGTGTTGTGCGTGCGGAGAAAAAGCGTCAAAATAAAAAATGTGATTCCATGCTTGGGCAGCATTGTTATAAAGAGCTCCTTCTGATTGTTTGACAATTGTTTCTAAATCTTTTCCTTCCAGATCGGATATTTCTTTGACTAAGCGGTTTACGTTATTGACATATCCTTTTAGGTGTTTACCATAATGGAGCATTACGGTCTGTGCACTGATATATGGTACTAATTCGTTTTCTGCATAGGGAAGAGGAGGTAGAATTATTTCGCTGTTTTCGGACTTTATTTTTACTGTGTTGTTTTGGGCGTATGGATTTCCAGTGAAAATGAGTCCTGATAGAGCCAGTACTGCTATTATTTGCTTTAATCTTTTCATTTGATAATTTATTTTATAGGAACGTTATTATTATAATAACCATAGAAAGCGAGAATGGTTCTTTTTTAGAACCGGTTTAAATTTTCCGGTGTAGAAAATCAGCCGGTTCATTTTCGATCTTTTTTCCATTTTTATTCATTAGGTAATCTGCCGTTATTCCCGTGAAGACAAGAAAACTGTTTTTAAAGTTAACTTAAGCAAGGTCTAAATAAACTTGTATAGATTTTTATTGGAGAAAATTGCAGATATATTTTAATAGTTAAGATAGAACTTTCTATAACCTTTTACTGTTTTATTGAAAACAAAAGTTTGAAAATAATGAATAGATATGGTAAACAAGTCCGCTATGGAATAATTATGATGCTATGTGTCAGTCTATTGACAGGAACGGGATGTTCTGCATGGCAAGGTATGTCTAAAACCGGTCAAGGTGCTACTATCGGGGCAGGTTCTGGTGCTGCTGCAGGTGCAGGAATCGGAGCGTTGGTAGGAGGTGGCAAAGGTGCATGGATAGGTTCTTTAATCGGTGCTGCTGTTGGCTCTGGTACGGGGGCCTTGATTGGTCGTAAAATGGATAAGCAGCAGCAGGAACTTGAAGCACAGCTAAAGAATGCACAGATAGAGAAAGTAAAAGACAGTAATAATTTGCAGGCGATAAAGGTTACTTTTGAGAATGGAATTTTATTTGCGATTAATTCTTCTCAGTTAAATGCTTCTTCTAAAGCCGATTTAAGTAAACTCGCTCAAAATTTAGTACAGAACCCAGAGACGAATGTACAGGTTTTCGGTTATACAGACAATACGGGAAGTCAGCAACTTAATGAACGTTTGTCTCTGCAACGTGCAGAGTCGGTTGTCAATTACTTGATCAGTGACGGAGTCCGTTCGAGTCGTGTTTCTGCAAAAGGATTCGGTTGGAATGATCCGGTGGCATCGAATGCGACTCCGGAAGGGCGTGCGCAAAATCGGAGAGTGGAAATATATATTACGGCAGCTCCGGAAATGATTCAGAATGCTCAATAAATAGATTTTTTTGATGTGTGTGTTGGTGAAAAGGTGTAGGAAAGCAATATTGCTTTCTGCACCTTTTTGGTTTTTCAAATGAAAAGTCTTTCTTTGTAAGAATCTGTTAAATTTTGTGCGGATGTTTTTTGGATTGATATTTTCAGAAAAACAGGCTAAGAAAAACACAAAGATGATCTGATTGTTTTTTTGTATCGGAAAATAAAAATTAAAATGGTTATAAAAATGAGTTTTGTAATAGAAGAATCCTTTGTAAAAGGTAAGTCTTTAACTGGCTTATGTGAAGACGGATGGGTTGCAACACCAGATTATGTTGTGGTGATTGATGGGGCGACTTCCAAGTCTGATTTTAGGATAGATGGTGTTACTACTGGAAGGAAGGCAATGGAAATTATTTCGGATGAGGTTCAGAGGTTACCTTCGGGAATTTCGGCATCGGAGTTTGTGAATATCATAAATGAACGCATTATTCGGTATTATAAAACAAATCATATTTTAGACCTTGTAGAGCGATTCCCTGAGACAAGATTAACTGCGAGTGTTGCTGTTTATTGTCATTCTCGAAATGAAGTTTGGCTTATCGGTGACTGCCAGTGTAAAGTAGGGGAATGTTGTTTTAAGAATAATAAAAAGATAGATTCTATACTTTCTGAGCTGAGGTCTTTTGTTTTGTGTTCGGCTTTGCGGGACGGATCTTCGATAAAGGAGTTACAGAAACGGGATATAGGCCGGGAGTTTATATATCCTATGTTGAAGAGACAGTATTTGTGGCAAAATAATTTAGATGATAATTCTGAGTATCGTTATATTGTATTAGACGGTTTTCCAGTCGATTATGCTTTAATCCGGATTATTCCGGTTGGTGACCGTTCTATTGTTTTGGCAACCGACGGTTATTTTGATCTGTATGGGACATTGCAGGAAACAGAACAGGCTCTTTGTCATCAAATAGAAACAGACCCTTTGTGTATAGGAATGGGCTGTGATAAAAATAACAAAAGTACGAAAGGCGTTCTTCCCGGAAATTGTTCTTTTGATGACCGGACTTATGTTCGTATTTCTTGTTTTTAAGAATCGTTTAACCTGTTATGGATAAATTTTTCTGCGGTTTTATTTCTTTGTGCTGAACAAAAGACCTTCTTTCTGTATACCTATTTGTATTCCCCAATTGTCTCCGAACAGAGTACCTTTATCAAATGCTCCCGATAATCGAAATGTCCAACCTTTAATTTTTTCAGGTCGGTAATTTATTTCTGCTAAAGCTGAAAATTCGTGTGTGATATGGGTAAAAGGTAAATATCCAGTACCCCAGCCTTGTTGATGCCCTGCTAAAATTTTGTATGAGAGCTCTGAAAATATGTATCCGTCTATCCCGGCGTGGAAAGCAAGACTTCTGGAACTTTTAAATCCGAGAAATCCGTCGGTATTATAACCGGGCGAAGCGATAAACGGTGTTCCCATCGTATGTCCTCTATGTGTCCACCCGTTGTATGCCATGTGTCCGTAATAAAAATCAGCTCCGCTTGTTTTTAGAGGCAATTCTTCTGTTTTATCGAATAAGAACGGACCGCTTTGATCTTTTGAATTCATTATTTCGAATACTGCACCGGTTATTAGTTTTTTCTTGATAGTTCTATATTCTATTCCCCATAATCCGTCCCATTTGTTTTTAAAGATCATGCCTGAATGATCATCAAAATAACGTTCATGATATAATTTTGCATGCCAGTTTTTTTTACGATAACCTATTTCTAAGAGATAACTGCCTAAGTGATTGCCTGTAACGTTTACCTGATCTATTAGTGGGGAATCATCACCCCCGGATAATGGTACGAATACTTTAAAAAAGCTTTTGATTCCTGATGGAAATTTGGTTACGGAAGTTTTGAAATTGGGGTTATCATATATTGTACCTCCAAATTGTGCTGCCATGTCTATTCCGATCGAACCGTAAAAAGGTTTTTCTTTTTCAAATTTTAATATTAGATATTTACGGTGATACAAAACATGTTTGCTGTAGGGCTTTCCTTCTCCTTTATGCTCTTTTTGATAAGCATCATCAACAAATATACCGTAAGAAATTTCTCCTTTAATTTGCATCCATCCATTTGTTCCCGGAAAATTGACAAAATGAGGTATTCCTACCGATACTTGTGGTATCGGACGGCTGTTCCCGGACCAAACCATACTTCCGCTGCTCAGTTCTCTGTCACGCATTAGGGAGTATTGTTCTTTACTACCTATCATAAGTTCGAGACAACGATATTTTATTTCACCGTATAATTGTTGTAAATAGATTGTTGCATCGTTATTGTATGATCCGATAAGATCAATACCGAATCCATATGAAAAACGTTTGTTATTATCGATTTTTTTGCTCACACCTACTCTTAGATAACCGTTATTTGGGGTGAATGAAATTATTCCACCACGATTATTCATTAAATAAAAAGGAGTAAATTCGCCATTCCCTGCAATTATATTTGTCTCTGCATTGTATTGGAGGGAGAATTGTGCATGAATAATGCTGTGTGTAGAGCCGAAGAAAACAAAGAGGAATAGTATAATTATTTTTTTTAGCATAAAGGTCAGAATTTACGAAATGTGTATATGGTGTCATTACAGGATAATATTAGTGCCGAATGATCCAGTTTTTTGATTGCAAAGTTTTTTTCAGCGGTATGCCATCCATAATAAGGGTTTTTTAGTGCATTTCCCATGTAAGATGGTGTTACTGTCATAAAGATAGAGTCTGTCTTTATGGTGTAGATACCGTTTGTTTTTTCGGCACTAAAGTCATTTCCCTGTACTAATGTCGCCAATTCGAATATATTCAACTGAAAACTGTAAAATATCGAATCTGTCGATATTTGGTTGTTGTTGGGCATATCGATGTGTCTTAATTGCCATTTTCCTCTGATAAGATTTTCGTTATCCTTATTGCAGCCGGAAAATAGGAGTGTTAGAATAATGGTCGATAATGGCAGAAATTTTTTTATCATTATATTTTAAATTATTTTTTTGTTTAGGATAAGCTGATATACCGAATCGACTTGTTCGGCGATATTATCCCAGTTATAAGAAGACAAATCGTACTTTCTTTCAAACTGTATGTTCTCGATTTTATATTGTAACTTATTTTTTAAATCGGAAATCGAGCCGGTTTTGAAATAATCATCAAGAGTTAGTTCCGGTAACCGATTTGCCGGAATATCACTGACAAGCACGTCTAAATCATAACTCATCGCCTCGAGAAGAGATATAGGTAAGCCCTCATGAAAAGAAGGAAGTATGAATAATGCAGCATTAGACATTATCTCATTCAGTTTTTCCCCTTTTATAAAACCTGTTAATATGACATGTTCTTCTAGAGCTTGTCGTTTCAGATTTTCTGAATATGCCGAAGGATGGTCGGCATCTCCGGCGATTACCAGCTTATATTTATTTTGTTTCAATGCAGAGAATGCTCTTATTAGTAAATCGAACCCCTTTTCTTCGACAAATCTTCCCATTGCTAATATATATTTATGGGTAGTTAATCCCAACTGATCGATATAATAGGTTGATTGGGATTTTTTAGGGAGAGTTACACCGTTGAAAATCAAGTGAGCATCATTCCTACCGTATTTCTTGCGAAGAATATTGTCGATTACATTGGAAATAACGATAATTTCATTTGCATATTTTGCACTCATTCGTTCTCCGGTGCGAAGCATCCATTTGGCTAAATGTCCCCATTTCTGGCGGTCATAGTCAGGACCATGGTGAGTCATGACTACTTTTAAGCCTAATATCCGGGCAAAAGGTATTAACAATGAAGGACCTATCGCATGAATGTGTAAGATGTCGGCATGTGATTTTTTTGCATATAGGATGGCCAGAAAGGTATGAACGATGGCTTCCAGACTTTTTTTACGGGGAGCATAAATGTCTTTTAAAGAGATTCCTTTATAATTATTTGTTCGAATATTATCAGTAATATAACAGCTACGTCGTACAATAGTGACTGTATATTTGTTATTAGCAAGACGAGGATATAATTCTTCACAATGCGTCTCTACTCCCCCTAAAATATCAGGAATGCCTCTTGTCCCGGTAACAATGATTTTTATTTTTCTTTCAGATTTCATGGAAATATGCAGATAGACACACTAATATATAACGGAGAGAAGATCTGTTTTCGTATATAATTTGTCGAATTTGAGGAAGACCGATTATTTGCTTTTCTCCTTTAAATTTCCCTGTTCGGGATCTTGTCCTACATCATACCATTTTTTATCGATACATACGGGCCTTCCGGTCATTGATCTCCATTTGTTTTTTAATACCCAGCGTAAAGGATGTTGAATATATTTTTTCATTACAGGAGATGCTGTTCCTACCATCCAGCAATTTTTTGGACATTTGCGTACTAATTCTCTTACCCGTGCAGCCTGTTCGCTTTCCCAAATTTCTTTAAAATCGGTTACATTTCGAATGTTACCCATACTTTCCTGCCAATATTTTTCTTCAAGACCATTACATGGATAAACTTCTCCATAGGGATCAACGAAAAAGTTTACTAATCCGGCTTCACAAGGTAACATGCGGCGGTTTCCTTCAATGTAGTTGATAAGCCCCATATTGAAGAATGCTCTGAACCATGATTTGGGGTGGGTTTCTTTCATTTGCATTTCAATTAAACGGGTAAAGTTGTCGATAACCTCGTTTGTATTGGTTATCACATTGTCGTGTTTGTGGAAATAATAAGAATTATGAAATGCCGCAGTGGCGAACTCCGTTCCCAAATTTTTTGAGAGGCGGTATAAAGAGAGCATATCTTCGGAATTATTATTGGAAACAGTAATGCCGAAACCGATGTCTTTTACTCCCATTTCTTTGAGGAGCATGAGTGTCCGTAATCCCTTATCGAAACCTCCGGCTCTTCCTCTTAATTCGTCATTTTTACATGATAGCCCCTCTATACTGATTCTGATACCTATGTTTGGGAATTTCTCGGCCAGTTTTATGACTCTATCTTCAAACCATCCGGATGTGGAAATCACTACCCGTGGAGACTTTCGAAACATTACCTCGACAATTTCTTCAAGATCTTCCCGTACAAATGGTTCACCTCCGGTGAGATTCACAAATTTTACTTTGGGGAGTTTTTCGAGCTCCTTTACTTGTATTTCTTTGCTTTTTTCTGTCGGATTCTGCCATATACTGCACATTTTACATTGCATCGGACACCTGTAAGTGGTGATGATGCACATATCTGTAGGGGATGAAATTGCCATATCGTTTGATTGTAAATCGTAATAAGGCACAAAAATAATAAAATAAGCGTTCTTTACAGAATGATTTGTGATGTTATTTTATTCCTTGCGGTTTTTGATAAGTTTTGCAGGAACACCTCCGACAATGCTATATGCAGGAACATCTTTTGTCACGACACTACCGGCCGCGACGATCGCATGCTTACCGATAGTAACACCGTCTAAAATTGTGCATTTGGCTCCTAACCATACTCCATCTTCAATAGTTATGCCCTTTCGGGTTGCGCCTTGGTTCATAATATATTCGTCAGTATTGTCTGCATTATGATTTTCTGAAAATATAGATACTCCGGGACCCATAATAACGTAAGAACCTATTCTTACATTCCCTCGTACTTGAATAAAACATGATTGAGAAATACCGACATTGTCTCCTATCTCTATACCTTCTCCTAATTCTCTGATTACTCCGGTACATTCGATAATAGAATTTTTTAGAATAGTGACGTTATTCCCTATTTTTACTCCGTTTTTTGATAGTGCATTAATCTCGACATTGTCACCTAAAGTCAGAGTTTTCCCAATTGTAATCAGATATTTATGGCGGAGTTTACAATGACGTCCGGCAAATAATATTCCGGAAGATTTTTTTAGTCCGATTTTTTTTATCGATCCCCGTATAATGCAGGGTATTTTAGATAACACCTCGATTGTTAAACCTTTACCGCTAAGGTTCTTATCAAGTTTATAATCTTTTTTTCCGAGTTTATGGATTATATTTTCTATAAAGTGTTTCATTAAAATATTGATTTTGGTAATAGTATTAAAATTCTAAGAGATTTAATATGCATGCTTATTGAAGTCAAAGATATTAAATCCTTATTAGGCGAAAATGTTATAAAATTATATTTGATGATAATATAGGACAAACTGTATATATTTCATTTATAAAATAGGTTTGTTGAATAAATGAACATATATTAAATAAACGCGACTGAAATACCATCGAATTATATCGGGATACTTGATTAATGAATACAGATAACGAGGGAAGTGTGGACAATTTTTTATTTGAGTTGAGATTGGGAAAATTTGGAGAGAATAGAGTTTTTTAACAACTTTCTTCCGATATGAAGGCGTAAAATTCCCTATATAAATATTCCTTAAAATGGTTGTTATAGCCAATGTTTGAGCATAGGTCATCCATTTGTTCCCTAATAAAGTCATTTTTTCAAGAAGCATTAGTCCGTCATCGATAAAAGGCTGTTTAAAACTACTGTTTTTGGAAAAACTTTTGGGCCTGTCGATATAGTAATAAGTGATTTTAGGTACATTAATGATATAGTTGAGATGTGGATATATGGCTATATTCCAAAATCTGTCTTCATGTATTATTCCTTCGGAAAATGTACTCCATTTTTTTAATTTGCAATTGATTAATTTATTGTGGGTGTATACTAATTCTATATCAAAGAAATGGTTTTCAATCTCTTGATGTGTTGTATATTTCCCGTATTTATAGATATGATCTGCGATTTTTAAATTTTTCTCATTACGAATTTCATAGCCACCTTGTACCCAATCGACTTCAGGAGAAAAATGTTTTGCTAAAGATGAAAGAGCGTTATTAGGCAAGTAGTCATCTCCGTCTATCAAGTAAAAACAGTCCCCGGAGGCTGCTTTTATTCCTGAATTGCGAGCCGCGGCAATGCCTCGATTTTTTTGATGTTTTATTATTTTAATTCTGTCATCAATGATTGCATACTCTTGCAATAGTTTTAATGTGTCATCTGTACTGCAATCATCTACTGCAATTAGTTCGATAAAGACATCTTGCTGATCGAGTATTGATTGAATACATTTTTTGATATATGCGGAGGAGTTATAAAATATAGCGATTACACTTATTTTCATTTTGTACTTTTGTTTAAATATTTATGATGTACAAAGATAGTAATTCTAAAGTATAAGGTTTGGAATGTTATGTTGTTATTTTTATGGGAATTAGGAGGAAATTATTTTTTTTTGAGATTATTTTGGTATAACTCTATAATATTATTTATATACTTTTCTTCCGAGAATTTCCGAATAAAATTATATGCATTGTTACACATTTGATAATAAGAGCAATCGTCTATATTTATGGCAGTTTGTATCGTCTGGTAAAGTGATTCGGTATTGCCGTAATTAAATAAATATCCGGTTATACCATTTTCGACAATTTCAGGAAGTCCTCCGATATTAGATGCAATAACAGGTTTGCTTAGTGCCATGGCTTCTGCCGCACTTAGTCCAAATGTTTCATACCATTCGGAAGGAACAATTATAAAAGATGATTCGGAAATTGTTTTTTCCAGATCTTTTCCTGATTTGAAGCCGAGAAGTTCGACATTGTGTGGAATATCATTTAGTACGAGGCCTCCATTTCCCGCTATTTTTATTTGGATATCGGGAAGTCGTTTGGCTGTTTGTATTAATGTTTTTATTCCTTTTTCTTCAGATAAACGTCCGAAATAAAGTATATAATTTCCCCGATGTGGATTATATGCAGCTTTAATTTCTATCGGATTGTAGATAACCTGATGGTTATATTTTTTAAATTCAGGATTTAATTTGGCATAAAGTTGGAAAGATGCTTGGCTGACAAAAATAAAGTTATCGATATAATGGTTAACCGGATAGAATATTTTTCTGAAATACATTTCTGCCATGAAAAGAAAGCTCTCCAAATAACCGGATTTTCCGCATTTGTTTATAAAGCAGTTATAGTATCTTCCATTTTGGCATTTTGTACATATTTGTAGTTTTCCGTTTAATAAAGCTGATGCTGGACAAACGAGCCGGTAATCGTGGGCAGTGATAACGACGGGAATATTGTATTTTTTTAATATCGGTAAAATTGAGACAGAAAAACTACTGAACATTAAATGAATGTGTGCAATATCTGGCTTTTCTTTCAATATGGCTTCTTCGATTTTTTTTGAGGCTTCTTTATTAAAGAAAAACGATTTTATATTTTGTATTTTATGCTTGAGTGGGATCTCCCTGAATTCGGGATAGTCTATAAAATAAGGGTTCTCACCAGAGAAATTTTTTTTGTTTTTAGTTGATACTGGTATAACCTCATGACCTTTTGATTTTAATAATGAAATTGTTTTGAAAAAAACAGTTTCTGCACCACCTCTTAAGTAAAAATATTTATTGATTAGCAATACTTTCATGGTGATTTTTTTTATAATTTATATAATGTTTTTGTATCCTGAATGCTTTGATTAAAGTTTTTACTTTTTGTTATAATGGTTTATAATGTGACTTATTTTCATATAAATACGTCGAATTAATATATAAGGTTTTAATCGATAAAGATAATAAAAATATTTATTTATATGAAATCCGTATTTAGTATTGAAGTTCTTTTTTTGCAGAAGAATGTTTTTATGCATTGATGCTTGTGAGCTTATGCCTTGAGTATTATATTTTGCTAATGTTTCAGGGACAATTGTATAAGACTTTTTATTTAAACAGATTGCTTTTATCAGTAATCCCCAATCAGCAATGATTTTAAACTCTTCATCGTATTTTCCTTGCTCTATAAATACACTACGTTTTATTACGGTTGCTTGATGACATATTCCTTCGTAGAGATCGAATTTATTGAGCCGTTTGGGGGGGGTTGATTTTATGCGTATATGCTTATTATTCATAATGACGCTTGTAAATATGAAGTCAGTTGTCGCATTATTCATAAAATCAAAGGAACAACCGTCCGTAAAAATGTCCCCTGAATTAAGAAAGAATATATATTCTCCGGAAGCAAAATCGACCGCTTTATTCATTGCATTGTATATACCTTTATCTGGCTCTGATATCCAGAATGTGATGCTCGATGCGTATTTACGAATGATATCGATACTGTTATCAGTGGAAGCTCCGTCTATGACAATATACTCGAAGTCTGAATATTTCAGTGAAATAACGCTTTTGATAGTTTGTTCTAATCCTATTGCGTTATTTCTGTTGATTGTTATGATTGATAACTTCATTGATAATCGTTTTGTAGGCGTTGATCGTTTGTTCTTTTATAATTATCTTATCATGTCTTTTCTCTGCCGTTAAAATTTCATTTCGTGATAATTTTAATGCAAAATCTTTATCGTTCCATATTTTTAAGATGGCAGATACGATTTCATAAGGGTCATTAGGAGAGACTAATATACCTGCATCATTTGATAATATTGAGCTTGTTCCTCCAACATTAGTTGCAATGGTCGGTGTCCCAATATATTGTGCTTCACATATACTATTGGCACTGTTCTCTATATGTGAAGGGTGTAAATATAGGGTAGCATTTTGTAATTCTTTTATTATATCTTGTGCGGATAAGATTCCTAAAAATTTTACACATTCTTTGTGTTTTTGCAGTTTCTTATATAACTTCACAGATTCCGACTTATCGGATATTCCTCCAATTCTCCATTCTATCTTTTGTTCGGATAGTTTTTTTAAAACGTTTATGGTTTTGAATATGACATCAAGACCTTTATAAGAAGAATCGGAAATGGTAGATAGAATTGTTATTTTATTATTTACAGGGTTGTTCCATTTTTTTGCAATATAAAACGGTTCTCTCAATATTTCGTTTATATAAAAATATTTGCAATTCGGAGCAATGAGTTTAATACTTTCTTTATCCCAATCTGTTCTTCCAAATGCGTATTTTAAAAGAGGGAGTATTTCCAATTCTCGTTTTGCTATGTATAAAAAGTTTTTATATAAAAAAGGAAAAGATATACGTTTGATTGTTTTTATGGGGACTTTTAATGAGTTGAGATACAAATCCCATAAATTTGTTCCATTAGGAAGAAATGAATAATTATATATTGATACGATCCCTTGCAGATGAAGGACAATAGGAAATTTACAATATTTTAAAAGTCTGATTCCACACCATTCACTTCCGAATAAATGAACTATATCCGGCTGGACTGTGTTTAAGATACTCATAAAATTGTCAATATCTTTGAGGCATTCCTTTTTGCCTAAATATCGGGGAATTATATTAAAAGGTTTGAAATTATACGTTAGTCCGTCCCTTACCGGATAGTAATTTACATTATTGATTTGTTTAGGTTTGTCGGGATATCGGGTATGATATGCAACAAATAATTTGATACTAGAATCAGAAGAGAATAAATTTATATATGAATCTATCCATCCTCTTCCATTATAGTCGTGATCTTGTTCTATAATTTTTGGAGCTGTTGCAGAAAGAACGAGTATCTTTAGTGAATCCATCAGTGTTGATTTATAAAGCGAAATACTTGGTAATTTGTTCTTCAGAGAAATTTCTGATATTTTTATTTATGCATATAGCAGAGCATATCCATACTAATAGATACCGAAAGTCAAGAGCTGGCATTCCCCATGGGAACATATCTATTAACCAAAGTAAAATAACAAATCCAGCAATTTTGCAAAATTTATTTTTAGATTTGAATAATCCTAAGTATATTGCCGATATGAATATGTTTAATAATAATATTAAGTTTACTACTCCTCCCTTTAATATGACTTGTAAATAACCGCATTCGATCAGAAATCGGTCGTCTTTGTCTTCGACAGAATCGAACTCTTGCCCATCGATACCCGGAGCATAATAAGTTCCGTCAATGCCTTTCCCGATTATCCAGTCTTTTTGAGACATGTCTTCTATAAATGATATAAATAGCTCTTCTCGATTATTGACAGATATCCGGTCATATATTTTTTGAAATATTCCAAGATCCCCTGAAGAAAAAAAAGCATATAAGGCAAAACAACTGATGCAAAGAAACAATATCCCGATCATCTTTTCTTGGATATGGTGTTTCAATTTAGAGATTGATAATATTAACGTTCCCAAAATAAAGAAGTTTCCATAAGTCAACATTAGGTTACGTCTTGCCATGATGGTTGGAATCAAAACAGACAATGCCGTAATAATTCCGGCATACAATATGTTTTTATTTCGTAAATAAGGTGATAGTAAATATAAAAATGCTGGGGTGGTTCCTAATACCCATACAAATTGTTCAGTGAAAGATTGGTTTTTGAATAAAGGAACTATAAAAAGAATACCAAATATGAAAAAAAACGGAATGCATATAAGTCCCCATCGAATGAAATAATGTACCAACTTGTCTGTCGGGAAAAATACGATGAGAGGTACAAATAAATGAAAGAAAAAATAGGGTTGGAAATAGGTCATCAGAGACTCTGAAGTGATCGAAAAATTATGTAATATGGTATATATATGCCATAGCAGCAATGCATACATCGAATATTGGATATATGTGCTGTAATGGTTTCTTCTGAAAGAGATGCTTTTATAAGCAGCGATTATCAAGATAAGAAATCCCAGATATTGTAACGGTTGTCTTATTATATCGGTTTCTTCTCCTATACGCCGCAATAGGTAACCTATGCAATATAGTGCTAAGCCCGTTAAGAAAAGAATAATATATCTTTCTTCTTTTTTTTCGGTGTAAACAGTTGTGGTATTTGTCATTTTATCCATATCCCTTTTTTATGTTTAATAATGACTTGTCTATACTGAATCGGTGCGATAATGAATCCATAGAAATTGGAGATGATCGATGCTATGAGGACCGCGCTAGCTCCTAAAGATGTGTTTTGTACTAATAGTGTGGCTGTTATTATAAAAAGAAGCGGGGATATAAGGCTGACATAGAGTTGTATTGTTATTGCTCCGATACCATTTAGCAATGTCACGAATGGATGAGAGAAAACACATATGATATTGTATAACATCGCCCAAAACGAGAGGGTAGTTGATATATCGATACGTTCTTTTAGCCATACATAGTAGAGTTGCCCGGAACAGGCATACATGATGATTCCTGTTATGGTTAATAGTAAGACGCATTTGATATATTGTTTTATTTTATTTCTTAGCCACATGAAATCTTGTCTTGTATATGCATCGGTTGCAGCAGACCAAAAAGGCAATAATAAAATTGTAATTGCCATCGTGAGAACCCCGAAATATTTATATGCAATATTGAAATCCGTGACTTCGTTCATCCCGAGATTTCGAGCAATGATGAAGCTGGACATTTGGTATTGAATGATTGTTGCAATTTGAATGATAAAAAATTTACTTCCAGTGTTAAATAAAGGTTTTATATGTTTTATTTTTATATATTTTATGGATGGGCTTAATTTTTTATATTTTCCTCGATATAAAAAGATCGAAAACAAAATAGTGACTATAAGTGGTGTCATGCATAAACAGATACATAAAAGCAATAGAGAACCTTTAGTGACCAAGGTTAATGAATAGATGACTATTAAGGCTACAACTTGACCTGAAACATCAATTAAAGATGCCATTGCAGCTCTTTGGTCGGCAAATAAAACGATATTGATGATTTTTAGCACAAATGACAGGCAAAAATAAGAAAAAATTATAATAAAAGCCTGTGATATATTAGGGGCATTTGTGGTAGAAACTTTTAATATTTCTACCCAATTGAGATATGGCATTGTAAGTGTGATGATGAGCCATAATATAAAAAATATGCCAAACAATAAAGCGTATGATGTACTGATATAAGTTTTGGCGAGTTTATATTTTTGTAAAGAAATCGCTTCTGTTAACTTATTTCTTAATCCATTCGTAAGTCCTAAGTCGAAAAAACTTATCCAAGTGACCATTGAACTGAGAGTAAGCCAAATACCGTAATTTTCGGCATTAACAAAATCGATGGTGATAGGTACAATTATAAAACTCGTGACGACACTTAAAATCTTTAACAGACAAGTGTATAAAGTATTTTTTTTGTACTGTAGGTCAATATTGGGTTTAAATAATATTGACGGATGACGTTTATTGGGCATTTTTATTTCCATAACCGTATCCGTAACCTTGTTTCGCGTTTGTTGCGTTGATGACAAATGACATCTTTTTTAATCGATTGTTTTGTACAAGGGTATTTGCATACCTGATGTTATCCTTGGTCGTATAGTTGGCTCTGCAAACGTATATTGTCATGTCGGAAATGTATGCAAAATTGAATGTGTCAGAGATTAATCCGACAGGTGCTGTGTCCAAGATTATATAATCGTATGTTTGTTTGAGTTCGTCAATAAGGCCTTTTAGCTTTTCACTTGACAATAATTCTGCCGGATTAGGAGGAATAGGCCCTGCTAAAATTATATCCATATTGTCGTGCAAAACTTTAGGGACAATAATTTCTGGTATTGTTATCGTATTTGTTGCTAAATAATTTGTTAAACCATATTTATTTTGTAACTTCAAATAGTCTCCTAAGCGAGGGTTCCTTATATCCATACCGATAAGAATTACCTTTTTCCCAGATAAGGCTAATGTCTTGGCAAAATTGCTGCTGATGAAAGATTTGCCTTCGCCACTAGTACTGGAAGTAACTAAAATAACCTTCTCGTCTTTTCCATTTAATATGAATTGAATATTGCTTCTCAATAATCTGAAAAGTTCTGAAATAGGAGATGTGCTTCCATCCTTGACTACAATATTTTCATTTGTGTCGTTTGTGCATATTTCTCCTAAAATAGGAATATCGGTTAATGCTTCAAGTTCAGAACGTGTTCCGAATTTTGTTTTAAAGATATTTCTTAAGTATAGATAAATTATAGGGAGTAGTAATCCTATAAGGATACTGAACGAAAGTAACATTAAACGTGTCGCTCCTACTGGCTTATTTATATTATATGCTTTATCTACAATTTGCCCTTTAGGGGTTGCTACGGCTAAAGTAATTGCGTTTTCTTCTTTCTTCTGTAAAAGAAATAAATATAGTTCTTCTTTTATGAGTTGTTGTCTTTTTATATTTATAAATTCTCTTTCTTGGGTAGGCATATTTTTTATTCTGGAGATAAAAGTTTTTTCTTGAGCGTGTAAATCTTTTAATGCAATTTCTATCCCCGATTTCATATTTGAAATTGTGTTTTGCACATTTTCCCTATTGGCATCAATCTGCTGTTCGATCAGTTTTATGGTAGGACTATTGGGTTTAGCTGTTTGAAGTAACTTTAATCGTTTAAGAATTAATTCATTATAATTTTGTATGGCTTCAATTGATGATTTGTCAGAAAGCCCACTGTTGAATGGCATTAAAGAATATTTGTTCTGAGGGTCGGACATAAACTTTTCGATTAGCGAAACTATCTGACGTTGGGTTTCTGTTTCAACTAATTTTTCTTTAAATATTCCGTTTTGTTCCAAAATGATTTTAGCTTCAGCTTCGATGTTCGTCAGGTTGTTACTCCTTTTATATAATTCGATTTTCTTTTCTATTTCAGATAATTCCGTAATAATAGAGTCTATACGGATATTTAAAAAATGGGCTGTTTGTGAAGCTTCCAAGTTTTTTGTTTGAATGCCGTTATCATTGTATGTTGTAATAATTGTATTCAGAAGATCTTTCCCCCTCTGTATGTTATTTTCAAGAATGCCTAAGCGTATTAAATTTGCTTTTTTTGTAGCGATATACATATCTATATTTTTAGATATGTTTTCAGCTGCATCATCATACCCGCTTAAATAGATAGTTTGATTTAGTTTTTTTCCGGATTTAAAGAAACATGTCGAGTCAAATGAGAAAATTCCGTATGGAGTGGATAGTATTGCCGGAAATTTATTTGATTCGACTTCTCCAATAAATTTTCTGCCTTTACGGGCAGTAATATCAATTTTGCCTTGTTTTGATATGTGTACTTTAAATCGTAAAGATGCCGATAAAGTGTCTTCGATAGATGAGGGGACAATCAATTTTATCGGAGATTGGTTATATACATCTTTTTTACGGATAAAGTCTTTATTAATAATATATGTTTGATTTAATTTAAGTTTTTCAACGGTTTCTCGCAATGTCGAGTGTGATGATATTACATGAATTTCATCATCTACTTCACCACCACCACCGACAAGTCCTCCGAAAGAGAAATTTTTAAGTAAGGATGATTGTAGCCCTCCTGAAGATTTCCCATCTTCTGATTGTATTAATATACTTGCATTAACTTGGTAGATAGGGGTTTTTATTTTTAAATAAATAAAGCAAAGCCCCAGGCAACCTATAATTGATATAACAAAGAGATACCAATGTTTGATATAAGAATGAATTAAAGCTAAAATATTTGTTATGTTGTTATTATTTTGGCTTATACTATTCATGACTACTGTAATTTTTATTTATTTAAATATTGCGATAAACAAAGCTGCAATTGTAGATATAGCACTGATGATAGTTGATGTGATTGTTATATTAAACTGTTTGTCAGACCCGTATTTTGCCGTAGCTTTTTTAGCTTTGTTGGGTTCTACATATATGACATCATTTTTTTGTAAATAGTAATATGGGGATGAAAAGATTGCTGGATCAGTTAAGTCGAATCGATGAAACTCCTTTTTTCCATTATTTTCTCTGATTAATAATATATTTTCTCTTTTTCCGTATATAGATAAGTCTCCGGCCATACCTATTGCGTCTAAAATTGATATGCGGTCTCCTGATATACTGATGGTACCGGGTTTGTTTATTTCTCCCAATATAACAATTTTGAAGTTGAGAATATCGACAGTGACCAAAGGTTCTTTTACATAATTTTCTATTTTGTTTTTGATAAGAGATTCTAATTGTTTTCGAGTTAATCCTGCGACATGCAATTGCCCGAGTTGAGGATAGTTTATATTTCCATTTTTATCGACAAGATATGTTTGCAGTTTAGGGGTTGCTGTAATGTCAGTTTGACCTGTATATAAATAACTGACAGCAGGAAGATTAAATATTGCGACTGCATTGGGATCTTCTGCCGATACATAGATGGATAATATGTCGTCAGGGATAATTTTAGATTCGTAGTTTAATAAAGTATCGATTGCTATACCTTGATTGTATTTATTTTCTAAGTCTTGAAAATAAGCAATATCTGATTGTGTTTTACAAGAGAAAAAGGCAACGGAAATAAGGAATAAGTAAAGTATATTTGTTTTCATTAAAAATAATTTTTGCAGATAAACATAATTCAGTGGGGCAAATATAGTCTTTTTATTGTATGTTCCCAATAAAATTTGATCACTAATTATGTAACGGTTCTTCCTGTTTTTTATTGTCGTTGTAGAATAAAAAATTTTGTAAAATGTAGCGTGTTTTATATCTGCTTTATTACCAAATATTTATTTTGATATAAAATTCTTTTGGTAATTTATTTGTCATTTGCTTTAGAGTATTTTTTATTTCAAAAATAGGTTTTGTTTCATAAAAAAAGATTGTGTACGTTTGCATAAAATATTATGAAATATGCAGGTCAGTTTTGATTTTAATAGTGTAGAGATCGTTCTTTTTATTATAATGTTCGTTCTTTTTTCGATTCAGGTATTCTATTATCTATATTTTTACCGAAAACCCTTGAAATATCTGGAATCGGAAGAAAAAGGGGATGTCCCATATACCGATAAACAGCCAGGAGTATCTGTCATTGTATATGCTAAGAATGACGCTGAGCATTTAGAGGTTTTTTTACCTTTGATTTTGTCGCAAAACTATCCCGATTTTGATGTGATTGTTGTAAATGATGGTTCTACAGACGAGACTCGTGATGTGGTGACCCGTTTAGAATCTGAATATGACAATTTATATCAAACCTATATTCCGGATGAAGCTCGTAGCCTTAGCCGTAAAAAATTGGCCTTAACGGTTGGAATTAAGGCGGCAAAGCATGATATTGTAATGTTGACAAATGCTAATTGTGCGCCAGAAGGAAGTAATTGGCTTACTTATATGATGCGGAATTTTGTTGAAGGTGTGGATATCGTAGCAGGGTACGCATATATAGACGGGGAGGGGCAACGGAAAAGAAGATATGTCGCTTATGATCGGTTAATGTTTACTTTGCGTTATATTTCTTATATTCTATTGCATAAGACTTATATGGCCGAAGGATATAATCTTGCCTATCGGAAAGATCTGTTTTTCAGAAATAAAGGTTTTTCTAAACATTTAAATCTCCATTATGGAGACGATGACTTGTTTATTAATGAAGTTGCGACGGCAGATAATACCCGTATCGAACTTTCTCCGGAAAGTAGAATGATAGTTCATTATGAAAATAATTTTAAAGCTTGGCGGGAATTGAAGTTAAGATATGATTTTACCTCGGCTTATTTAAAGACCAATTCAAAGACCATATTTGGTTTTGAGAGAATGACTGTATATTTATTTTATATTTCGATCGTTTTGTTTTTTGTTTACGGACTTTATTATAATCTGTTGTTTTCGGCTGTATCGTTTTTGTTTTGGTTATTACGGTTTATTGTACAAGTAACCATATATCGTAAATCTGCAAAAAGATTATCGTCCAATAAATTATTCTTTTTATTTCCTGTTTTTGACCTTTTACAGTCTGTGATTAATCTATATTATAAAATTATCGGGGCTTGTAGCAAGAGCAAAAATTTTACATGGAAGAATCTGTGAGACGGTAAACAGTAAAAAATTTTCTTTTCTCTTGTAAGGCCAGAATTCCTGTTTATAGGAATAAATTCGATAAGAATTCCCGCACGAAGCCATCTTTATTTTATCTCAAATAAAATTTAGAATAAGTTTTTGGAAACATTCTTCAAGAGTCTTTTTGTGTATAAGAAAGATTATTTTTCTTGTTCTGTGTTAGTTTGTGTGTTATCGTTGATTTTCGGGTTTCTCTTTTTTTTGAAAAGACGATGTATCGATTCTCCTATGCGCTGGAATAGTTCCTGAAATTTTGTAAAATCACGTTTATACATGATTCCTACGCCTTGAGTTGTCAAGGCCGATTTTATATAGTAGTTTTTATCATTGTAGTGATTATATGCTTTTAAACGTAAATTTCCGCTTTTGCTAAGCAAGTACTCCAAGTCGAAATCTCCGATAAATGTATTGCTGTTTACGGCATCATCTCGATATCCGAAATTTCCGTTAAATATTAATCGATTGTTGAGCAGTTGACTCGATAAAGCAAGTTCAAATTCTACATCAGAGAAATCCCCTTTATCACTTCGGATATTTGTACCGATATTCCACTTGTCGCTAATTTGCCCGAGCATATTGCTTAACTGTGAGGATAAGGTCGATGAGGCTACCGAAACAAGTTCGTTATTTCGGGCCTGTCCCACGTTCATATAATCCGGAGTATAGAATTTGTTTAGTGCCAGCAAATATATGATTTGCCGGTTCATCATCTCGTCAGTGCTGACGATGCTGCGTATCCGTCGGTCAACATCCTGACTTAAAGTCGGAAAATTCAAATCGAATTTAAAGTCGGGACGTTGTAAATCTCCGGTAAGACGTAAAACCGTTTGAACAGGAACGTTCGTTCTTGCCAGTTCCTTATCATCAGCAAAGCTTTCATCCAGATCTTGTAGATTTGCAGTCAGTGCGTAATAAGCCTCGATGTTGAGCTCGGCATTCAGAGGTGTTCCTCTGAACGAGATACTGCTCCCTGAACGTATGGCAAAATCTCTTGTGATAAGATCTTGCAAATTAAAGTTATAATTCCCTTTTTCCAAGGTATATGTACCATACATTTTCATGTCGGATAATGTATTATATTCTATACGCATTGCCCCAGTTCCGTTTGCCTTGATTATATCTCCTGTGGCCGGGTCCATGACCAGTTGCATCGTTATGTCGGGAGTAGCATCGATTTGAAGATTTATATTTAATAAATGATTCTTTTTTTCAATAACCGGAGTAGAAATCGGAGTATTGATGCTGTCCTGTTGTGATTTCTGCTTTTCAAAATTCAATGCACGTCTATTTATGAAAGTAATGAACGGGTAATCGCTTGCCGTTTCGTTTCCCGTAAGAACATAGGTAAATTTAGAGTTCGGTCCGGTACTCATGTTGACATCTATATCCGTTTTTACAAGATCCCCGTTGATAGTTGCAGCTCCGCTTCCATATATTGTGCCGTAATAAATAGGGCTGAGTTTTTCTGTCATATTATATACCAGAAAATTCTGTAATCCTGAAATCCCGATATCATAGCTGAGATTCTTGAAGTTTTTATGATGCAATATACCTTTGACCTTAGCGAGTTTCCCATTTCGATCACGCAACGAGGCATCATTAAAATATATCGAAGTAGGAGTCATGTGTACGGTATCAGTAACGGAAAATGACGTGTTCAAATATCCGATGTCGAAAGTAAAATTATCGACGAAAGCATCTCCTGTTACGTTTAAGGCTTTGAATTTCCCGTAAAAATCCAGTTTTCCGGTGGCCCGTCCTGTCGCATTGCTTAAAATATTATCCATAAACGGACGGAGAAATTCAAGGTTCAGCCGATTTGCATCGAATGACAGATGTAGCGAATCTCTGGTCGGAAATATATATCCCTCGATCCGGGTATCATCTGTGTTCGGTTGAGATATTTTACCTTGTAGTAAAATACCTTTTGTTTCTCGCTCCCATTGGCTGAATAGATGAAGATTTCCCAATAAAGAGTGATTGTATGCAAAATTAATTACATCAAACTGTTTTGTACTCAGGCGGATTTCTTTATTCAGTAATCCGGCGATGCTGAATATACCCGTGGCTTGACCTCCGAAAACGACATGTTTGATATTCAGTGATCCGAAAATATAATCAAGGTTGATGTCATTCAGTTGCAAAGTCAATTCATCTTCAGGAAGTTTTGATATGTTACCGTCAAGACGTAAAAATTGAGAATCATGTCTTACTTCGAAATGGCTGATTTGTATTTTACCATCGTTAATGTTGATTTGGGACGGGGAGACTTGCCATATTGTGTCATTCAGTATCAGTTGGGTCGGGTTGATATGTATGTCGGCATCGGCAGATTTTTCGGTTTTGATAAATTTACTTTGGGATGATAATTCTCCACAAAACGTTGCCGTACCGGAGTTGCTCCAGTTGATTTTTGTGTCAAGATAGTCGTCATGAGCTTTTGCAGCTACATTCCAATGAATCTGTTTGTCCTGCTTGTTAAGTAGCATAGCTCCAAGCTGGAAAGAAATATTTTCTTTTTGTTTTTCTGCGTAGATTCCCGCCGAAGCAAAGCGCATGTTTTTTATTTGAAATTCGGGCAAATTTCCTTCTATCCTGAAATTGCGGTTTTCATCACTGAAAAATCCTGATATTTTTGCTGGATTTTTTAAAATAAAAGGCAGTTCGAGAACATCCGATAAATGATTGCTGTTCTGAATCTCGAAGTTAAAAGTGAAGTTGTTTTGTGCTACTTGTTTAGAGGTAGGTGGCTGAATGAGTGAAGGTAGCGCAGATGCTAACATTCGAGTGAAAGAGTCCTTTAGTGTATTAAAAGAATATCGGCCGGATATTCTTCCTGATATTAAGTCCGATTCGATGCTTACTGACTGAGGAGTTTGTTCATTGTGAGCTTCGATATGAAAATTTCGAGTTGAGAATATTTTTCCGTTATTGTTAAAAGAGAGGGTATCTATCGATAAGACTCCTTCTGCATTATCCAGATTATTTCCTTCGAAATTGGCACTGAGAATGAATCCTAAAGTCGAGTTTGAGTATTGAGGGGCTAATTGTAGTTCCTGTAAACGTATATTTTCACCTCGTGCTACTAATTGAAATATCGGACGCTTATCTAATAGATCGATAGTTCCGTTCATTTGCAAGTTCCCGTTCGGATCGTCTATATTGAGAGTGCCGTCATATTTAGAACCTTTGTAGTTCCCGTTCAGGCTGATGTTCTCGTATGTGTATCCTTTAAAGTCGATATGGCCTATATCTCCAATGACTTTACCTTCGGGCATTCCATTATGCGGGTGGTGTCCATCGAGATCAAATTTAAAACTGATTTCTCCCAAGGGATTCCCTTGGGGCAGAAGCTCCCTGATTTGAAGCCCTGAAGATTCTACAGTTCCTCTATATGCCAGATTTTCTTTTGTATTCCGGGAGATCATCATGTCTGCCCGTAACTTCCCGATATTGCTGTCAAATTCTCCGAAGGTGATCAATTGAGTTATAAATCCCGATATTTCACCGTGAAAACTAACTGTTCCTAAATGAGAAAGAATCGGGTTCACATCTTTGCGGACCGAAGAAAAATCGTTGATTAAAGATTGTATTCCTTTGGGAGATGCGCTCAATTCTTGTATTTCACCGAATATGAACGCATTTTGTGGTGATGTAACGCCATCGAGGCTACCTTTACTTTTCAAATGGATACTTTTCTCTCCATAAGATAAATTCATGTGTTCGAGTCGTAGGTTGTTTATAGTTCCGCCGATATTACATGTCAAATCTATCGGGGTAGAAAAGTTCCGTAAGATCGGAGCAAAAGGAGCAATGTCTTTTAATACGACATGAGCTTCATCAATATTGAAATTCAAATCCGTACTGTCACAGAATTGTTTCAGCGTATTTGTCTTTGACAAGTCGATGTCTGTTTTTCGGATACTCAGGTGTGAATTTGCAAGATTGAGCCGAAAATTAGACAATGTCGCTTTATCTTCGTTCCCTTGTAACTTAAATGCCAATTTTGATAATGAAAAGCCCGATTTTTCTTCAAAACTGATGCGCCTGACATTGATGTTTATAGAGTCTTTCCGTAAAGCTTTTAGTGATACGGTAGATACTACTTTGTCCAAAAGGATATGGTTCTTGTCAAAAGTTCCCGGATCTTTGTACGGTTCGGATAAAATATCATAACGAATACTTCCCCGGCGAATCAGGATAGTATTAAGCTGTATATCGAACGGTTTATAATGATTCTTTTTTCGAGGAGTAAAAGCATCTATTAAAAATTGGAGATTGGTTTGTGTATTTGAAGAATCCCGTTGTATTTCGATTTTGAAATCGAAAAGTTGGGCCGTTGTAAATATCAATTGATGTTCCAATAAAGCAAAAGGGGAAAATCCGGCAGTTAGTTTTTGAGCATAAAGCAATGTATCGTTTTTCTGGTCATATAGACAAAGCCCTTCCAATACTGCTTTATTGAACGGGAAAACCTGTATCTGTTTTATAGTTAATTTCGTTTCTAATACTTGAGATAGTTCACGTTCGCTTATATTCTTGATTTCCTGTTGAACAGCGGGTATGCTCAACAATAAATAAAGTCCGGCATATACGATAATTAAAATCGTTAATATGCTGATTGTTATGTATTTGAAAATCTTGAATATCTGTTTCATGACAATGTGGTACAAATTTATCATTTTTCGGAGAATAAATCTTTGACGTTGTCGAATTTTTCGATCATGCAACATTTATTCTTGATTTGGTAATTGAAATCGTAAAAGTGGTTATAAGAGTCAATCCTGGAAAATAGGAGTGCCTTTATTTGGATATTAAAAAAATAGTATTTAATTTTATAAGGTTGAGTTAAGCCGAAATATAAAAGGAGGAAAGCCTATGAGAAAACTGTACTCTGTTCTTATTATATGCCTTTCAGGTGTTTTGTTCCCTTTTTGCAGTTCTGCGCAGGACGAGGTCTTCCCGACGAAAGATGCGATTTGGAATATTTACGTTTTTGCTTATCCTGAAACAAAAAATTATTATTATGGATTGATTGGTGATACGGTTATCTATGGTCAGACTTATAGTAAATTGTATTTGTTGAATGATACATTATTGCAAATTGATTCAGAAGATATTTATGTAGGAGGTATCCGCCAAACGGATAAAAAAGTGTATATGAAACCGGCTAATAAGGCTATGGGAGAAGAGCTTGATGAATTCTTAATGTATGACTTTTCTCTGGAGGCAGGGGATTATTTATATGTAGAGAGTCGTCCTTATATTTTTACGGACGATCAAACAATAACGTTTGAAAATAGTAATATAGAATGGGGTAATACTTCTATATATGCATTTGGGGATTTTGAAACTCCTTGGGGAAGGTGTAAAGAGATAGGATATCCTGATCTTGAACCTGATTATTGGATTGAAGGTGTGGGTAGTTTGTCTGGACTTTTTTTTCTCCCAAGAATGAGTCTTTCCCGTTCAATAGCTTCGTCATATAATGGATTAGCATGTTTAAAAGTAGGTAATAAGATACGATATAAATATTTAGATTATAAGTGTTGTATGGGAGATCCTATAGAAAATGGTGTTTCTAAAGAATTTTCTTCTTCTATACATATACAAAAATTAGGTTATCGGCAATTATTGATACAATGTCCGGAGAATGGTTTGCCATTGCAATTTGAATTGTTGAATTTGTCAGGGCAAGTTGTACAGTCTCAGACGGTTCGTGATAGCGATACGATAATCGATTTGGAAGTTTCTGTTCCGGGTATCTATCTGTATCGCTTAATCGGAGATAAGGTCTATAAAAGTGATAAAATCGTGGTGCGATAGTTCCTGACACTTCCTTATTCCTTTCAAGAAAGGGAAAAACAGAAAATATGATCCTTAATATAATTATTATATCATGAGAAACTTATGCTTATTGACGGTTATACTGTTCTGTATTTGTAACAATTCGTTTGCTCAAATTACAGGCAGTTTCCGGATCGAAGAGCCGGAGGTGGAGGTTTTTGAATCGGGATACGAACCGTATGTTTCGATTTCGTTTCCCGAATCTCAGCCTATGGCGGAGATCGGTTGTCCGGAACTGCCGTATATAACCCGGTCGTATGTGATTCCTGTCGATGCCCGGGTGACGGGAGTGCAGGTGGTGCATCTTTCTAAGCGATTGTTTCCGGGTTATTACCGTATTGTTCCTGCACAGCCGCCTGTGCCTACCGATAATGTGGAGATGTATTCTGATTTTCAGATCAACGATTCGTTGTATGCTTCGTCCGGCGGATATCCCGGTGAACGGGTACGGATTCTGTACGACGGGTACGATCAGGGATACCATATCGTTACGGTGGGTATCTATCCGGTGGAGTATCACCCGGTGCCACGGGAGGTTTATCTGTGCGATATCGACTATATGCTGGAGTATAGCGTAGCGGCAGCGCGAAACGGTTCTGCAACTATGCTACCGAAACAGTCCCGGCAACGGGCAGATCGTGTTCGGGATTATATCCGGTCGTATGTCCGGAATCCCGAGCAAGTTTCGGAGTTTGCTCCGGAGGTAGAGGTGAGGGAGGCGGTCAATGGAGTTACGATATGTCGGGAGGGGAATAAGAGTGTTACCCCGATGTCGCTTTCGGTTATGGAAGAGGTGGTTCCTGACTACCTGATTATAACCAATGAAGCGTTGAAACCGGCTTTTCAAAAATTGGCGGTGTTTTATGTGTACGTGATACTAGACTGGAAGACTGCAAAAGGCGTGCCGGCGATAATAAAGACTACCGAAGAGATTATGAACGAATATCCGGGATCGGATCTGCCGGGGTTATAACGATTAATGGAAGAGAACTTAAAGCAGGAATGTATATTTATACCTTGATTGCCGATGGTAAAGAGGTGGATACGAAACGGATGATATTGACCGATTAATGGAATAAAGGCCGTAAAACCGAATCATTTTATTAAAAAAAATACTTCTCTCATCTATATTCCCTTTTTAATGATTAATTTCGTCCGCAGAAATATTGTGAGAAAATCAATTATATGAATCATATAACTATTTTAGGAATAGAGTCATCATGCGACGATACGTCGGCAGCTGTAATTCGAGATGGCGTTATGTTGTCTAACGTTATAGCCAGCCAGGCTGTGCATGAGGCTTTCGGAGGAGTTGTTCCCGAACTGGCATCTCGTGCGCATCAGCAGAATATTATACCGGTAGTGTCCGAAGCATTGAAACGTGCAGGAATCGATAAGAGCGAATTGAGTGCATTGGCGTTTACTCGCGGACCGGGATTGATGGGGTCTTTACTTGTCGGTACGTCTTTTGCCAAAGGTTTTGTAACCGCTTTGGACATTCCTCTGATCGATGTAAATCATTTGCAGGCACATGTCATGGCGCATTTTATCAAGGAGAGCGACGATGACCATAATCAACCGTCGTTTCCGTTTATCTGTTTATTGGTGTCCGGAGGAAATTCCCAGATTATTCGGGTAAATTCGTATAAGGATATGGAGGTGATCGGGCAGACGATAGATGATGCTGCCGGAGAGGCTTTCGATAAGTGCGCTAAAGTCATGGATTTGGGGTATCCCGGCGGACCGGTAGTGGATCGTTTGGCTAAAGAAGGGAATCCGAAGGCCTTTACCTTGAATAAACCGCACATTCCCGGGTATAATTACAGTTTTAGCGGATTGAAGACTTCTTTCCTTTATTTACTCCGTGACCGCATTAAAGAAGATCCTGATTTTATAGAAAAAAATAAACAAGATCTGTGCGCTTCTTTACAGTTTACCATTGTGGATATATTAATGGATAAATTGCGTAAAGCGGTAAAGGATACCGGTATTACCGAAGTGGCGGTAGCCGGGGGGGTGTCGGCTAATTCGGGAGTGCGAAGCGCTTTCGAGGACCACGCCCGTCGGTATGGCTGGGAGATTCATTTGCCGAAATTTTCTTTTACGACCGATAATGCAGCTATGGTGGCGATAACGGGATATTACAAATATTTGGACAAAGATTTTTGTTCGATCGACGAAGCTCCTTTTTCTCGAGTAGTATTGTAAGCTGTTTATAAAATGTATAATTGGGTATTTTATATCATTGTGTTTTTTGTCGTGGGGGAATATCTTTTTTCCCAATGGTTGGCATCGAGAAACCGTCATGCTGCATCTCCGGTTTTGCCGGAAATGTTGCGGGGACTTTACGATGAGCGGAAATATGCCGATCAGCAAAATTATTTCAAAGTCAACAATCGTTTCGGTCTTATAACTTCTACATATACGACTTTGCTCGTCTTGTTGATGCTGTTTTTGGGCGGATTCGGATGGCTCGATACATGGGCTTTTTCATTGTTTGAAAAGTTGATTCCGGCTACATTATTCTTTTTTTTCGTTCTTTTTTTGGTGAATGATCTGTTGACTATACCTTTTGATTGGTACGACACATTTGTTATAGAGGATCGTTTCGGATTTAATAAAACAACTCGTAAAACGTTCGTTACCGATAAGTTGAAATCTTGGCTGTTCAGTATAGTTATAGGTGGATTACTTTTGGCTGCGATTCTTTGGTTATATCTGTGGTTAGGAACTTCTTTTTGGTGGGTTGCCTGTATTGTGGTCGTGGCTTTCAGTATGTTGATGAATATGTTCTATTCGGAATGGATCGTTCCTTTATTTAATAAACAGACGCCATTAGAAGAGGGCGAATTGAGAAATGCGATAGAGAAGTTCGCTAATCGTGCCGGTTTCAAACTGAATAATATTTATGTGATAGACGGTTCTAAACGTTCTACAAAAGCAAATGCCTATTTTAGCGGATTAGGACCTAAAAAACGGATCGTACTTTATGATACGTTGATAGATGATTTGAGCACGGAAGAAATTGTTGCAGTTCTTGCTCATGAGATAGGCCATTATAAACATAAACATACATGGCAAATGATGGGAGTATCGGTAATGAATACGGTTCTGATGTTTTTTTTGTTGTCTTTGGTGTTGAACAGTTCGGTGTTGGCTGAGGCGATGGGGAGAGGTACGCCTTCTTTTCCGTTAGCTTTGGTTGCATTCGGTTTGTTATATACCCCTTTGGGCCTGTTGACAGGGATCGGGATAAATGCTCTTTCTCGTCGAAATGAATATCAGGCAGATGCTTTTGCCGCATCTTTTGGCTTAGCGAACGCTTTGATAGGTGGTCTGAAAAAACTTTCCGTGAAATCGTTAAGTAACTTGACTCCCGATTCTCTATATGTAAAAGTATATTATTCTCACCCTACGTTATTGCAACGCATGGCGGCTTTGCAAAAATATAAATGATATGAATGTTGAGATTATAGTAATCGGAGATGAATTGCTGATCGGGCAGGTAACCGATACGAATTCGTCTTGGATAGCCCGTAACTTGAATAAAATCGGTTGGGAGGTGATGGAAATTACGACGGTGCGTGATCGTCGTGCTGAAATTATATCCGCTATCCGCCAGTCGTTCGATCGAGTGGATGTCGTATTAATGACAGGTGGACTCGGGCCTACGAAAGATGATATTACTAAACAGACGCTTTGTGAATATTTTGGTGGAAAATTGATCTTTGATGCTGAAGTTCAGAAAAATAATGATCTTTTTTTTGAACGAAGGGGATTGCAAATGAATGACTCCACTCGTACACAGGCGATGGTGCCGGACAGTTGTGCCGTGATACAGAATCCGGTGGGAACAGCTCCGATCATGTGGTTTGAGAAAGATGGAAAAGTTTTGGTTTCGATGCCCGGAGTTCCGGCAGAGATGCAGCGAGCCATGACAGCGGAGGTGCTACCCAGATTGAGAAAGCGTTACCCTGATCATACGGCGATTTTGCATAAGACTTGCCTTGTAAAAGATTTCTCAGAATCAGGTTTATCTGAATTTCTTTCGGATTTTGAAGCTGGATTGCCGACATTTGTTAAACTGGCTTATTTGCCCGTTCCGGGAGTTATCCGGTTGAGGCTGACGGC
>ERZ772819.666-NODE-666-length-29113-cov-3.567004_pt1 | contig 29113 bp, 26 predicted proteins | sample MGYA00580860_ERZ772819 | MGnify/ENA primary metagenome ERZ772819 (study PRJEB29015, sample SAMEA2737683) | human gut metagenome | biome: human gut; feature: human-associated habitat; material: faeces | place: China | collected 2012 ...
GATGTCGGGCAAGCAGATAGTATTTTTCTGAGAGACTGGAAAGGAAAAAATGTATTGATTGATGTTGGCGGACGTGAGGAAATTAGAACAAAAGAAGCTTGGCAAAAACGAGCAACTAGCTCAAATGCAGAGAAAACTTTGATTCCTTACCTAAAAAGTCGTGGCGTAGATACGATTGATACTTTAGTCTTAACAAATCCTAATCCAGATTATGCAGGAGATGTATTAGAAGTTGCTAAAAAATTTGCAATAAAGAAAATTTATATTTCCAGAAGTAGCTTGAGCAATGCAGATTTCCTAAAGAAATTAAGGGAGACAAATACATTCATTCATGTCGTAAAACAAGGTGACAAACTTCCTATTTTTGATCATCATTTGCAAGTTCTTTCGGGTGCTAGCAAGAACGACCATTCGATCGTTTTATATGGTCAGTTTTTCCGTACAAGATTTTTATTTGCGAGCGACTTGAAAGAAGAGGGCGAAGCAAAGTTAATGCAGCATTATCCAAAGTTGAAAACAGATGTTTTGAAAGTCGGACAGCATGGAGCCAAGGACTCATCAAGTTCAAAATTTTTGCAAAAAATAGAACCAACGGTTGCGCTCATTTCTGTTGAGAAAAATAATCAATCTAAGCAACCTAGTCAAGATACAATAGAGCGATTTGCACAATTGCCTGCTAAACTCTATCGGACAGATGAACAAGGGGCAGTTAAATTTTCAGGGTGGACAAACTGGCGATTAGAAACGGTCAAGTAATTGTTCTCTAAAAATTAATTTCCGTTGATTTATTAGGGAAAGTATGATATTCCTATTAGAAATTAAAATGTTAGGAGATTTATGATGTTTACAGCTTATAAAAAGTTTTGGACTCACTATGCTGATTTTGAAGGAAAATCAACTAGATCTGACTATTGGTGGTCTGTTTTGTGCAATGTTTTGATTACACTTCCATTTGGTATTATGGCTTTTGGGTCAATTTTGGTTGCAATCTTCAATGTTGTACAGCAAGCGACTTATTATGATTATGAAGGAGAATTTGATCCAAGTATTTTTATAAGTAGTTTAGGTTCCGAATTTTTTATCATTATTTTATTGAGTGTTTTTGGGATAGCAACTTTAGTCCCAAATTTGGCGATTATTGTGCGTCGTTTGCGGGATGCTGGCTATCATTGGGCATTTATCTTTTTATATGCAGGTCCTACGTATTTTTAAGGATGATGCAGGAAAGACAAACCTTTCCCTTCAGGATGTGGGAGGGGGACTTTTAGTGGTTTCTCAGTTTACCTTGCTTGCAGATTGTAAAAAGGGAAGACGACCAAGTTTTGTAAAGGCGGGAAATCCGCAGAAAGCGGAAGAGATGTATGAAGAGTTTATACGGGTATGCAAGGAAAAGGTTTCGAAAGTGGAGCATGGTGTTTTTGGAGCAAATATGAAAGTGGAACTTTTGAATGATGGTCCGTTTACGATAGTTTTAGACAGTAAAGAGTTATAAATATGAATTATTGTCGGAAAAAACTTGCATTTTATATGCGCTTTACTATATAATAACGGATAGCAGGTTTTGAAGAATAATTTCCTATTTTTAAATAAGCAGAATAGGAATACGTTAAGTGAAATAGAAGGGAGACATACGATGGATAAGATTAAGATGACTACTCCATTAGTTGAGATGGATGGAGACGAGATGACCCGAATTTTATGGAAGATGATTAAAGATGAACTTCTTCTTCCTTTTATTGATTTAAAGACAGAATATTATGATCTTGGTCTTGAGCACAGAAATGAGACAGATGATCAGGTTACCATTGATGCAGCAGAAGCAACCAAAAAATACGGAGTAGCCGTAAAATGTGCCACGATCACACCAAATGCAGCCAGAATGGAAGAGTACGACCTGAAAAAAATGTACAAAAGTCCAAACGGAACGATCCGTGCCATTCTTGATGGAACTGTATTCCGTGCGCCGATCGTTGTAAAGGGAATCGAGCCATGTGTAAAGAACTGGGTGAAACCGATCACACTTGCACGTCATGCATATGGAGATATCTATAAGAATACAGAATTCTATATTGACAAGCCGGGAGATGCATATCTTGTATTTGAGGGCGAAGATGGAGAAGAGCGTAAGGAGCTGATCCAGCATTTTGACGGAGCAGGTGTTCTCCGTGGCATGCATAATCTTGATGATTCCGTAAAGAGCTTTGCGAGAAGCTGCTTTAATTATGCATTGGATACAAAGCAGGATCTGTGGTTCGCAACAAAAGATACGATCTCTAAGAAGTATGACCATACATTCAAAGATATTTTCCAGGAAATCTTTGACAAAGATTATGCCGAGAAGTTCAAAGAAGCCGGAATTACATATTTCTATACTTTGATCGATGATGCGGTTGCAAGAGTTATGAAATCAGAAGGCGGATATATCTGGGCATGTAAGAACTATGACGGAGATGTAATGAGTGATATGGTTTCTTCCGCATTTGGTTCTCTTGCAATGATGACATCTGTTCTGGTATCACCGGATGGAAATTATGAATATGAGGCAGCTCATGGAACTGTACAACGTCATTATTACAAGCATCTGAAAGGGGAAGAGACTTCTACAAACTCTGTAGCTACTATTTTTGCATGGACAGGTGCTCTCAGAAAACGTGGTGAGATGGATGGAAATTCCGAATTGACAGCGTTCGCAGATAAGCTTGAAAAAGCAACCATCGATACCATTGAAGAAGGTAAGATGACAAAAGACCTGGCATTGATCACGACACTGGAAAATCCAACTGTATTGAACAGCGAGGGATTTATTAAGGCAATTGCCGAGAAATTAAAGTAGATAATATATGACAAAAACACCATACAATGTGAAAATTCCCGAATGAATTTGACGGATCACAGTGTATGGTGTTTTTATGTATGAATGAACAGCGTATAAATTAAGCGTCTTCCGCTAATTCCTCCCATTTCATATATAATTCTTCTAATTCTTCCGCTATGGCGGCTTTTTCTTTTGCCAATTCCTGGCATTTTACAGAGTTGGTGAAGATTTCTTCCTGAACCATCAGGGCATCAATCTCACCGTCGCGGTCTTCCAGTTCACCGATACGTTCTTCCGTCTTTTTAAGCTCATTCTGACGTTTGCGGAGTCTTGCCTGGGCTTCCTTTTGCTCCTGCCAGCTGAGTTTTGACTCGGATACATTCTTGTCTGTACTGTTATCTGAAACGGATGAAGATGTAGAAGCTGCTCCGGCATATGCGGTAGTGAGTTCTTCTTTTTTCTCCAGATAATAGTCATAATTTCCGATATAATTTACAAATGTATGATTGACAAGATCCAGAATCCGTGATGCAGTCTGATTGATGAAATAACGGTCATGAGAGACATAAAGTACGGTGCCGGTATAATCATTCAAAGCATTCTCAAGGATTTCTTTGGATGCGATGTCCAAATGGTTGGTCGGCTCGTCGAGGATCAGGAAATTTGCTTCAGAGAGCATCAGTTTCGCAAGAGATACACGTCCGCGTTCCCCACCGCTCAAAGAACTGATCTGTTTGAAGACATCATCACCGGTAAAAAGAAATGCTGCAAGCACATTCCGGATTTCCGTATTCGTAAGAGTCGGATAATCATCGGAAATCTCGTCAAAAATTGTTTTCTCCATATGAAGGACATGATGTTCCTGGTCGTAGTAGCCAATCTTAACATTGGAGCCAAGTGTATAAGTACCGGAATCAGCAGATACCACTCGGTTTAAGATCTTAAGAAGCGTAGTCTTTCCTGTTCCGTTATCACCGATTACTGCGACATGTTCACCACGTTTGATCTCGAGATTAACGTCTGTAAAAAGCTCCTGTCCGGGGAAAGATTTGCTTAAATGTTCAACAGTCAGGACATCATTGCCGCTTACACAGGATGGTTCCAGTTTCAGATGTATATCTGTATTAACTTCTATCGGTTTTTCGATAGTCTGCATCTTTTCCAACATCTTTTCACGGCTTTCGGCACGTTTGATGGATTTTTCACGGTTGAAAGAACGAAGCTTTTCGATAACTGCCTCCTGATGCTTGATTTCCTGCTGCTGGTTAAGATACTCCTTCAGGCGTATGTCGCGAAGCTGCTGCTTCTTTGCTGCATAGTCACTGTAGTTTCCCATATAAGTACGAAGTTCTCCAAGCTCGATTTCAAGAACTTTCGTGACAACTTTGTTCAAAAAATAACGGTCGTGAGACACGATCAGCACAGCTCCCTGGTAGTTTAGAATATAGGTTTCAAGCCATGCAATGGAATTCAGATCTAGATGGTTGGTTGGCTCATCAAGAAGCAAAATGTCTGGTTTCGTTAACAGAAGCTTGCCAAGAGATACACGGGTTTTCTGTCCTCCGGAGAGAGTGTCGACCGGTTTGGTGAAATCATTTTCCGTAAATCCAAGTCCTTTTAACACACCGGTAATCTCACTTTCGCAAGAATAGCCATTCTCACGTTCAAAAGTGGCCATAAGGCGATTGTAAGTTTCCAGACGGTCGTTCAGGGCGTCGCCGGAGAGATGCTTAAGTTCCATCTCAATCTCGCGGATACGGCGCTCCATAGCGATTATATCGGCCTTTGCGGTGCGGACTTCTTCATAGATCGTATTACCGCTTTGCATCTCTTGATGCTGGGCAAGATAGCCAAGTGTCTTACCTTTTGTCAGGATGACGTTGCCGTCATCCGGGGCTAATTCGCCTACAATCATTTTGAGCAGAGTGGACTTACCGGCACCGTTCGGTCCGACAAGAGCTGCTTTTTCGTGATCTTCTATATGGAAGGATCCATCTCTGACGATGAGGTGTTCACCGAAAGATTTCTGGATCCCGTGACATGCTAATATCATATATTTCCTCCTGCGTTGTGGATAATTGATACATTTGTATTCGCAAAATGCATTTGTACATGCTATTTTATTATAACGGAAATTGTATAAAATTCAACAATAGTTTGACAATAATCTTTCAATTTTATATAATTATTTCAGACTATGATTGGAAGGGTGAATATAGTGGAAGAAAGAGAGATTTCTCGTGCAGTCATTCGTAGATTGCCGAGGTATTACAGATATTTGGGTGAATTGCTGGAAAATGGTGTAGAGCGTATATCTTCGAACGATCTGAGTAAGCGTATGAAGGTAACTGCATCACAGATCCGTCAGGATCTGAATAACTTTGGCGGATTCGGCCAGCAGGGATATGGTTATAACGTAAAGTATTTATACACAGAGATCGGAAAAATTTTAGGATTGGAAGAAGATCATAATATCATTATCATCGGTGCCGGTAATCTTGGACAGGCACTGGCAAATTATGCGGCTTTTGAGAACCGTGGATTTATCCTGAAAGGAATTTTTGATGTGAATCCAAGACTTCAGGGAGTCTCTATCCGAGGCGTACCGATCCGCATGATGGATGACCTGAAAGCATTTGTACAGAACAATAATATTGATATTGCAGTGCTGACGATTCCAAAAGAGAAAGCAATTGAAGTGGCGAATATGCTGGTTGATAACGGAGTGCGTGCAATTTGGAACTTTGCGCACACAGATCTGAATCTTCCGGATAATATTGTTGTCGAGAATGTACATCTGTCAGAAAGCCTGATGCAGCTGTCATACAATATCAGTCGTTACAAAGAGGATCATAAGTAAATTATTATAAAAGAAAAAGGCGTGTAGGAGTAGTCCGGAAGATGGACATATTTTTACACGTTCTTTTGTTGCGGTAAGTATAAAGCAGGACTTGATGGGAGATGATTGGATGCAGCTTTGGGTGAATGCAGCACAGATGAAAGCAGCAGATCAGTATACAATTCAAAAATTAGGGGTTCCTTCCCTGGAATTGATGGAACATGCAGCGCAGGCGTGTGTACAGGTATTAGAAGATGAAAAGGTTGATCTTTCGCATGTCTGCGTTGTTTGTGGTTCGGGTAATAATGGAGGGGACGGTTTCGCAATTGCCCGCATTTTACAAAATAACAGATACTCCGTAGAGACATTTTGTGTGGGAAACCCGGAGCATTATACCGAGGAAACACAGGAACAGATGCACCGCTTACAGGAATGCGGCGGGAAGATTACTTATGGAATGCCGCAGGAAGACTCCTATAGTGTGATCATAGATGCCGTCTTTGGAGTGGGATTGAGCCGCAAAGTAGAGGGTAGATATCGTCAGGTGATCGAACAGATGAACCGGATGAGGGGAACAAAATTTGCGGTAGATATCCCGTCCGGACTTTCTGCCACAACAGGCTGTATTCTGGGCTGCGCTTTCAAAGCGGACTATACAGTGACATTCCAGTTAAAAAAGATTGGTCTGGAACTGTCACAGGGCAGAACTATGGCCGGCAGGGTTATCGTGCCGGATATCGGCATTTCTACAGATTCTATCTGTGAGGATCAGGAAATAGTCCGGACAGCCGGAAAAGATATCTACCGGAAGATGCTGCCGGACAGACCGGAAGATTCAAATAAAGGCACGTACGGAAGACTCCTTGTGATTGCCGGAAGCAAAGGAATGGCCGGGGCCGCTTATCTGAATGCGCATGCCGCTTACATGACAGGAGCCGGGCTGGTGAGAATATACACTTCCTCAGATAATCGGGAAATCTTACAGACACTCCTTCCGGAAGCAATTATCACAACATATGAGGAATATAATAAAGAAGAACTGTTATCACTTCTTACATGGGCAGATAGCGTATGTATCGGTTCAGGCCTTGGAATGAGCAGGCTTTCCGAAAAAATATTAAAAACTGTGATTGAATATGTAAAAGTACCGTGTCTGATCGATGCAGACGGACTGAATCTTCTTGCAGAAAATAAAAATTATCTGAATCAGATGGCCGAGCGCAGATTTGTGATCACACCGCATATGAAAGAAATGTCAAGACTTACAGGCACTCCTGTAGAGGAACTGAAAGCAGACAGGATCCAGATCCTGAAAGATTTTATTTCAAGATACCGGATTACCTGTGTACTGAAAGATTCGAGAACTCTGATCGCAAGCGAAGAGAAAGGTATACGTATGAACCTTACCGGGAACAGTGCGATGGCAAAAGCCGGATCGGGAGATGTTCTCGCTGGCGTGATCTCCGGATGGATGGTGCAGGGAAAAGAAGCGGAAGATGCTGCAGAATTAGGCACATATATACATGGATTGTCCGGTGACCTTGCAAAATTTGAAAAAGGCGTATATAGTGTAATGGCGAGAGATCTGATAGAATATATCAGTAAAGCATTAATGAAACTGGAGGAAGAATAACAGTGAAGCAATATACAAGAGTTTTAGCCAGAGTCAATTTAGATGCGGTTGAATATAATATAGAAATGATGAAAAAAAATATTCATAAGAATACCCAGATGATGGCAGTCATCAAAATGGATGGTTATGGGCACGGGGCTGTCCAGATCGCAAAACTTTTGGAGCCGATGGATTACATCTGGGGATATGCCGTTGCCACATTGGACGAGGCGATACTGATCAAGGATGCATGCCTGAAAAAGCCAGTACTGGTACTGGGATGCATTTTCCCTGATCAGTGGGATGTAATGATCCGTAACGAGATACGTATGACCGTTTACAGCTATGAGATGGCAAAAGAAGTATCTGAGCTTGCCGAAGCTATGGGATGTAACGTCTATGTCCATATTAAGCTTGATACAGGAATGGCAAGACTTGGTTTCCAGATTACGAAGGAAAATGCAGATGAGATCGCCAGAATCAGCAAGCTGCCGAATCTGGTAATGGAAGGTATGTTCACGCATTTTGCCAAATCCGATGAAGAAGATAAGACATTTACAAAAGAACAGCTGGAGAAATACCTCTGGATGAAAGAGGAATTGAAAAAGCGTAACGTTACATTCACGTATTATCATTGTTCCAACAGTGCCGGCATCATTGATCTGGAAGAAGCTAATATGGATATTGTGCGTGCGGGAATTACAACATATGGAATGTATCCGTCCGATGAGGTGGAAAAAGATAAAGTACCATTAAAACCTGCAATGGAACTGATCAGCCATGTTGCACATGTAAAATGGCTGACGGAGGGAAAGCCGGTAAGTTATGGAGGAACTTATATCACAACACGTCCGACAAAGGTGGCGACGATCCCAGTCGGATACGGAGACGGGTATCCAAGAAGTCTGTCCAATAAAGGCTACGTCCTGATCCACGGACAAAAAGCACCGATCATCGGTCGTGTATGCATGGATCAGTTCATGGTTGATGTAACGGCAATTGAAGATGTAGAATTCGGAGATAAGGTTGTCATCTTCGGACGTGATGGAAAAGAGTTCCTTTCTGTTGATAAACTGGGAGAACTTTCCGGTAGATTCAATTATGAATTTGTGTGTGTGTTAAATAAACGTATTCCGAGAGAATACATCCGGCATGGAGAAGTCGTAGAACAGGTCGACAGTTTTTAAATCGCCGTGTGTTCTTGAAATTTTGCAGAATACATCCGAGAAAAAGGGAAATACTTAGTATATCTTAAGAATCGGAGTGTGAAGCAAGGTGCAGGTGAAACGAGGAGATATTTATTATGCGGATTTAAGTCCGGTAGTCGGATCGGAACAGGGTGGAATTCGTCCAGTCCTGATCATACAGAATGATGTTGGCAACAGGCATAGCCCGACCGTCATCTGTGCGGCGATCACCTCAAGGATGAACAAAGCGAAATTACCGACACATGTGGAAATTGACGCAAGAAGGTATCATATTGTCAGAAATTCCGTGGTTTTACTGGAACAGATCCGTACGATTGATAAGCAGAGACTTAAGGATCTGGTATGTCATCTGGACGAAGAGATAATGAACAAGGTTGATGAAGCAATTCGAATCAGTTTCGAGCTTCATACATAGAGAAGGAGTTAAGGATAATTAATTATGGAAGAGGGAAGTTTATTCCAACGAATGAAACAGATATTTCACGAAGATGAAATGGACGAAGAGATGCAGAAAGAAGCGGCAGGTCTGATCCGCAATATTTTCCGTTATATGGATAAGGATGCAAAGGATATTATGACCCACCGAAAAAATATTGTAGCAATCGATGGAGACTGGTCACTGGAAGAGGCTTTGCAATTCATGCTGGATGAACGCTTTTCAAGATTTCCGGTCTATCAGGAAGATATCGATGAGATCATCGGGATCATTCATCTGAGAGATGCAACGTCCGGCTATCTGGACAAGTCAAAACGGCAATGTCCGGTAAAAAATCTGGAGGAATACCTACGTCCGGTTACATATATTCCTGAAACAAAGAGCATTGATACTCTTTTCAAAGAAATGCAGGCGGCTAAAAATCATATGGTCGTTGTGCTGGACGAATACGGACAGACTTCTGGCCTTGTCGCAATGGAAGATATCCTGGAAGAGATCGTCGGAAATATTCTGGATGAATATGATGAAGAAGACGAAATGATCAAAAAACAGAATGACGGAAGTATGATTGTCAATGGTCTGACTGAACTGGAGGATCTGGAAGATCTGATTCCGGTAACATTTGACAAAGAAGATTATGAGACACTGAATGGATTTCTGATCGATAAACTGGAACACATCCCTGGAGAAGACGAAACCTGTGTTGTTGACTATGACGGCTATCGTTTCACGGTATTACAGATCGATAATAATATAATTCAGACAGTTAAGATTGAAAAAGTTTTCGAAGCGTGATAGAATAGACAACGTGTGTAATAATACAATTTTAAAAAAAGATAAAAACAAATAGATAAAGAGAGGTAAAAGACATGTCAGGACATTCAAAATTTGCCAATATTAAGCATAAGAAAGAAAAAAATGATGCTGCAAAAGGAAAGATTTTTACAAAGATCGGTAAAGAGATTGCAGTAGCTGTAAAAGAAGGCGGAAGTTCTGATCCTTCTAACAACAGCAGATTACGTGACGTAATTGCAAAAGCAAAATCTAATAACATGCCGAATGATACCATCGAAAGAAATATCAAACGTGCATCCGGAGATATGAGTGCGGCAAACTATGAGCACATTACATACGAAGGCTATGGACCGAACGGTACAGCTATCATCGTAGAGACTCTTACAGATAACAAGAACCGTACAGCATCTAACGTAAAGAACGCATTTACAAAGGGAAGCGGTAATGTAGGAACACCTGGATGTGTATCATTCATGTTCGATAAGAAAGGTCAGATCGTAATCGATAAAGAAGAATACGAAGGTGATGCCGATGAGCTGATGATGCAGGTACTCGATGCAGGAGCAGAAGATTTTGTAGAAGAGGAAGACAGCTTTGAAGTATTGACTGATCCGGACGATTTCAGTGCAGTCCGTCTTGCAATGGAAGAAGCAGGAATCCCGATGGCATCTGCAGAAGTAACAATGATCCCTCAGACATATGTAGAACTGACAGACGCAAAAGATATCGCCAATATTCAGAAAACTCTGGATATGCTGGATGATGACGATGACGTTCAGGATGTATATCACAACTGGGATGAATAAAAAGAATCCGATACCTCCATACTAAAAAAAAAGTATGGAGGTATTTTTTATGAGTGAAGAGAAAAAGGAAAAAGAAAAAAGTGCGGAACCGACTGAAGAACTGAAAGAAACAGGAAGCGCTAATCTTGAGAATAGCAGGGACAGCCACCGGATCAAATTACTTACTATTGTAGGAGAGATTGAAGGCCATGAAGCAGTATCGGGAAACACCAAGGCAACCAAATACGAGCACTTACTTCCTTTGCTTGCGGAAGTCGAAGACAGTAATGAGATCGACGGATTACTGATTCTTCTGAATACACTTGGCGGCGATGTGGAAGCAGGACTCTCCATTGCAGAAATGATCGCCTCACTCAGTAAACCGTCTGTGTCACTGGTTCTTGGAGGAAGTCATTCCATCGGAGGCCCGCTTGCCGTATCTGCGGACTATTCCTTTATTGTGCCAAGCGGGACAATGGTCATTCATCCGGTGCGCTCGAACGGGATGTTTATCGGTGTGCAGCAAAGCCTGGATAATATGCTGAGAACACAGGACAGGATCACCAGATTCCTGGCAGATCACTCGTCTATGACACAGGAGCGGATCGAGACCCTGATGTTAAATCCGACAGAACTGGTAAAAGATGTCGGGACATTGCTGGAAGGAAAAGATGCGGTACACGAAGGACTCATCAATGAAGTCGGCGGATTAAAAGACGCATTGAATAAATTGCACGAAATGATCAATGAAAGAAATAAAAAAAAGAACGAAAATGTGTAATGACATCAAAACCCCTAAATGCTATAATTATAATTAGTATTGCCATCATAAGGGGGAGTTGTAATGGCAGCAAAGTCTACCAAAAGTAAAACAACTGGAAAAAAGACGAATACGACAGCAAAAAAGCCGTCTTCGAATAAAAAAACAACAAGAAAAACAACGAAAAAAACAACCGGAAAAAGAAAAACTGCCGGCCGGAAATCAACCGGAAACGGTAATAGTTTTCTGATAGATGAGATTCTGATCTGGACAACTCTTGCAGTCAGCATTATTCTTCTGATCAGTAATTTTGGCATTGCAGGATTCTTAGGAGATGCGATATCTGGATTTTTATGGAATGTCTTTGGCGTTGCAGCGTATGTGATCCCTTTTATCCTGTTCGGACTTGTATCATTTCTGATATCGAATAAAGACAACCGCAGTGCATATGTCAAGAGTCTGATCGGCGTGATCCTTCTGATCCTTGCAGAAGTATTGTTACACCTTATCGATGACATGGGCGGCAAGATCGGAAAATCTGTAGCATCTGTTCTGATACCTGCAATCGGTGTGGCAGGAACTTATGTTATTACAATCATCTTTATGATCATTTGTCTCGTCATTATCACCGGAAAGTCAGCATTAAGAGGTGTAAAGGCCGGCAGTGATAAGGCATATGCGAGAGCAAGAGAAGATGCCAGACGGCACAAAGAACTTGCAGAAGAACGAAGACGCGAACGAATGGAACAGCGGACGCAACGTGAAAGAGAACGGGCAGAAGCGGAAGCTTCCGGCACGGAAAAACGAAGAGACAAACATGTAGAAGGGGTTTCCTTTGATACCTCTATTGCGAAGAAATCACCGGAAGTAAGAGAACTTCCGATCGATCCAAAGACAGCGAAAGGACCGGAAAAACCGGAATTTGTCATTCACCGTGCGGATCCGGAACCGGAAGCATCTGATACGGCAGATACGGCAGTTGCAGGAACGGAACCTGTTAAAAACGCTGCAGAATCTGCAGCAGGTACAGCACCGGAAGAAAAACCAACGCGGCGGAAAAATCCTAAGATGGGTGCTGCAGGAATGGCAGATGAAGTTGCGGATGTTGCAGCCAGTGTTGCAGCCGATTCTACAAAACCGAAAAAGGCATACAAATGTCCGCCGTTATCCCTGCTTCAGCACGGAAAACGTGGCGGCGGTGAGTCGGATGCACATTTGCGTGAAACAGCTATGAAGTTACAGCAGACACTGGAAAACTTCGGTGTAAATGTAACGATTACGAATGTAAGCTGTGGTCCGTCTGTCACCAGATATGAATTACAGCCGGAAATGGGTGTTAAGGTCAGCAAGATCGTCGGACTTGCCGATGATATCAAGCTGAATCTTGCAGCCGCAGATATCCGTATTGAGGCTCCGATCCCCGGAAAAGCAGCAGTAGGAATCGAAGTCCCGAATAAAGAGAACAGCGCAGTTATGCTGCGTGACCTTCTGGAATCACCGGAATTCCAGAACAGCCCTTCCAAGATATCATTTGCCGTCGGTAAAGATATCGGAGGAAAGACAGTCGTTGCGGATATCGCAAAGATGCCGCATGTCCTGATCGCCGGTGCGACCGGTTCCGGAAAATCCGTATGTATCAACACCCTGATCATGAGTGTGTTATACAAAGCGGATCCCGATGAAGTAAAACTGATCATGATCGATCCGAAGGTCGTAGAGCTGAGTGTCTATAACGGCATTCCACATCTGCTGATTCCGGTTGTCACCGACCCGAAAAAAGCAGCAGGTGCACTGAACTGGGCAGTGGGAGAGATGTCCAGACGTTATCAGGCATTTGCCAAATATAACGTCCGCGATATGAAGGGATATAATGAGAAGATCAAAAGCCTCGGCGTGCAGACAGAAGAGGGGGAAAAGCTGGATCCGATGCCGCAGATCATTATCATCGTCGACGAGCTTGCCGATCTGATGATGGTTGCTCCGGGAGATGTGGAAGAAGCCATCTGCCGTCTGGCACAGCTTGCCAGAGCAGCCGGAATCCATCTGGTGCTCGCAACACAGAGACCATCTGTGAATGTCATCACCGGATTGATCAAAGCAAATATGCCTTCCAGAATCGCATTTTCCGTATCATCGGGAGTCGATTCCAGAACGATCATTGATATGAACGGGGCAGAAAAGCTTCTCGGAAAAGGTGATATGCTGTTCTATCCATCCGGATATCAGAAACCGGCCAGGGGGCAGGGTTCCTTTGTGACGGATAAGGAAGTACAGCAGGTTGTGGAATATCTGTGCGAACACAACGGAGATGTTACATATAATCAGGAAATAGAAACTCACATGAATACGGTTCCGACCGGCAATCCACTTAGCGGAGCAGGCGGAAATGATGATAATGAAAATGATGCATATTTTGCAGATGCAGGAAGACTGATTATCGAAAAAGAAAAAGCATCCATCGGAATGTTACAACGGGCTTTTAAGATAGGATTTAACCGTGCGGCAAGAATTATGGATCAGTTATGTGAGGCAGGGGCTGTCGGACCGGAAGAGGGGACAAAACCTCGGAAAGTTCTGATGTCTTCTGAAGAATTTGAACAATATTTGAATGAGAAAAATGGATAAAAGATAGTATTCACAGTAGGAGGATGGCATAAGATGAGATGTAGGTATTGTGGTCAGAGAATACCTGAAGGGGAATTGTATTGCAGACATTGTGGAAAAGAGGTCCGCATTGTTCCGGACTACAACCCATTAGATGATATGCTTACAGCACAGATCAAAGGTGCAATAGATGGTGATGAAGATATATACAATGACTCATATACGACACATTCAACCCGAAATAGAAATAATAGAAATGCGGGAAGAACTGCAGGAGCAGCAAGAAATGCTTCCGGCCGCAATCGGAACACCAGCCATAGTGGCGTCCGGCAGATGAGCGAAGAAGAACGCAGGCGTAGAAACCGTGAACGTGCAAGACAGAAAGCAAGACGTAAGAAAAAGAAAAAACGTGCTTTATTACTTGCCCTGTTTTTGCTTCTGATCATAGCTGTGGTCGGCGTATTTGCTTACCTGACATCGTATATTGGTGCAGTGAACAAAGGAAATCGGGCGCTTGGCCGGAATGACTATACGACCGCCGAGGACAGCTTCCGCAACGCACTGGCAAAAGATGATACCAGACCGGAAGCCTATACCGGCCTTTCCAAGGTATATCAGGCACAGGATAATGCAGATAAAGCAGAACGTTTATTTACATCTGCACTGAAAAAGCAGGGGGAGAATATAGAATTATACCGTGCATGTATCAAATTCTATATTCGTTCTGATCAGAAAGAGAAGATTCCGGAACTTCTGGATGAAGCCGATTCTTCGATATCAGACGCACTTCCGGAATATATAGTAAAAACTCCGAAATTCAGTCTGGATGACGGAGAAGATTATGATGATGTCCAGCAGTTAAAGCTGACGGCAGCATCCGGATGTAAAATTTATTACACAAAGAATAAGAAAAAACCAACAACAGGAAGCCGCAAGTATACCGGACCGATCCAGATTGAAGAAGGTGACACAACTATCTATGCAATTGCGGTAAATAAAGCCGGCATTCCAAGTCTCCCTGTAAGGAAATCATATACCGTAGAACTCCCAATTGAGGATGCACCGGCAGTATCTCCGTCAACCGGACAGTACAGCAGTGCCCAGGAGATTGAGATTAAAGTACCGGATGGATATACGGCATATTATACAACCGACAAGTCAGAACCGACAACTTCATCCACGAAATACACCGGACCGGTAGAGATGCCGGAAGGTGAGACTATCTTTAAGGCAGTGCTTGTCAATGCCAAGGGAAGAGTCAGTGGAATTACGACCAGAAATTATGTATTGAATTAGTGTCATACAGAAAGATGACAAGAGAGGCATATATATGGAACCTGGATTAGCTTTCACATTATGCGGGTTGGGAATTTGTTTTCTGATACCGGCCTTTATCTTAGGATTTATTAACAGGAGTAAAACAACGAGATGCACAGTTACAACAGTTGCAACAGTGAAGGATATTTTGGCTAAAAATTCCGGGGACAGTCTGAGTTTCTATCCATTATACGAGTACGAAGTTAACAATGTCCTATATACGAATACTGGTGCATATCTATCACATCATGTCCCGCAGAAGGGGGCAAAAATCGAGATACGATATAATCCAGACAATCCAAAGAAGTCGTATATTCCGGGCTACGATACCAAAGTATATAAGTTATTAAGCATTATATTCAGTGTGATTGGTATGATTCCAATACTTGTTTGTGCCATCATATTCTTTGCAATTAATTAAGTTATTGCAGTCGGTTGATGGCTAGAGAATGCAGACTCTCAAAAGAAAATGCCAGAGGCTCTGTTTTATACAGGGTCTTTCTTTTTGACTAAATTGCATGAAAGCAATTCGCGAGGACTTGCCCAGTAGGAAAAGAGAGAAACTGATCATAATCTTTGATAAAAAAGTCAGGTTGATTATATTTAATCTTCCTGACTTTTCTACATAATTAGCTAATATTTTCTATATATCATTAAAAGCATACTCTCGTGGCAGATTCCTCTTCGCACCGATAATGTACAGAATTGCCGGCATATAACAGGAAAAAAAGATAATAACCTGCATAAGAAGCGGAAGCTTATAATTAAAATGTCCTACATACGCTCCAGCATTAAAAATCATATAAAGAGTAGCCACGATATCAAAGATAACTGCCGTTACCAACAAAATCTTCCCATTATTCACGAGCTGTGCAGATTTTTCGGTTGCGCCACAATTGCGTTCGGCGATATTTCCAAATAATAAAAATGCCCCAAAGAATATCAGACCGATTATTGCAACAAATAGAAGAATTACCCCTTCCAATCCCAGTTCCGAAGGAATCACAATCGTCAAAAATAAGGAAATTAAGAAAACCAAAGAAAGAAGCGCCGTTCCAATAAGTCCCGTTAGCTGATAATAAATCCCAGCACCTTTTAACAGACGACGTCCACCTGGAGTTTTTCTGCCGCCAATAGAGCAGAGCAGTTCATCACAAAATTCCGTTGGAGTCATATCTAAAATTTCTTCAAAATCCTCCCTGCGTTTTTCGGCTTCAAGAGCCATTCCAGTAAGATCCCGTTCAAATTGCCTAATTTCAGAATCTAACAAAGGAAAGGTACGGATATGGCGCATCATTTGCCGTATTATTTTTTGATCTTTTTTATTCAACATGATTTTATACCTCCGTATCAAATACCTGGTTTACAGATTGGGATATCTGTTTCCAGTTTGTTTTAAATTCGTTCAAATATTCTACTCCATCTGGTGTAATGGAATAATATTTTCTGCTTGGACCCAGTGGAGAAGGGTGCATCTCAGAGGTAATAATTCCTTTTTTTTCAAGACGAACCAATAATGGATAAATGGTTCCTTCTTTTATATCTTTAAATCCATAACCCAGAAGAGTTGTAACAATTTCATAACCATAAGATGTATTTTTGGATAATATTTTTAAAATACATCCTTCTAATGTTCCACGCATTAATTGAGATTTATCATACATTGCATCACCTGATATTTTCTAATCTATTTATCAATATTATAACATAGCCAGAAAACATGACAATAGATAAGTAATCGAATTGACAATAACTACTATGTGGTGTAAAGTAGAAGTGTACTAGTATGTGGAACAAAGTAGCTGAATACAGATTATCAAATAAGGTGGGGGAATGCAAATGTTAACAAAAATAATCTATAAAAATTTCCGAAGTAATTTTAAAAACTATGTTGCCTTTTTTATAGGAAATATGATGGGTGTAACAGAATTTTTTGTATTTTGGGGTTTGTATTCTATTGTAAAAAATATGTCTGCAAATTCCGTAATGTTAGAGGATACATTGGAAGAAATTATTATTTCGGTCAGCGTGATAACTATATTTTCTACTGCTTTAATGGTTTATTCGATGCTGAATTATATTAAGAAAAGAATAGCAGATTATAGTTTGTTTTATATTTTGGGAATGAAAAAACAAAAGTTATACGTATTTGTTTTTTCGGAATATCTGGCGGGATGGATGGTTTCCCTTTTAATAGGTTTAGGTATCGGAAGAGGAATATTGTATTTAATCCAACAGATTTGGCACAAGCTTTTCCCCACATATATTTCTTTGTGTTCAGTCGGTACGGAAATATATTTTAATACATGTAAAATCAGCTTTTTCATCATGCTTGCAGTAGTCTTCGTCCTCTTAATCTGGGCCGATAATAGTGGTATCAGCCGAATGATAGCAGGAAATGAAATAAAAGAGAAAAGGCCTAAAAGTATTTATTGGAGTATTTGCATTGTAATTGGTGGGGGATTATTAATTTTGGGTTATTGGAGTTACCCCAGTAATACTTTTACTGGATATGTCCTTTCTCATGTGGAATGGATTATGGGAGGTTTTTTGATATTGATTTTTGGAGGTGGAATACTCTTAGAAATCATTCATAGTCATTTGAAATTCTACCTGAAAAATTTATTAAAACTCAATCAATTGTATAGTAAGTATCAGACGAATGTATTGGTTTTGCTGATGTTTCTTTCCCTTCATTTTATAGCATTAAGTTATTGCACTGCGAATGTATGCGAATTACTTCCAATAAATGGTCATGAAAAGTATTATCCATATCAGGCAATATGGATGAACCGTGGGGAAAAGGGCGATATATCTTTCAGTGAAACGCTAAGTCATTCTTACAATGGTAAATATGAAAATATTCCAATGATCAGGGTAAGCAGCTATGGAAATGAATTAATTGGTATTTCGGAAAATACATATAAAAAATTGACAGGCAAATCTGCAGACCTAAAAAATGAAGAAATTATATATATTGTAAATGAATATAAAAATCATTCTGGTGCAAATGTGACAAGAGGCGGATTTGAATATGGACGCAATGGATTTACATGGCTTGCAATGGGAAGTTATATAAACAAATTAAAAAAATATGTGGATCCATCGTCTAATCATCCACTACCAAATCATGACACGGATCACCTATATAAAATCAGGGAAACCGTAACTGGAAATTTATTCGGATATTATAAGATGAATGACGAAGCAGAAAATGTGGTTGTATTTTCTAATAAATATTTTTCTAGGCAATATAAAATATTATCAAAAAAAGAATATGAACCTAATACATTGACGTTATTTGCATTTCCAAATGAAAGTAAAGAAAAGGCAACAGCCAAAATAAAGAAGTATGCGAAAATTCATGGACCGAATGATTTTGAATTAACAGTTACACCACAAAGCACATTGTATATTACAGATGAATTTCTCAAAACAGTAAAAAAAGGAGACATTTTCAAAGTTACAAATAAAATATTCATTATCATTGCATTACTTATCAGTTCAATTTTTGTTTCAGCAATTAAGGCGGCTTCAGATTTACAATACTATCGGAAAGAAAAAGAATTTTTACAATGTATGGGAATTCATGAAAAAATCTGGAAAAAAATTTTTGATGTAGAGATACAAATATTATCATGGATTTCATTAATAACGGCGACAATTTTGTCAGCAGCATATATGATAATGAATATTCATATTGAGTCAGAAAGAGGGGTTATATATGGATATAAAATATGGATTTATTGGCTTGTTATTTTATGTCTATATTGGTTTATGCATTATATCTTACAGAGAATAGTTACACGGTATGCTAGGAAGAATGTTGAAAGGCAGGAGAAACGAAAATGAATGTATTACAGGTCGAAAATTTAATAAGAAGCTATAGAAAATCCGTAATAAAAGAAAGTGAAGAAGACGTAAAAGTGTTAAAAGGAATCAGCTTTCAAGTTGCGGAAGGCGAATTCGTTGGAATCATGGGAAAATCCGGATGTGGTAAGACAACTTTGCTTAAAACACTCGGAATGATTGATAAACCGACGGATGGAACGATTAAATTTATGGGAGAAGATACCAGTGAACTATACGGGGATAAACTTGCGGATATCCGGAACAGTAAGATAGGATTTATTTTTCAGGATTTTTATCTGATGGACAGCCTTTCAGTGGAAGAGAATATCATGCTGCCGATGATCATAAGCAAACAGAATATTAATAAGATGATTGTAGAAGCAAAGAAATATGCAGAACAATTTCAGATAGAACATCTGTTAAAGAAGAACCCCTATGAATTATCCGGTGGTGAAAAGCAGAGAGTTGCTATATGTCGTGCTTTGATCAACAATCCGGATCTGATCCTTGCAGATGAGCCAACCGGAAATTTGGACTCAAAGTCAGGAAAGATTGTAATTGATGCATTAAATAAGATTTCATCGGAATATAAGAAGACAATTGTCATGGTAACGCATGATCCGGCTGGCTATTGCAGTCGGTTAATTCTGTTGAAAGATGGTGTAATACTAGAGGATTTGAAGAATAGCGGAAATCAGGATGCATTTTATCAGGAGATCCTTGGGAAGATGAAAGAGTTGTAGAAGATTCACAAAAAGTGAGCATTTCTAAATTACATATTGAAAACAGATATCAGATGACCGATTGGTGGAGAATCCATACCAATTTCCGAAAAGTCGGGATATGTATTTGGCAAAAAAAGGATATTATGAGGTGGTTATTCCACAAATGAATTATATCGTGATATTTGATGTAAGAAAAGATATTGTAAATATAGTTGGTATTTTTCATCAATTAGAGAATTATCTAAGCAAATTGTAATATAAGAAAATGATGTATTATATTAAAGAGCAATTGACATAAATTTGCATGAAGTTTATTGTAATAATAACAACAGACAACTTGAGTGTCTGTCAAGCGAAGAAGTAAGGTTTGTTGTGCCAGAGGTCAGTGCCTTACGAGCTTTATAAGGGTTTAGCATTTACCACAATCTGGCTAGAGAATACATATTTTCAAAAGAAAATGCAGGGAGAATCTGTTTGTACAGGGTCTTTCTTTTTGACCAAATTGCATGAAAGCAATTCGAGAGGTTTTGCCCAGCAGGAAAAAAGAGAAAAATACAGCTGATAACGGGTGTAGATTGTATCGCTCCATTTATACCGTTTTTGTTCATGGAATATGTGATTGTTCCGGGGCGAAAGGGTACTGTAATGAAACGGATCATAACCTTTGATAAAAAAGTCTTGTAAAATCTCAAGTGAAAAGTCAGAAAAACTCAAGAATCAAAAATTATTATGGCTCTATGGGTTTTTCTTCCCTGTTTTCAATTAATGTATGTGCATTTTCTAAGAGAATCTTCCGTTCTTTCTGAGTACATTGTTTGAGAAGGCGGAGAAGTTGTTGGTATGTATCATTGGAAGAGTCTGAATCAGGATAAATAAATTTATCAGCAGAAAGATTTAAAATGCGAATAATTCCAATGAATAATCTTAAACTGGGAGTATTTTTGCCACGCTCAATATTGCCCAGATAGGATAAGTTACAATCTAATTTTTCAGCAAGCTGTTCTTGAGTAAGATTTTTATCTAAACGTCCATTTCGGATGAACATGCCCAATTTTTTATTCGAAAAACTCATGTGTGCTATTCACCTCCATTGAATCTAGTGTAATCAACTTTTGGGATTAATATTGGATTTTTTAAAGGATGATAAGGAAAGAGATAGAAATATATTGTCATTGGCTGAAAAATTAATAGATATCTTAGGGAAATATTCCATGAATTCGACTATTCTTACAATAAATAGGTTCCAAATCATTGCCCGTAAAAGGGAGTTAGAGCTTGAAGAAAGGAAAACACTGGCACAGATTAAATATTCTGAGAATATATTTGCGAGGTGCTGTGCATGTATTTTGCTGAAACAGTTTGATGAATTTGATATACATATGCAGCAATTATCTGCAACAGAAAAAGAAGAATTTTATAGTTGGCCGATAGCTTCTTTATTACCAAATGTAGAAAAAATGAATAATACAGAAATTAGTGCGGAAGATTCTAAAAAGGATCTTCCATTTTTATTGGGAAATAAGCAGTACAGAAATATGTAGCCTCTATACCAAAAACTATTTTGCCAATTTTTGTATGATTAACTCGACTTATTATTTATTTGTCGTATAATGAGAGTATAAAAATTATAAGGAGTAATGGTCGTGGGTAGAGGTAATGATGCAATACCAACATGGAGTGGATTTAATTATCAAGGAAAAATGATGCTATTGTATGTCCTAGAGTTAATAAATCAAATAGCCAAAGATAAAAACAAAGATATAGACGCCTATTCTGTTGAATTAGAAAAAACAGAAGATTTTTGTATTATTTGCGATTCAGAATATAAATCATTTCATCAGGTTAAGGCATATTTGTCTAAAGATAAATGGAACAGTTATAGCAAAGCAATGGACAAATTGTTGAAACATCGGGTTGAATCAAATAATCCAACAGCAAAATGTTATCTTACAGTTGCAAAGGAGATAAAAGATTGGGATGATGCATCTAATACATACAATGTAAGTGTTGAATTATATAAAAGGGCATCAAAAGTAGTTGGTGTATGTGATGTGAGAAATGAAATAGATACGGAAATCTTAGTATATTTGAAAAGTAAAGGCTATTCTGATAAGGCAGAAGAAATTGTATATGGGGAACTATGTTTGTTTTTAGATGATAGCATCGCAAGGATGCACAAGCAGGACTCTAAAAAAAGAAAATATATAATAAAATTTTCAGATATTGTAGGAGTTATGGAGTCTGCTATTGACAAAGAAGATGTGCGAAAAGAATATTTTTTGAAAGAGAAAATTTACGAATATGTTATGCAGAATATTGAAAAGGCTTTAAATAATTTATGTCAAGATGAATGTGATACTTCTTTAGAAAATTGTAATAGAATATGTGCTGCTAAATGTGGATATGAAAAAATGACTGAAATTGTTGATTATGGTCAGTTTTGTAAATTACTCAATCCGGGTAAAGTAGATGAGTGGGATAACGAATTGAACTTAGTAGAAAATCTTTCGGTTGATAAAATTCAAAGTGAAATTTATGAATTACTGTATAGAAGCGATACTCCAGAAAAAGTTATGGGAGATAATTGTGGAATATATTTACAATCAAAGTATTCACAAGCGCCAAGCAAACAGGTCATACCTACGTTTTTAGATCTTACACGTGGTGCCAGGAAAGAACGGGCGTTACAGAGTATTTTCCAAAATGTTATTAATAATACAGACATTATTGATATATTGGCAGGAAATAGTATTACGGTTATTCCGGGAAGCTATTCAGGAACTTTATCCCAAGCACAAATTACATCTGGATGGAAAAATAGCTCTCCAAATAAAGTAGGCGAATATTATAGAGATATAGAATTGATTTCTGCTCAGGAATTGAAGGGAAAATTTGAACAAAATGGAGGTAATCATGATTAATACTATATTGGATATAATCCGTTTATTAAATGATGGAAATATTGTACCGATGCAAAAAGATGAAGATACAAAGATTGATTTGTATAATAAAAAAGTGCAATTGTTTATGGATGCATCTGGAGAAGAAAGCAAGTATTACTATTTTTCGGAACTTGAGATAGATGATGAAAATCAGGATAATTTAGCAGCGATTGAAGATGTAGCATTAAATAGTGACGCATACACAGTCATAGAAAAACCGACACCAAGCGATTCTTACATGATATTGTTCTGGAAGGTGGAGTGTATAGAGGAAAGAATGTATCCAGATATTATAAAAATTGAAGAAAATGAATTCTTTTATAAAAAATATGTGTTCTATTATACAGAAAAAGAACTGCAATGTTTCGAAAAATGGTGTAGGTCATTGAAAACTAATGGGAAACCGATGCTTGATACAGTATTAGAAGCTGTACAGTTCTTGAACGATGAATCGGAACAGGTACAATTTTTGACGCGTTTATTAAGTAAAGTTCCATTTTTTAATCCAATCTTTCCAAAGGCAGTCATGAATGACTTTGATGAAATGGTAAAACAAAAGATAGATGGAATACGGAAACAAAAACAGAATGTTGAAATGCTAAATGATATGTTTATAAGATCAATAGAAGAAGCATCTTTTAATGTAGAAGTATTGTCCGATATGATATATCAAAAATTATTGGGGGAGTAATTGGATGGGGTACACATTTAAGAGCCTATGTATTAGAAATTTTAAGTATATTACAAATAATAAACCTTTAAAATTTGATTTTATGAATAGTAATATTGTGATTTTAGATGGTCAAAATGGATATGGTAAAACTACATTATTTGATGCTATTGAAGTTTTGGTGACTGGGAAAATAAAGCATTTTAACCCTAGTTTACAAAATAGGAAGACGGAAACATTAGGAACACTGGCAAATGATGTAAATAAGGATATAGTTATTTCGGCAATTTTATCATCTGATTTTTCAGATGAAATACATGTAGAAAGAAAACTTTTATGTAAAAATGAATTTCAGAGTATTATCACACTTAATAGTCAAGAAATTAGTCAAGAAGAATTGTATGATAAATTTCATTTGAGTTCCAATATGTTTGATATAGGGACATATATTTCTCAAAGTGAATCTTTGGACTTTTTACAAAATAAGTATAAAAATAGAAAAGATTCTGTATCTTCTCTTTTAGATGACACCGAGATAACTGATAAAATTCAAATGCTGAAATCGGTTCAAGAACATATTTTTGGAAGAGTAGAAAAAGAAATTAGGGATAAAGAAAAACAAATAGATGTAGTAAGTCAAAGAGTAAATGAGATAAAACGTCAGACAGATCACATTGTTATGAATGCAGAACTGCCAGGGGAAAATATACGATTATTTGACGAAGTTGAATATGAATTTGATGTCATAAAATTAGACCAGGGAGTTACATATGAGACCGTTATTCAGCAGCTTAAACAAATTGAAGGGTTTATAGAAAACTATGAAGAATACCTTCGATATAAAGATAATGCTATCATAAGGGAATTGAAAGCATCACCGAAACGGTTATATATGGCATTGTTTTATCGACAGGAGATTGAATTACTTAATAAAAAAGGAAGTCTCATAAAAGAGTTAAATAAGAGCAAAGAATTATTGACGAATTATAGCAATAATGTCTGGTCAGTAGATGAAATATTGTTCAATAAGATTAAAATAAAAGCAGAAATTATAGCACAAATAAAAACATTATTATTGAACCAGAAAAAAGAACAAAGTCAATTGGATGATGCTGATAAGGTTTTGGCACAGATGACAAAGGCACGAAGGGGACTTATTAAAGAATTCTATAACGCTGCGGAGTCTGGAAAGTTTGATAAAAACAAATGCCCATTGTGTGGAACGGATTTTACGGATATAGATTCAGCTATTATAGAAACAGAACAATTTATAAAAAATATTCATACAGACGGGATAAAAATAATAGAAGATATTGAGACACAAATAACAAATTTATTTCAAAAAGAAATTATTCCTGTGTTGAAAGTGTTTCTTGAGGAAAATAAAGTACTAATAAAAATGGATGATACTTTATCAGGATGTAAGGATCTAGCGGTGGAGAAATTACAGCAGTTGTTGGATAAGGTAAAAATATCAGAGTTTAAATCTCAAGGAATAGAAAAATTTGATATTGAAGAATTTTCTCAACAATATGAAAACTTATTGAAAGAACTTCAAGAAAAGGAAGTTCCAAATAAAATTATTTTTCAAGAAAAGCAGATTGAATTGTATAAATCCATTCACAATACCTATTATCATAATGAAAAACCGTATCACACAGTGGGAGAGTTACAAAGCAAGGAACAATATGTTGCGAAGTTATTTAATGATAATCTTTCTCTGCAGCTTTCTACGGAAGAGGCCCGACTAAGAAAACTAAAAAGAGATTATGAGGAATACAAAAAGAAAACAGAGGATATGACAGATGCAATAAAAGTATTGGTTGGTAAATATGAAGATGCGAATAAAGAATATCAAACACAGCTGCTTAATGCAATTAAAATTCCTTTAATGGTGTATAGTGGAAGGATTATACAAAATTATCCGCTGGGTTTGGGAATTAGAGCAATCATTAAAACTAATCAGTTAGTATTTGAAGCAGCTTCTAAGAGCGGAAGTGATGTTTATAATATTTTGAGTACAGGACAATTGAATGGTCTTTCAATTGCGCTTTTACTTTCAATAAAAAATGTGTATGGTGATACGAAAGGGTTAGACATTTTACTGATAGATGATCCACTTCAAACAATTGACGATATTAGTGCAATTTCGCTTGCGGATCTGTTGACACAGCAGGGAATAGGACAAATTGTATTGTCTACACATGAGGAGGCAAAAGCAGCATTGCTGCGATATAAATTTAAACATGCAGGAATGAGTGTTCGGGAACAGAACATGCAAGCACTCTACATGAAAACAGTAACAGAAGAATAGAAAGAGAGAGGAAAGCTAGTAGTGAAGTGGGGAGACTTTACTCCTAGCTCTTCTTATGGAAAATAACACACAGTACACCAGTGTGTATTCCGTTAAAGCCCCTATTTTCAAGGCATAAGGGGATAGGGGTACAGTTTACAGATGAGCCGACTGGTAATCTTGACGCAGGAAGTGCGGGAACAGTTGCACAGATGTTATCCAAGGCAAGCCAGAAGCACAATCAGACAATAATTATGGTTACGCATGACAGACAGATGGCAGATTATGCGGATAAGATAATTACTATAGTAGATGGTGTGTGTCAGTAACATAGAAGTACATACGAAAGGGGGATTGCGTATGTCGGTATTTGGGATTACTCTGTTGAGCATTAAAAGACGTATGCCGCAGATTATCAAAGCAGCGTGTACCACGCTTGCAGCCGTGTTTTTTGTAACAGCGGTTCTTATATTTCAGGAGAATATGTACCAGTGGCAGATGTCGTCTAATAAATCAAGATTTGGGGACTGGTTTTTATGTGAAGTTACATCTAAAGAACCTAATAAGTCTTTAAGTGAACATGCATATCTTAATCCGCCTGTTAAGGCAGTTACATGTGTTGATATGTTCAATCAGGACTGGAAGATGACAGGGTACATACTAGGAAGCTTTGATGAAGCATTTGTAAAACAGGGAAGACTTAAGCTTGATGAGGGACATCTTCCGGAGAATGATGACGAGATAGCAATGGATTGGAACACACTATTGTCGCTTGGCTATGTGGGTGAGATAGGGGAGACAATCACAATCAGATATTGTGAAGAAAACAGTGTGTATAATGCGTCAGCAAGACAGGAAAGACAGTTCCGTCTGTGTGGCATATTTGCCAATTACACAAGCATATGGAAATATGGCAGGAAGATGCCAGGTGCTGTCGTAACTGAAAATGCACTTTCAGTATTTAACACAAAGAGTAGGAATTCATATTTGTATTCATTGAAAGAATCGGTCAGAACATCAGATTACAATACTGTGTATAAGAAGATTAAAGAAGACGCAAAGACAGAGACAGAATATAATTCCGCAGTATATGATTACCAGCCCTGGAGTTCAACACTTGTATATGCTTATATGTACATAGTTGTTATGGTAATTGGAATTCTTGCACTTTCATACCAGTTAATAGAGTACCGTGGCAGGAGACAGACAGCATACCAGAGATTCAGAAGACTTGGCATGGACAAGTCCATGATGCGTAAAATGTATATCACTGAGAATGCACTTATAATTATTCCAGCAGGTATTGTGGGGCTTCTTCTGGCACTGCTCACAGGTCTGGCAATAGGAAAGGGATTAGAGATTCATAATGGCTTTCATTTCTATAAAATTACTGCAGGTATAATAATAAAGAGCGTGTGCTCAGTAATTGCTGCAATTGTGGTAGAAGAACTTGCGGGACTTATCGCTAACAGGTTAAGAAAGCATAAAGGCAGTATTAAGAGCAGAACACACTAATCTGTCAGTGTCGCAGGAAAGCCATCACGCATTAAGCCAGCTAATCTTGTCAGGACAATAAGCTCGAGATTAATGAGAAAAGATGGAATATTCATGGCTGTGGGACTCAGGGCATTTGCATTATGTATATGCGGAATACTTGTGTTCTCGGCGTTAATGATAAGAAAATCATATGCTGACTATAAGAAGAATAATGAACTTCCTGATATATATGGATACCTTGATCCGTCAGATTCTGAGTATGAAATGACTCTGTACTATTATTCATATATAAAAGGATATTATAATATACCGGAACAGGATGATATATATGGCGTCAGCGAAAGAAGCCAGCTTCTTAATAAAGCATGGAAAGAACGAAACAGGTTTAATATAAGCTTTGATGAATTAAAAAGCAAAATGAATAATTCCTTCATGAGAATTAAATATAATGATGAAGATTTACTGGAATTAGATAGGATAAATATTCACTATGGACGTAGGTACTGTAAAAGAGGTAACACTAATCTGCTCAGCGGTTTTACTAGTGAATTCCTTGAAGAAATTGACAATATAAGCGGAATAGAATCAATATCGTATTCTGCTTATGAATCAGAAAGAAAATGGTTCTGGGATAATCAGGATTATCATAAGATGGGGCTGGATATGATATCACCAGACACGTCTAATTCAAGAGATACACCGATTACAGATTATGGTTATCGTTATATATTTTCTACGGAATATGTTAATCCGACCAAAGAACTTTATAAGAAACTTGAAAAATATATTGATAAAGAGTACAGAAACTATGATGATTTCGTCAATGGCAGACAGGTTGTGGTATTCTTACAGGATGCACCTGATGGAAGCTATGATGATACGCTTAAAGCAGGAGATACTCTTAATTACAATTATTATGAACTGCCGGTAGATGCCAGTTTCCATGTTCCAATGAGCATTGCAGATGGAAGATATGTATATCCATATGATAAAGCATTTTTCGATAAATACAATAATTCAGGTAAAATTGATCTGCATGCCCACTATTATGGCTCAGGAGGAAATATGATAGGAGGCACAGGTACAGAAAATCCTGTAAGGGAGCAGGTTATTGATGGATACGAAGTATTATTTGACGCATGTGTATCACCAACTGTTGCAGCAGTTATAAAAGTAACCGATGATGTAAGAGAAGATTTCAACGGAATAATGGTTGACTATGGTTATTACACAGCACTTGCCGGAATGTCGTTGGCAGAGCAGGCAGTTGATAATCAGAGAAGTCTTATGGAGAGAATGACAGGTGATGAGATGACGGGTGACCTTGATTTCAGTCTGCATTATAACCAGTTGAGTGTACAGTATGATTTATCATCAGCATTTTCAGCAACTAATAACAAGCTGTCAGTGTACTTCGAGAATAATGACCTTGCATATGGTTCTAATGTTGACGCAAAGAATATATACAGAACACAGCTTATCAACAATATTCTTCAATATGGAATAACAATAGCAGCGGCAGTTGTAATCCAGCTTCTTATAATGGCAATCATTGTAAGAAACAGGATTGAACGCAGAAAAGAAAGATATAAGCTGCTTCATGGTCTGGGGATGAGAAGGGGAACGATAGTAAGAATCTGTATGCTTGAAGCATTAAGAGAATCAGTATGGTGCATATTCACAATGCCACTGATACTTATAATGGAACTGCTTATGTATACGAGAAAGAATCTGGTTGAATAATTAAATATTATCGTGTATCATAAAAAAAGAGCCACTTGTTGGCTCTTTTTTTACGAAAAGGACAGGTAGTTAATATGAATCAGACATATATGAAGGAGCAGAAGATACTCCCATTGTTATTAAAAATGTCGCTTCCAATGGTAATCTCAATGATGGTTAATTCATTGTACAACATTGTTGACAGCTTCTTTGTTGCTAAGATAAGTGAAAATGCGATGAC